>Ga0209050_1000714_pt1 | contig 48752 bp, 39 predicted proteins | sample Araplavi_mTSA_r2_FD_184276 | JGI IMG/M metagenome (GOLD analysis project Ga0209050, IMG submission 184276) | Arabidopsis root microbial communities from North Carolina, USA - plate scrape MF_Cvi_mTSA_r2 (SPAdes) (version 2) | ecosystem: Host-associated > Plants > Roots > Endosphere | place: USA... | reverse complement strand
CAGACCTGATCGTCGACATTTCGCAGACCGCGCTGGCCACGGGCATCACGAACGAGCTGTTCCAGCCCGGCGGCGAAGAACCCAAGGAGTTCTACGCCGAAAAGCCGATCATGCTGCGCATGGTGGGCAGTTACCACCAGTTCGGCGGATTCGTCAGCGGCGTCGCCTCGCTGCCGCGCGTGGTCATCATGACCATGCACGACATCTCGCTGAAGCCGCGCGGCAAGGAGGGCGTGATCACGCCCAACAGCCCGCTGGAGCTGGCCGGCACGGTGAAGACCTACCGCTACCTGGACGAAGAGGAAGTCCAGAAGCAGGAAGCCGCCGCGGCTGCCGATGGCAAGAAGGAGGGGACCTGAGATGCGCGCACAGTTGATTGAAGGCGCCGCACCGCTGCGTGCCCTGGTCGCTATCGTTCTGGTGCTCGGACTGTCCGCGTGTTCGCGCGGCATCACCAGCACGCCGGGCGAAGCGCCGAACCTGGAAAAGTGGATCGCCGAGGTCAAGGCGCGTCCGGCCCCGCCGCTGGATCCGTTGCCGGTAATGCAGCAGTTCGAGACGTTCGAATACAACGCCTACGCGCTGCGCGATCCGTTCAGCACGGCCTTCACCGACGACGGCGGCGGCAATGGTCCGCGTCCTGACGCGGGCCGCCGCAAGCAGACACTGGAGCAGTTCCCGCTGGACAGCCTCGACATGGTCGGCACGCTGGGCAAGGGGAATGGCGTGATCGCGCTGGTGATGGCACCGGACAAGGTGACCTACCGCGTGACGCCGGGGAACTACCTGGGGCAAAGCGACGGTCGCGTGACCGGCGTGTTCGAAGACCGCATCGAGCTGGTGGAACTGGTGCCGGATGGCGCGGGTGGATGGTTGGAGCGTCCGGCCACGGTCGCGTTGGAAGATCAATAAGGGGAATGCACGATGACCGTTTTTGAACCGGGTTGCTCCAGCACGCGCGCTGGCCGTCGCCCCCTGCTCCGCACCGGATCGATCGGCCTGCTGATCGGTGCGATCGCTGCCGTCAGCGCGGTCCACGCCGCCGCTCCGGCACCGGCCGCACCGACCACGGTCGCGCCGCCGGCGAGCCTGGATCCGGCCAAGCAACTGCCGGGCACCGTCGAGGTGTCCAACATCGACTTCAAGCGCGGCAGCGACGGCTCCGGCCGCCTGGTCGTGAAGTTCAGCGGCGACGGTGCCGCGCCGGACCTGCGCAACCAGGGCCAGAGCGTGGTGGTCAATGTCGGCAACGCCAAGTTGCCCGACTCGCTGCGCAAGCCGCTCAACGTCGTCGATTTCGCCACGCCGGTGCAGCGCATCGATGCGCGCAACAGCGGCGCGGGTACGCAGCTCGTGCTCGACATGAGCGGCAACTTCGATTCGATGGCTTACCAGACCGGTCGCGAGTACATCGTCGAGATCGTGCCGCGCACCGGTGCCGCCACCGGCCGCGCCGTTGGCCAGTCGACGACCGGCAAGGCGCCGGCGACCGGCGCGCGCAGCTACAGCGGCCGTCCGGTGACGTTCAACTTCCAGGACGTGCCCGTGCGCACCGTGCTGCAGCTGATCGCCGAAGAGTCCGGCCTGAACGTGGTGGCCGCCGACACGGTGTCGGGCAACGTCACGCTTCGCCTGACCAACGTGCCGTGGGACCAGGCGCTGGACATCGTCCTGCAGGCCAAGGGCCTGGACAAGCGCCGCAGCGGCAACGTGGTTTGGGTCGCGCCGCAGGCGGAAATCGCCAAGTACGAGCAGGACAAGGAAGACGCGCGCATCGCGCTCGACAACCGCGTCGACCTGACCACCGAGTACGTGCAGATCAACTACCACAACGCCGCGCAGATCTTCAAAGCGCTGACCGAGGCCAAGGGCATTGGCGGGTCGGGCAACGGGCAGGGTGGTGGCTCTGGCGGTACCAATAACGACAGCGGCTTCCTCTCGCCGCGCGGCCGCCTGGTCGCCGATGAGCGCACCAACACGCTGATGATCAGCGACATCCCGAAGAAGGTCGCGGAGATGAAGCAGCTGATCCACGTGATCGACCGCCCGGTCGACCAGGTGCTGATCGAAGGCCGCGTCGTGATCGCGCAGGATACCTTTGCCCGTGAGCTAGGCGCGCGCTTCGGCATCGCCGGCACGAAGGACGGCAAGTACTTCTTCAACGACACGATCGAGAACAACGACCAGACGCGCGGTTCGCTGGCCGAAGCCAACCAGTCCGGCGACCTGCCGACGCTGTTCAAGGGTCCGATGAGCAACCTGGGCGTCCTGAACCCCGCCGGTTCGGTGGCGCTGCAGATCCTCAACGCCGGTTACGCGCTGGACGTGGAACTGTCGGCGATGCAGGAAGAAGGTCGCGGTGAAGTGATCTCCAACCCGCGCATCGTGACCAGCAACCAGCGCGAAGCGGTGATCCGTCAGGGCCAGGAAGTGGGCTACGTGACGATCTCGCCGTCGCAGGGTTCCACCACGATTCCGATCCCGAACGTGCAGTTCAAGGACGTGCTGCTCGAGCTGAAGGTCACTCCGACCATCACGCACGACGGCCGCGTGTTCCTGAACATGAACGTGAAGAAGGACGAGGTCGAAGGTTTCGTCGACACCTCCATCGGCCAGGTGCCGACCATCGCCAAGCGCGAGGTCAACACCGCGGTGCTGGTCGAGGACGGCCAGACCGTCGTCATCGGTGGCGTCTACGAGTTCCGCGATCGCAGCGACATCTCGAAGGTGCCGTTCCTGGGCGACATCCCGTTCCTGGGTACCCTGTTCAAGAAGAAGGGTCGCAGCAAGGACAAGGCCGAGCTGCTGATCATGGTCACCCCGAAGGTGATGAAGGTCGATCAGAGGGGGTGAGGCAGGCAGTTAACGCGGCACTGCCGCGTGGCCTGCCGAACGCCCGTCCATTGATGGTCTGCCATGCACAACCCGAAAGGGCCCCTCGCGGGGCCCTTTCACTTTTCCGGGCCTGAATAGCTGACGCAGTACGGGAACCGCGACGCTCCGTTTCGGTCAAACTGGCCCTGATTCCCGAACGAGACAGCCATGGACCGCCGCAGCGACGATCTTCCCCGCCTGCACGATGCCTTCCGCGCGCTGCGCGAGGCCCTATCGGCCGAGATCGTCGGCCAGGCGGCGCTGATCGACCGCCTGCTGATCGCCCTGCTGGCCGACGGCCACCTGCTCGTCGAGGGTGCCCCCGGCCTGGCCAAGACGAGCGCGATCCGCGCCCTGGCCGCGCGTCTGGAAGCCGATTTCGCCCGCGTCCAGTTCACGCCCGACCTGCTCCCGGCCGATCTGACCGGCACCGAGGTCTGGCGTCCGCAGGAAGGGCGGTTCGAATTCCAGCCCGGTCCGATCTTCCATCCGATCCTGCTCGCCGACGAGATCAACCGCGCGCCGGCCAAGGTCCAGTCGGCTCTGCTCGAAGCGATGGGCGAACGGCAGGTCACGGTGGGCCGCGCGACCTACGCGCTGCCGGCGCTGTTCCTGGTGATGGCGACGCAGAACCCGATCGAACAGGAAGGTACGTTCCCGCTGCCCGAGGCGCAGCTCGACCGCTTCCTGATGTACGTGCGCATCGGCTATCCGCAGGCCGCAGCCGAGACGGAGATCCTCCGTCTCGCCCGCGATCGCGCACGCCACGCCACGCAACACGTCGCCGCCGCCATCGAACGCATGCCACTGGAGGATGTCTTCGCCGCGCGCAATGCCGTGCTCGACCTGCACCTCGCACCGGCGGTCGAACGCTACCTGATCGAACTGGTCCTCGCCTCGCGCGATGCAGCGCGTTACGACGCGTCGCTCGCCCGCCGCATAGCATGGGGCGCGAGCCCGCGCGGTTCGATCGCGCTGGAACGCTGCGCACGCGCGCATGCATGGCTGGCCGGCCGCGATTTCGTCACGCCCGACGATGTGCGCGCCGTGGCTCCGGACGTGCTGCGCCATCGCATCCTGCCCAGTTACGAAGCCACCGCCGAAGGCTGGGACGGCGAGCGTCTGGTCGCCGAATTGCTGGCGCGCGTGCCGCTGCCGTAAGGCGCATTCGATCCAACCCGCGTCCAATCGTTCTCGCATAGACCCGTGCAGACACCCTCGCAATCCCACGACGAAACCACCGGCAACGGCATCGCGCCGACGCTGCCGGAGCTCGTCGCGCTGCGGCAGGCCGTCGCGGGACGACGGCCCGCGCAGCGCGGCCGTTTCGGCGTGAGCGGACACGCGCTGTCGCCCCTGCGCGGGCGCGGAATGGAGTACGCCGAATCGCGCGAGTACGTGGCCGGCGACGACGCGCGCCATATCGACTGGCGCCTCACCGCGCGCACCGGTCGCGCCCACACCAAGCTGTTCCAGGCCGAACGCGAGCGGCTGAGCCTGATCGTCGCCGATACCTCGCCCGCGCTGTACTTCGGCACGCGCGTGCGCTTCAAGTCGGTGCAGGCCGCGCGCGCGGGTGCGGTCGCTGCATGGGCCGCCGTGCGCGATGGCGATCGCATCGCCGCGTTGCGCGGCAGCCTGCGCGAAGCGCCGATCGCACCGGCCGCCGGTCCGCGCGGCGCATTGCGCGTGCTCGATGCGCTCACGCGCTGGTATGCGCGCACGCCGGAAGACGATGCGGGACTCGGCGTCGCCCTCGACCATGCGCAGCGCCTGCTACGTCCGGGCTCGCGCCTGGTCGTGCTCGCCGACCCGACCAGCGTCGCCGCGCTGCCCGCGCAGCGTTGGCCCGCGCTGTCGCACCATCACGAAGTGATCGTGCTTCTGCTGACCGACCCGCTCGAAATCGCGCCGCCGAAGGCCTCGCTTCCGTTCCTCGGCAGCGACGATGCGCGCGATGCGCATCGCATCGACGTCGATCTTTCCGTTGCCGCACAACGACAGGCATGGCGCGCCGAATTCGGACGCCCGCTCGAAGCCGCGCTCGCGCAGCTTCCCGCGCGCGGCGTGCGCGTGCAGGCGCTGTCCACCCAGGCCGAAAGCGCCTCGTGGTTGCCGCTGCTCGGCCGCAACCGGCCGCTGGTGGCGTGATGGCCGCGCCCGCATCGCTCGTCTTGCGCGACATCCATTCCACGGCGGCGCCGTCTTGGTGGCCGCCCGCGCCGGGGTGGTGGATCCTGGTCGTGGTCGTCGTTGCGATCGTCGCGCTGCTTGCGTGGTGGCGAACGCGAGCGAACCGTCGCCGCGCCATCATCGCCGCGCTGTTCGATCGCGAGGTCGACGCCGCAGCGACGCCGCCGCAACAGGTTGCTGCGATGTCAGGACTGTTGCGTCGCGCCGCACGCACGCACGATGCCGCCGCGGACACGCTGCACGGCGAGGAGTGGCTGCGTCATCTCGACAACGCGGTCGCGAAACGCAAACGCAGGGCGCCTGCACGCGCCGCGTCGGAGCGAAGGGCAGCGCTACGAAAGGATTTCTCCGAAGGCCCGGGCCGGCTCCTGCTCGACGGCGCCTTCCGTCGCGACGTGGGCGCAGCCGACGTAATCGCCCTGCGCGCATTGGCACGCGAGCGCTTCCTGCTCTGGATGGGCGCGTGATCGACACCTTGCTCGCGCCGTTCCTCTCGCTGCACGACCACTTCGCCTGGCCGTGGATGCTGCTCGCGCTGCCGCTTCCGTGGTTCGCGCGATGGCTGCTGCCGCCGGCGCGCCACGCATCGTCCGCGGCGTTGCGCGCGCCGTTCGGCGAACGCCTGGACCGCGTCGCGCACGCCGGTGGCCGCACCGCGTTCGGTTCGCGCGCGGGCTGGCTGATCTGGCTGGCGTGGATCGCGCTGTGCATCGCCGCGGCGCGCCCGCAGCAACTGGGTGAAGCGGTGCAGCCGCCGCAGGTCGGGCGCGATCTCATGCTCGCGCTCGATCTCTCCGGCAGCATGCGCGAGCCGGACATGGAACTGGGCAGCCGCACCGTCGATCGCCTCACGGCCGCGAAAGCCGTGCTCGCGGATTTCCTCGACCGTCGCCAGGGCGATCGTGTCGGTCTGATCGTGTTCGGCCGCCGTGCGTACGCGCTCACGCCGCTGACACTTGACCTGGCGACCGTGCGCCAGCAACTGGAAGACAGCGTGATTGGCCTGGCGGGCCAGGAAACCGCCATCGGCGACACCATCGCGCTGGCGACCAAGCGCCTGCGCGGCCAGCCCGCGCAGCAGCGCGTGCTGGTGCTGCTCACCGATGGCGTGAACACTGCGGGCCTGCTCGAACCGAAGAAGGCCGCCGAGATCGCGAAAGCCGAAGGCGTGCGCATCCACACGATCGCGTTCGGCGGCGAAGGCACGATGTCGCTGTTCGGCCTGCCGGTACCGATGCCCGGGGCCGGCGACGAGATCGACGAAGCCACGCTGCGCGAAATCGCGCGCAGCACGGGCGGGCGTTTCTTCCGTGCGCGCGACACCTCGCAGCTGGCGGGCATCTATGCCGAGATCGATCGCCTCGAACCGATCGAACGGCCGGGCCAGGCGGTGCGTCCGCGCATCGAACGCTATCCGTGGCCGCTGGGTGCGGCATTCGCGTGCGGACTGCTCGCGTTTGCGTGGCCGCGACGGAGGCGTGCATGAATCCGTTCGTGGACTTCTCGCTTGCGTCGTTGCACCTGCTGCGCCCGCAGTGGCTGTGGGCGCTGCTCGCGCTGCCGGTGCTGCTCGGTCTGTGGCGCGTGCAGCGACGCCGCGCCAGCGTGTGGCGCGAGAACGTCGATGCGCATCTGCTTCCGCACCTGCTCGTCGAACGCGGCGGCGCGCGCGTGCGCTGGGGCGCGTGGGTCGCAGGCCTGGCGTATGTGCTGGCCGTCTTCGCGCTGGCCGGACCGAGCTGGCGACAAAGCCCGCAGCCGTTGTGGCAGAGCCGCACGCCGCTGGTGGTCGCGGTGGACCTGTCCGGCGCCGTCCTCGCAGCCGACCTGCCGCCGTCGCGGCTGGCGCAATCGCGCGCGAAGCTGTCCACGTTGTTGCGCGAACGCCAGGGCGGGCAGGTCGCGCTGGTCGCGTTCGCCGACGATGCCTATACCGTGGCGCCGCTGACCGAAGACGCCGCCAACGTCGCGCTCTTCCTCGATGCGCTCTCGCCCGACGTGATGCCTGTCGACGGACAGCGCGCCGATCGTGCGATCGAATGGTCGGCGCGACTGCTGAAGCAGTCGGGCTTCGATCGCGGACGCATCCTGGTGATGACCGACCACGCGGGCGATGGTGCGAAGCAGGCCGCATCGGCCGCGGCGAAGCAGGGATTCGTCGTGGACGTGATGGGCGTCGGCGGCGAATCCGGTGCGCCTTTCCGGCGCGGCGACGGCACGTTCGCCAACGCGCGGCTCGATGAAGGTTCGCTGCGCAGCCTTGCCTCGGCAGGCAATGGTCGTTACGCGCGCATCGCCAGCGACGACGGCGACCTTCGCGCGCTGGGTGTGCTCGATCCCACCGATACCGACGACGCCGCACGCGTGGATGGCACGCGCGGGCATGCGTGGCAGGACGAAGGCTACTGGCTGCTGCCGCCGCTGATGCTGCTGGCGTTGTTCGCATTCAGGCGTCGCGCGGCGCTGGCGGTCGTCGTGCTGTGCGTGTTGTGGATGCCGGTGCGGGCCGCCGATCTGTGGCGCCGCGCAGACCAGGTCGAACACGCGGAGATCGCGCAGGGCAACGAGGCGTTCCGTCGCGGCGACTTCAATGCCGCCGCGCAGGCGTACCAGTCGGCCGACAGTGCCGACGCGCATTACAACCGTGGCAATGCGCTGGCGAAGGCGGGGCAGTATCCGCAGGCCATCGCCGCATACGACGAAGCGCTCAAGCGCCAGCCCAACATGCCTGATGCGCTCGCCAACAAGCGCGCCGTGGAGGCCGCGATGAAGCGCAAGCCGCCGCAGAAAGGGGGCGGACAGTCGAAAGACCAGCAGAAGCCCGACCAGAAACCGCAGTCCGGACAGGGGCAGCAGAACCCGCAGCAGGACAAGTCGCAGCAGCAGGGCAAACAGGACAGCCCGCAGCCGCAGGATCAGAAGCAGGACAGGCAGCCGCAGTCCGAACCTTCGCCTGCCGACGCGCAGCAACAGCGCGACGCCGACGCCGCGCAGCGCCAGCGCATGCAGCAGGCACTGAAGCAACAGGGCCAGCAGAAGCCGGAACAGCAGGAACGATCGCGCAACGAAACCCCGCAGCAGCGCGAACGGCGCCTGGCGAACGAAGCCTGGCTGCGGCGCGTGCCGGACGATCCGGGTGGCCTGCTGCGCGAGAAATTCCGTATCGAGTACGAGCGCCGCCAGAACGGCGGTGAGGGCAACGAATGAACGTCGCACGCGCGCTTCCATCACGACCGCTTCCGGTCCGTCTGTTCGCGCGCGCGATGCTGCTGTTGCTGCTCGCGCTCGCCAGCCTTGATGTCGCCGCGCAGGTCCGCGCGTGGGTCGATCGCGACCGCATCGCGATGGGCGAGACGGTGACGCTCAACATCGAAAGCACCGCGGCGACGACGTCGACCGAACCCGATTACGCACCGCTGCTCACCGACTTCTTCGTAAGCGGCCGTACCAGTCGGCGCGAGTTCGTAATGGGTTCCGGCGGCAACACCATCCGCACGCTGTACGCCGTCGCGCTGCGCCCGCGCCGCGATGGCCTGGTCACCGTGCCGGCGCTCGCCGTTGGCAGCCTGCGCACGCAGCCGATCCCGCTGACGGTGGCGCCGGCTGCGACGCCGTCGCCCACGCGCACCGAAGACGTCTTCATCGAAAGCGAATCCGACGATCCCGATCCCTACGTGCAGCAATCGGTGGGCTGGGTGGTGCGGCTGTACTCGGCGACGCCGCTGATTTCCGGGCAGCTCGACCAGGACGCACCGGATGGCGCATCGCTGCAACGCGTCGGTGACGATGCCCAGTACCAGCGCGACATCGGCGGTCGTCGTTACCACGTCGTCGAACGCCGCTTCCTGCTGGTGCCCGAGCGCAGCGGCGTGCTGACCGTGCCGCCGGCGCGGTTCGAGGGTCGCGGTGCGGGCGGTTTCTTCGACGACCTGCTTGGCGGTCGCGGCGGTGCGCTCGAAGCGCAGGGCACGCCGCGCAAGCTCGACGTGCAACCCGCGCCGGCGAACGCGCCGCAACCATGGCTGCCGCTGCAGAACCTGACGCTGCGCTACCAGTCCTCGCCGCAGGAACTGCGCGTGGGCAATGCGGCGACCGTCACCGTCGAAGCGCTCGCCGACGGCGCCACCGCCGCGCAGATGCCCGAACTTCAGCTGCCGCCGATCGACGGCGTGCAGGTATTCGCCGAACCGGTGCAGGCCGACGAACGCTTCGTCGACGGCCGTCCGCGCGTGAAACTCACGCGGCGTTTCTCGCTGGTGCCAGCGCGCGAGGGCAAGGCCGACATGGCCGGCTTCCAGCTGCGCTGGTGGGACGTGCGTGCCGGGCAGGCGCAGACCTCCAGCCTGCCGCCGCTGTCGTGGACCGTACTGCCGGGCACCGCCCCGGGCATGGCGAACGCGCCGGCGAATCCGGCGAGCTCGGCGTCGGGCGACATCGCGGCGAGTGCCTCGGGCACGCCCGCGACGTCGGTCGCAGCCCGTTTCACCGACCTGGGCGGCGCGAACAAGGTGTGGGTCCTGGCGGCGGTGTTGTTCGCGGCACTGTGGCTGTTGACGCTGGTGTGGGGGCTGCATCGCGGCGAGGCGGCGAAAGCCGCGGCCCAGCCCGAGGGCGACGCGCCCGCACCGCCGCCGTCCGGGCATGTGGACCTGAAGCGGCTGATCGAACGCGGCGACCTGGGCGACGTGGGCGACGCGCTGTGCGCGATGGCGCACCCGCCCGCGCGCGACCTCGACGAAGTGCGCAGACGGCTGGCCGACGCCGACCAGCGCGAAGCGGTGGACGAACTCCAACGCGCCCGCTGGGGCGCCGGCAGCGCGGTGACCGCGCGCGAAGCCCTGCGCCGGGCCTTCGCGAAGGGACCGAACTGGCGCCAGCAGGCAGTCGCCACGGCCGCGTCGCCGCTGCCGCCGCTGTATCCGCCGGAACGCGGAACGCGCTGATATCCGCTGCGTCGCGCAGGCGGTTCCCGGCCGCGGCGCGCGCGAGTTTCGCAACCGCCCCGGACCGCCCGTTTCCGTACCCATCCGGACGGCCCGGTCATTGCCACCGCTGTACATCGCGAGGGGCCGCAGGGGAAAGGCTGAAGCCGCGGCGCTGGTGTAATCTCGCCGGCTGATTTGCCTGGGAGAAGCACCGCATGAGCCACGTAAGCCTGCCCGAAGCCCGCATGCCGGCGAAGGGAATGCCCCTCCATATCAAGGTGCTGCTGGGCTTCGTCCTGGGTGCGGTGCTGGGCCTGGTCGCGCACTTCGTCGCACCGGGTTCGCCGTTCGTGCTGGGCACGGTGACCTACGTCGCGCAGCCGGTCGGCCAGTTGTTCCTCGCGCTGCTCTTCATGCTGGTGCTGCCGCTGATGTTCTCGGCGCTGGTGCTGGGCGTGGCCGAACTGGGCGACGTCGCAAGCCTGGGCCGCCTGGGCTGGCGCACGCTGATCTACACCGCCGTGGTCACGCTGATCGCCGTCGCCATCGGTCTGATGATGGTGAACCTGATCGGTCCGGGCCATGGGCTGGATCGCAGCATGCTCGACCAGGCCATGGCGCAGGGCGCGCAGAAGGCCGGCGAGATCGCCGCCACCGGCCAGCAGCTGGACTTCATGAAGATGCTGCTGGGCATCGTGCCGAAGAACGTGCTCGCCGCCGCGGTGGACGACAAGCAGAAGCTGGGCGTGATGTTCTTCGCGCTGATGCTGGGCATCGGCCTGGTGATGACGCCCAGCCCGCACACGCAGGCGTTCAAGAACGCGGTGCAGGGCCTGTTCGAGATCTGCATGCGCCTGATCGGCATGATCATCAAGCTCGCCCCCTACGCGGTGGCGTGCCTGATGTTCGCGCTGTGCGCGCAGTTCGGCTGGGAACTGCTGCTGGTGCTGGGCAAGTTCGCGCTGACGGTGGTGCTGGCGATCGGCGTGCACATGTTCATCGTGCTGCCGCTGTGGGTGAAGTTCGCCGGCGGCATGAGCCCGCGCGCGTTCTTCCGCGGCAGCCAGGAAGCGCTGCTGACGGCGTTCGCGACGGCTTCGTCGACCGGCACGCTGCCGGTGACGCTGCGCGTGGCCGAGCAGAACCTGAAGCTGCCGCGCAAGGTCGCGCGCTTCGTGCTCACCGTGGGCGCGTCGGCCAACCACCACGGCACGGCGTTGTTCGAAGGCATCACGGTGCTGTTCCTGGCGCAGGCGTTCGGCGTCGAACTGACGCTGATGCACCAGGTGATGGTGCTGGGCCTGTGCCTGCTCGGCGGCATTGGTACGGCGGGCGTTCCGGCCGGTTCGCTGCCGGTGATCGCGATGATCTGCGCCGTGCTCGGCATTCCGGCCGAAGGCGTCGGCATCATCCTGGGCGTGGATCGCTTCCTCGACATGTGCCGCACCGCGCTCAATGTCACGGGCGACCTGGCGACGGCCGTCGTCGTCGCGAATCGCAGCGGCGATGTCGCCGAGAGCGACGTCGTCCTGCCGGCCGAAGCGGCTACCGAAACCGCCGCCTGACGCGCCACTGCCGCCGGACGCTGGTCCGGCGGCACGCCGATGCGTGCGCAATGCGCGCATCGTTCGTGCGGAGTCTGGCTCCGTGCTCGAAGTGGAGGATGAAGACGTCCTCCACGCGCGTTTCTGCATCATCCTGAGTTCCCGCCGCAGCGTGGAGTTCCGGGATGACGCCCGAACGCGACCGCGACACCGACAAGCAAACCTCCGCCAAGCCGCGCATGCCGCTTCACTGGAAGATGGCGATCGGCTTCGCCGTGGGCCTCGTGCTGGGCCTCATCGTGCACTCCACGGTCGGCGCGAATGCGCCGTGGGTGCAGTGGGTCACCAGCAACGTCACCACGCCCGCGGGCACGCTGTTCCTGCGGCTGATCTTCATGCTGGTCATCCCGCTGCTGTTCTCCGCGCTGGTGATGGGCGTGGCGGAGATGGGCGACGTGCGTTCGCTCGGCCGCATCGGCTGGCGCACCCTCGCGTACACGGTCGTCGTGTCCGGCATCGCGGTGATCCTCGGCCTGGTGCTGGTGAACTGGCTCCAACCGGGTGCGGGCATCGATCCGGCGCGCGCGCAGGCGTTGCTCAATGAGGGTTCCGAACGCGCGAGTGCCATCGTCGGCAGCGCCGGCCACCAGCCCAAGGGGCTGGACATGCTGGTGTCGATCGTTCCCGACAACGTGGTGAAGGCCGCGGCGGAGAACACGATCCTCGCGGTGATGTTCTTCGCGCTGATGCTCGGCATCGGCCTGGTGCTCACGCGCACGAAGGCGACCGAAACCCTGCAGCGCGGCATCGAAGGCCTGTTCGAGGTGTCGATGACGCTGATCGGGCTGGTGATCCGCCTCGCGCCGTACGCGGTGTTCTGTTTCATGTTCAACCTCGCCGCGCTGTTCGGATGGGAACTGCTGCGCAGCCTGGGCGCGTACGTCGGCGTGGTCGTGCTCGCGTTGGCGCTGCATCAGTTCGTGGTCTACTCGTTGGTGCTGAAGTTCGCCGCGGGCTATTCGCCCGTGCGCTTCTTCAAGGGAATCCAGGAAGCGATGGTGATGGCGTTCTCCACCGCTTCGTCGAATGCGACGCTGCCCACTTCGCTGCGCGTGGCCGACGAGAAGCTCGGTCTGCCCAGCCGCGTGTCGCGCTTCGTGCTGACCGTGGGCGCCACCGCGAACCAGAACGGCACGGCGCTGTTCGAAGGCGTGACGGTGCTGTTCCTGGCGCAGTTCTTCGGCGTGGAGCTGACCCTGGCGCAGCAGTTCACGGTGATGTTCGTGTGCATCCTCGGCGGCATCGGCACCGCGGGCGTGCCGGCGGGCTCGCTGCCGGTGGTCGCGTTGATCTGCGGCATGGTCGGCGTGCCGCCGGAAGGCATCGGCCTGATCCTCGGCGTGGACCGCTTCCTCGACATGTGCCGCACCACGCTCAACGTCACGGGCGATCTGATGCTGGCGACGGTGGTGTCCAAGGGCGAGGCGGGGTCCGGGACGCTGGAAGACGCCTGAGACGACCTCTTTCGGGGCGACATCCCGGCGTCGGGGTGTGACAATGGGCGTCCGCCGGCCGGGCAGCGCGCCCGGAGCCCCGCGCGGCCTCCTCCCGCAGCCGAAGACCGCCCGACGCCATGACGACGCCCAGCCGCCGCGACCTCGCCAACGCCATCCGATTCCTCGCCATCGACGCGGTGCAGGCCGCCAACTCCGGCCACCCGGGCATGCCGATGGGCATGGCGGACATCGCCGAAGTCCTCTGGAACGATTACCTGCGCCACAACCCGTCCAACCCGGACTGGTTCAACCGCGACCATTTCGTCCTCTCCAACGGCCACGGCTCGATGCTGCAGTACGCACTGCTGCACCTGGCCGGCTACGACCTGCCGATCGAGGAACTGAAGAACTTCCGCCAGCTGCATTCGAAGACGCCGGGCCATCCGGAGAACTTCATGACGCCGGGCATCGAGACCACCACCGGTCCGCTCGGCCAGGGCTTCGCCAACTCGGTCGGCATGGCGCTGGCCGAGAAGCTGCTCGCACAGCGCTTCAACAAGCCGGGTCTTTCCGTCGTCGACAGCCGCACCTGGGTGTTCATGGGCGATGGCTGCCTGATGGAAGGTATCTCGCACGAAGCCGCATCCCTGGCGGGCACCTGGGGCCTGCACAAGCTGGTCGCCTTCTGGGACGACAACCACATCTCCATCGACGGCAACACCGACGGCTGGTTCACCGACGACACGCCGAAGCGCTTCGAGGCCTATGGCTGGAACGTCGTGCGCGGCGTCGATGGCCATGACGCGGATTCGATCAAGGCCGCCATCGAGCAGGCGCTGAAGTCGACCGACAAGCCGACGCTGATCTGCTGCCGCACCACGATTGGTTTTGGTTCGCCGAACAAGGCCGGCAAGGAGTCCTCGCACGGCGCCGCGCTGGGCAAGGACGAAGTGGCCGCCACGCGCGCTGCGTTGAACTGGAACTACGGCGAGTTCGAGATTCCGAAGGACATCTACGACGGCTGGCGCAAGCGCGACCACGCCGGCGAGGAAAAGGCCTGGAACAAGCTGTTCGACGAGTACGCGAAGCAGTTCCCGGAACTGTCGGCCGAACTGACGCGCCGTTCGCGCGGGCAGCTGCCGGACGGTTTCCTCAAGGCCGCCGACGACTACATCGCCAAGCTGCAGGCAGATGGCCTGACCATCGCCTCGCGCAAGGCCTCGCAGATGGCGATCGAAACCTTCGCGCCGCTGCTGCCGGAACTGATCGGCGGCTCGGCGGACCTCGCGCATTCGAACCTGACGCTGTGGAAGGGCAGCAAGTCCGTCGCCACTGACGATCCGAACGCGAACTACGTCTACTACGGCGTGCGCGAGTTCGGCATGACCGCGATCAGCAACGGCCTGGGCCTGCACGAGTGCTTCATTCCGTACGACGCGACGTTCCTGGTGTTCAGCGATTACGCGCGCAATGCCGTGCGCATGAGCGCGCTGATGGGCGCGCACGCGATCCACGTCTACACGCACGATTCCATCGGCCTGGGCGAAGACGGTCCGACGCACCAGCCGATCGAACACATGGCGTCGCTGCGCTACATCCCGCACAACGACGTGTGGCGTCCGTGCGACGCCGTTGAATCGGCCGCGTGCTGGAAGGCCGCGATCCTGCGCAACGACGGCCCGAGCTGCCTGATCTTCTCGCGCCAGAACCTCGCCCACCAGCAGCGCAGCGCGCAGCAGGTGGCCGACATCGAGCGCGGCGGTTACGTGCTGAAGGATTCGGTCGGCGCGCCGGAAGTGATCCTGATCGCGACCGGTTCGGAAGTCGGCCTCGCGATGGACGCCGCGAAGCAGCTGGGCGACAAGGTGCGCGTGGTGTCGATGCCGTCGACGACGGTGTTCGACCGCCAGGATCCGAGCTATCGCGAGTCGGTGCTGCCCAAGGCCTGCCGCAAGCGCGTGGCGATCGAAGCGGGCGTCACCGATTTCTGGCGCAAGTACGTGGGCCTGGACGGTGCGGTGATCGGCATCGACGAGTTCGGCGCATCGGCTCCGGCCGAGCAGCTGTTCCCGTACTTCGGCTTCACGGTCGAGAAGGTGGTCGAGGCGGCGCGTTCGCTGTAAGCGCCTGCGTCACCCGGCGATGCGAAAGAAGCGGCTTCGGCCGCTTTTTTCGTTTGGAGTTTGCGTGCGTGTTCCGAACGCAGGATGGGTTTCGCAAAGCGACGAAACCGATCCTGCGAGGCTCGTGTACGGTGGCTTTCGTTCCGAACGTTCAACGTAGGATGGCTTTCGCAAGGCGAAACCCATCATCCAGGCGCCCATATGGCCGTCATCCCGGCGAAGGCCGGGATCCAGGCCCGTAACGCGTGGGGCCTGCGTTGACGGTTCCCAATATCACCGTCATTCCAGCGAAAGCTGGAACCCATTTTGATCTTGGCCTTTGCTTTCAAGGAACAATCCAAAGCAAAGCTTCCGAACACCTGCGGTGCCCGGGTCACTTTTCTTTGCTTGCCCAAAGAAAAGTAACCAAAAGAAAGGGCAGTTCCCCGACAAATCAATCCCACGACCGGAAGACGAAAAGGCGCGTTCGCGATTCGCCATCCATGGCTCAGCGCTCACCGCCGCACATCCTGTGCGGCGCCCTCCGGGGCTAGGGGACTGTTGGGCTGTTCGACAGCAACAACAACCGCAAACACAACCGACAACCGTGGTCGTAGGATGGGTTCCGCATCGCGGAACCCATCATTCAGGCGTAACAGCGATGGGTTTCGCGTGGCGAAACCCATCCTACGCGGTGCGGGTTTCGGCCAACCCCAGCGACACCAGCCGCGCCTCCAGCTTCTCGCCAAACCCGCGCGGCGAATCCAGCCCCATGCGTGCCAACGCTTCACCATCCAGCGGCTTCGACCCAAGCGCGCGCCACACCGTGCGCAACTTCGCGCCACGTGTCGAGGTATTCGCCTTCAACCACGCCAGCGCCTTCACCAGCCGTTGCTCCACCGGCGTGAAATCACTGCCCAGCGGATAGTCCGGCAGCGCGCCGCTCTTGTGGAACGGCCGCAGCGCCGCGGCCAGACGTTCGGGCGTGTTGCGCGACGCGGAGGCAGGCAGCACGAAGTCGCCGCGCAGCTTGCCCTCGCGCTTTGCGACATCGACCAGCCCCTGCTGGAAGCGTGCATCGGCGATCGCCGTCATCGCGATCACGCAATCCTCGTCGCAACGGCCGCGGATGTCGGCGATGCCATACTCGCTGATGTACACATCGCGCAGATGTCGCGGGATCGTCGTATGTCCGTAATTCCATACGATGTTCGAGGTGATCGTGCCGCCCGATTCACGCGACGCGCGCAGCATCAGCGTCGAACGCGCATCCGGCAACGCATGCGACATCGCCACGAAGTTGTATTGCCCGCCAACACCCGAAACGACGCGGCCATCTTCCAGCGCATCCGACGTCGCGGCACCCAGCGCGGTCGCCATCATGCAGGTGTTGAAGAAGCGTGCATCGCGACGTTGCAGGCGTTCGAGTTCGATGTCGCCGACCAGGTCGTTCACCTCGCCGACGCGGCGCATGCCGATGGCGCGGCGCGTGTCGGGCGGAAGGTCGCGCAGCCACTCGTAGAACTCCGGCGAGCCGAGATAGAACGCGCCATGCAGGAATTCGCCCTGCTGCTCGAGCAACGCGAGATCGTGCGCACTCGGGCCGCCGCGTTCGATGCGCTGCATCGCCGCAAGATCGTCCACCACGCGACGCTTGATCACGCCGACTTCGACAAGGCGGCGGAAGCCTTCGTTGATCATCTCGCTGCAGCCGTACAGGCCGCGCTCGAACGGCGCGAGCGCTTCGTCGCCCGCGTGCGGCGAGCCGAGCGCGCGCAGCACCTCGCGATACGCATCGTTGTCGACGTGGCGCAGCGCCAGTGCATGGCACAACGCATCGGCGAGCGCGCCGATGCCGATCTGCAGCGTGCCACCGTCGATCACCAGCGTGCTGGCGTGAAAGCCGATCGCGTAGTCGGCATCGGTGACTGGCTGGCGCGGCAGGCCGAAGAGTTTCGGATACGGCCCCGGCGGCGTCACGACGGCATCGAAGAAGTCCGGCGCGACCGTCGCACTGCCGCCGAGCCATGGCAGGCGCGGATCGATTTCGGCGATGAGCACCGGACGTGGCAAGCCGCGTGCGACGACGGCGTCGACCGAATCGGCCGTCAGGTCGGTATTGCACGACAGAGACAGCCGGGTGCCGTCGGGCGAGCGCGCGACCTTCTGCACGATCGCGTTGAGTCCGCGATCGGCAAGCGCGCGTGCGACGTGCGTGTAGTTCAGACTGGCGTAGCGACGTTGCACCGGCGCCGAATTGAGCAGCGCGCCGGATTGCAGGTAGAACTCCTCGACTTCGATGTGCGCCGGCAACGCGTTGTGCTTGAGCGCCTGCACGTACGCAAGGCGCGGGAAATCCGCACCGAAATGGCGTTCGACGAAGGGCTTCACGAAGCGCCCTTCCAGCCCTTTGCCGCCACCGGGCGGATCGAGCGACAACGCGGTGTACAGGTGCAGCGGCCGCGAGGTGTCGTTCTCCACGCGCGCATACAACGCGTTGAGCAGCCGATGCGGCTTGCCCAGGCCGAGTGGGGCGCCGATGTGCAGCGGGCCGCGGATGCGCGCGAGCAGGAACTCGACGGCGGCGTCGACGGATTCGAAGGTGAGCGGAGCGGGGCGGGATTCCATGGGCGGAAAGCCTAAAGGCTGCGGCGGCGTCTGTTCATGGGAATGTGGATTCATTGCGCCTTCGGCAGGTCTTCGACGCGGATCGAATCGACCTGCCGGATCCACCGCGCCGGCCGCGACTCGCCCGGCACCACGAGGCGCCACGGGCCGTCTTCGGCCGACAGGGCCGCACCGTTGCAGCGATTGGCCAGCACCACCGTGCGATTGCCCAGCGACGGATCGAGCTCGGCGAGCGCGAACGCCACGCGGTAACCGTCGCGCGCGCCCACTTCGACCACGCGCGAGAGCTGCGCACCACGCAGCGGTTCGGCCGGCATCGCCTTGGACGCCCGCAGGAAGTCCGTGAGCGACACGCCTTCGCATTCGATCGCATGACCGTGCACGGTGCCGCCGGCCTTCACCTTCGGCAGCGTGGCGATGACGGCCGGATCGATTGCAACGTCCGCCGCGAAGCAGGGTGCGGCAAGCGTGAGCGTCAACGTCAGGAACAGGGCACGGGTCATGGGCGTTTTTCCGATGGGAAAAGGAATCGGGCGAGTTGCGAGCCGACCAGCATCGCGACGACGAACACGATCGCATCGCTGCCGCCATGGGCGAGGTTCGCCAGTGCCGGGCCCGGGCAATACCCCGCCAGGCCCCAGCCGATGCCGAACAGCGCGCTGCCGGCCAGCAGGCGGCGGTCGAGGCGCGTGCCCGGTTGCGCGGGCAACGCGTCGCCATCGAGCGTGCAGCCGCGCCGGCGCAGCCAGGCGAATCCGGGCGTCGCGACCGCGAGCGCGGCACCCATCACCAGTGCCAGCGATGGATCCCAATGGCCCGCGACGTCGAGGAAGTTCAGCACCTTGTCGGGATTGGTCATGCCCGACACCGCAAGGCCCAGTCCGAAGATCGCGCCGGCGACGAGTGCGTGTGCGATGCGCTTCACGACAGGCCTCCGGCGACATGCCGCACTGCATAGGTCGTCACGAATGCGGTGCCCATGAACACCAGCACCGCCCACAGCGAGCGCCGCGAGAAGCGCGCGAGTCCGCAGATGCCGTGACCGCTGGTGCAGCCGTTGCCAAGCCGCGTGCCGAAGCCGACCAGCAGACCCGCGATCGCGAGCCACATCCACGGAAAGCCCGTGCGCGGCGTCGCGCCCGTCCAGAGGAACCACGCACCGGCGGCGGCGATCATCGCGATGAGGAACGCCAGCCGCCAGCCGCGATCGTCGCGCTGGTCGATCGTCGCGTTGACGATGCCGCTGATGCCGGCGATGCGGCCGAGCGTGGCGAGCAGGTACGTCGCGGCGAGGCCGATCAATGCGCCGCCGATCAATGCGGAAAGAGGCGTGAAGGAAGTCGGCATGTCAGATGCGGTCTATGGGAATCTTGAGGTAGCGAACGCCGTTGCCTTCCGGCGGCGGCAGCAGGCCGGCGCGGATGTTGGTCTGCACGGCGGGCAGGATCAGCGCCGGCATCGCCAGCGTCGCATCGCGCGCGGTGCGCAGCGCGACGTAATCGTCCTCGGTCGCGCCGTCGTGCACGTGGATGTTGTCGCGACGCTGCGCGGCGATCGTGGTTTCGCAGGCGATCTCGCGCCCGCCGGGGCCGTAGTCGTGGCAGACGAACACACGCGTGTCGCCGGGCAGCGATTCGAACAGGCGGCGGATGGAACGGAACAGCGTGCGTGCATCGCCGCCGGGGAAATCGCAGCGCGCCGTGCCGCCGTCGGGCATGAACAGCGAGTCGCCGGTGAACAGCGCATCGCCGATGAGGTACGCGCAGCTGTCGCTGGTATGGCCCGGCACCGCGATCACGCGCGCGTCGATCGCACCGATGCGGAAGGTGTCGCCGTCGGCGAACAGGCGGTCGAACTGCGAGCCGTCGGGACGGAATCCGTCTTCCAGGTTGAACACCGGCGCGAACGCTTTCTGCACGTCGCGGATGCCTTCGCCGATGGCGACGGTCGCGCCGGGCCACTGCGCCTTCAACCATTGCGCCGCGCTGAGGTGATCGGCGTGCGCGTGCGTTTCCAGGATCCACTGCACGTCGAGCCCGCGTTCGCGCGCGGCATCGGCCACCTTCTGCGCCGACGCGGTCGAGGTGCGCGCCGCCTTCGCATCGAAATCGAGGACCGGATCGATGATGGCCGCCGCGGTGCCGGACGGATCGCGGACCAGGTAGGTCCAGGTATTGCTGTCGGCGTGGAAGAACGGCTGGACGTCGGGCTTCATCGCGATCTCCGGGCGGGGCCGGACACCCCGCCGCGCCAATCTAGCGGATCGGCGCGACGCGTGTGATCGCGCGACGTTAAGTCAGCGCGACAGCGCGGCGTTGAGCGTGACGGCAAGTTCCGCGCCGCCGCGGCGCAGCTGTTCCTCGGCGAGCGGGCGCCAGGTCTGCACGTAGTCGTCGCCGATGGTCGCCTTCGGCGGATAGAAGCCCGGCCGCATCATGATCCGGCACGACGCCTGGGCCCACTGCGCGGACGGCGGCGAAAGCGGCTGCAGCGGCAGGTCCACCGCGAGCGGGATCGCGCGCAGGCGCTTGAGCCAATCGGCCTCTTCCAGGTCGGCGGCCTTGAGCATGCCGCTGTCCCACAGCGAATGCAGGTTGGTGCCGCGGCCGTCGAACTGGAGCTGGAAATCGTTGCCGCCCTTGTCGCGGGCGAAGCCGGCATGCAGCGGCTGGTGCACGTCGCCGACGAAATGCACGACGAACTTCAGCGCCTGCAGGCGTTCTGCCTGGCTGCGCGAGGTGTCGGCGAGGATCGCGGTCTGTGTGCGGATCGCCTCGACCACGCAGTTGCCGTTCTTGCAGTGCTTCGCTGCGTCGTACTGGCAGTCGTCCTCGGCGATGTTGACGTAGTGCCAGCTGCCGGTGCGCTTGCCCAGGTCCGGATCGTGTTCGCGCAGTTCGTCCGCCCAGCTGGCGATGCCGGGCAGGGTCGGATCGGCTTCGCCCTTCAGCAGTTCGGCGATCTGCGCCCGGGCCTGCGGCGTGAGGTCGTCCCACGCCAGCGCGGCGACCAGGCGGTGGCCGAGGCGGCCCCATGCGTGCGCTTCATGCGGGACGAAGGCGAGGGACAGGATGAGGGCGAAAAGAATGCGGGCCATGCCGGGATTTTACCCGGCACGGCCCGTATTCCGGATTGCCGGCCCGGCCCGTTCGCGCGTCGGGCAACCGCCCGGCGCGCGTGGGCCGACCGGAACTTCCCCACTCAGAACTTCATGACATAGGCCGCGCCGTAGACCAGCGGGTCGATGTTCACCGTGCCGATGTTCGCGCCGTCCAGCTTGGCCTTGCTGTCGATGTCGATCCAGCGCAGGTCCACGCGGATCGCGCTGCGATCGTTGACGGCGAAATCGACGCCGGCGTGGGCAGCCAGACCCCAGGAATCGTCGAGCTTGAGGTTCGTGCCGGCCAGCGCGCCGCGGGTGTCCTCGCTGAAGAAGGTCGTGTAGTTGATGCCGGCGCCAACGAACGGCGAGACCTTGCCCTTGCTGTTGAAGTGGTACTGCAGCGACACCGTCGGCGGCAGCTGCTTGGTGCTGCCCACCTTGCCCAGGCCTTCGATGGAGATGTCGTGCTCGAACGGCCATGCGGCGATCGCTTCGATGCCCAGGTTGTCCATCACGAAATACTCGAACGTCAGCGTCGGCTTCACATCGCTGTCGACGTGCACCGGCAGCGTGCCGTTCACCAGATGGCCGTTGTCGGACTTGGGATCGACCGCATGGACGCCGAAGCCGAGCGTCCAGTCGCCCTTGGACTGGGCGAGGGCCGGGGTGGCGGCGCCGGCCAGGGCAAGGGCCAGGGCGCAGGCGAGGAGGGGCTTTTGCATGGATTTTCTCGTTTGGGCTTTTTGTGGGAGCGCTCCCAGTCTCCGCACGGCCTCAAACGGGCGCTTGATCATGATCAATTCAGTCCCGGCGCCCTCCATGAAGCCGATAGGCGCAGGTGCGCCTGTTAGAATGGGCGCTCGCGGTTTTCCCCTCGTCCGGGCCACACGTCCGGGCTTTCCACGTCCACCCGCCGCGCGCGACGCGGCCGCAGGAGCTTGCTACTCATGACCATCAAGGTTGGCATCAACGGCTTTGGCCGCATCGGGCGCAACGTGCTGCGCTCGGCCGTGCAGAACTTCGCTGGCGAGATCGAGATCGTCGCCATCAACGACCTGCTGGAGCCGGAGTACCTGGCCTACATGCTGCGCTACGACTCCGTGCACGGCCGCTTCAAGGGCGACGTGTCGGTCGAGGGCAACACGCTGATCGTCAACGGCAAGAAGATCCGCCTGACGCAGGAGAAGGATCCGGCCGCGCTGAAGTGGGACGAAGTCGGCGCCGACGTCGTCATCGAATCCACCGGCCTGTTCCTGACCAAGGAAACCTGCCAGAAGCATCTGGACGCGGGCGCGAAGAAGGTCATCCAGTCGGCGCCGTCGAAGGACGACACGCCGATGTTCGTCTACGGCGTGAACCACAATACGTACAAGGGCGAGGCGATCATCTCCAACGCCTCGTGCACCACCAACTGCCTCGCGCCGCTGGCGAAGGTGCTCAACGACAAGTGGGGCATCAAGCGCGGCCTGATGACCACCGTGCACGCGACCACCGCCACGCAGAAGACCGTCGACGGTCCGTCCAACAAGGACTGGCGCGGCGGCCGCGGCATCCTGGAAAACATCATCCCGTCCAGCACGGGCGCGGCGAAGGCCGTGGGCGTGGTGATCCCGGAACTCAACAAGAAGCTCACCGGCATGTCGTTCCGCGTGCCGACCTCCGACGTTTCGGTCGTCGACCTGACCGTCGAGCTCGACAAGTCGGCCACCTACGCCGAGATCTGCGCGGAAATGAAGGCGCAGTCGGAAGGCGCGCTGAAGGGCGTGCTGGGCTACACGGAAGACAAGGTCGTCGCCACCGATTTCCGCGGCGACGCGCGCACCTCGATCTTCGACGCCGAAGCCGGCATCGCGCTCGACGGCACCTTCGTCAAGCTCGTCAGCTGGTACGACAACGAGTGGGGCTACTCGAACAAGTGCCTGGAAATGGTCAAGGTCGTCGCGAAGTAATCCGCGACCGAAGCTGCATCACGCAAAGGGCCGGCGCAATGCCGGCCTTTTGCTTTTCCGAAGGTGCCGCAGCCCTTGTTTTCCGGTCTTTCGGCCGCACAGAAGGCTCATGAACGACACGCCCGACATGCCCGGCCCGGCCGGCGAAGACGCGCTGACGCAGCAGCATCTGGCCGAACTGGTGGACAGCTTCTACGAACGCGTCCGCGCCGATCCCGAGCTCGGCCCCGTCTTCAACGCCGCCATCGACGACTGGCCCGAGCACAAGCGCATGCTCACGCAATTCTGGTCGTCGGTCGCGCTGGGCACGAAGAGTTATCGCGGCAATCCGATGGCCGCGCATCGTCCGCATCCGATCCGCGCGGAGCATTTCGATCGGTGGTTGTCGCTGTGGCGCGACACCGCGCGCGAGGTGTTGCCGCCCGACCAGGTCGAGCGCGTGTGCGCGTATGCGGAGAAGATCGGCTACAGCCTGCGCTATGGCCTGGGCCTGATGGAACGAAAGGGCGCGTTGCCGCTCGGCGTGCCCACGGTCTGACGGAGTTTCCTTCCGGCCCGGCGCAGCTTGTAGAAGCGCCGGTTGCAAAGCGCCGGGGATTCATCGAGTCTGCGATCCCGTAAGGCCGGAAACACGCGACCGCCGACGGCGGCACCCGGCCCGGGGGTAATGCATGGAAGGCTTGCTGGTCCTGGCGGTACTCGCCGTACTCGCGGTGCCGGTGTTGCTGATCGTTGCGCTGGTGTCGCTCAGCAACGTCAAGACGCGCGTGTCGGATCTGGAGCGGGAGCTCGATGCAATGCGCCGCGCAAGCGTGGCCCCCCGCGAACAACCCGCCGCACCACGCGAAGCGCCAACCGTTCCCAAGCCGGCGCCCACGCCGGCCGTCGTGCCGCCAGTTGCGGTGCGCGAAGCGCCCGTCGCGCCACCGCCATTGCCGAAGCCGCCACGCATCGAGCGGCCGGTGCCGGAGGCTCCGGAAATTCCGGGCCCACGCATTCCAGGCCCGCGCGTGCGCGTCGAACCGGAACGTCCCGATCCGGTCACGATGGGCGTTCGGATGGTCAAGCGCTGGTTCATGACAGGCAACGTGCCGGTCAAGATCGGCGTGCTCGTGCTGTTCGCCGGTGTCGCCTCGTTGCTGAAGTACGCGACCGACCAGGGCTGGATGCGCATGCCGATCGAGCTGCGCCTTGCGGGTATCGCCGCGGCCGCGATGGCGGCGCTGGTGTTCGCCTGGCGCAAGCGCGAACAGCACCGCGTGTTCGCGCTGAGCCTGCAGGGCGGTGCGATCGGCATCCTGCTTCTGACCGTGTTCGCGGCGTTCAAACTTTACGGACTGGTCGATGCCGGACCCGCGTTCGCGCTGAGCGTGCTGCTGATCGCCGGCGCCGGAACGCTTGCCGTGTTGCAGGATGCGAAGGCGCTGGCGGTGTTCGCATTGCTGGCCGGCTTCCTCGCACCGATATGGCTTTCGACCGGTAGCGGCAACCACGTCGCACTGTTCTCGTATTACGCGGTGCTCAACCTCGCCATCGTCGGCGTGGCGTGGTGGAAGTCCTGGCGCCTGCTCAACCTGCTGGGTTTCGTCTTCACTTTCGGCATCGGCGCCGCATGGGGCGCGTTCGACTACAGCCCGGAAAAGTACGCGACGACCGAGCCGTTCCTGCTGCTGTTCTTCGCGATCTACCTGGCGATCCCGCTGCTGCATGCGCGTCGCCAGCCTGAAGGCCGGCGCGGACTCGTCGAAGGTTGCCTGGTGTTCGGCACGCCGCTGGTGGCGTTCTCGCTGCAGGCCGGATTGCTGGCGGGCGAGCGCCTGCCGCTGGCGTTCAACGCGCTCGGGCTGGCGGCCATCTATGCGTTGCTCGCCGCATGGCTGCGACGCCGCGAGGACTACCGCGCGCTGACGCCGATCTATGCCTTGCTGGCCGTCGGCTTCGCCACGCTCGCGGTACCGCTGGCGTTGTCCGCGCGCGCGACGGCGAGCATCTTCGCGATCGAAGGCGCGGCGCTGGTGTGGCTGGGACTTCGCCAGCAACGCCGATGGCCGCAGCTGGGCGGTACGCTGATGCAGCTGCTGGCCGCGTACGCGTTCTTCGCTGGCAGCCCGATGCAGCCTGATGTCGCGATCGCCAATCCGGTGTTCATGAGCGCGCTGCTCATCGCGCTGGCCGGCCTTGCTAGCGCATGGAGCTACGCCAGCCGGCGCGATTACGACACGTCCGCGACGATCTTCTACCTGTGGGGACTGGCGTGGTGGCTGGGTAACGCGGTGAACGAGATCGAGCGCTTCGTCGCGCAGGGACAGCGCGTCGACACGTTGTTCATGGTGATAGCGGCGACCGGTTGGCTGGCGGCGGAAGTGCAGCGCCGTCGCCCCGCGACCGCGCTCGCATGGACGACGCTGGCCGCCCTGGCCCTGGCCGCGCCGATCGCGTGGTGGCAGGCCAGCGTCCACGAGCATCCGTTCAACGGGTTGGGCGCGGTGAGCTGGATCGTTTACGCCGTGCTGGGCGTGCGATCGCTGCTGTGCCTGCGCGCCACCGCGCACTCCACTGCGACGCGCGCGCAGTTCGTGTGGCTGCTCGTGTGGCCGCTGGCGACTTCGCTGCTCATGGAATGGCTGAGCCAGCGTTTCGGGCTGGCTGGCGGCTGGCGCGTGCTCGGACTGGCGTTCCCGTGGTGTGCGCTCGCGGCGTTGAGCCTGTTCCGCTGGCGCTGGCTGTCGGCGCCCATCGGCGAGCGTTTCGATGCGAGCCGGGTGGCCATACAGGCGGCCTGCTTCACCGTGCTCGCGATCGGCTGGGTGCTCGCGCTCTTCAGTGCCGATGGCGGCGCACCCTTGCCGTGGATTCCGCTGCTCAATCCGCTCGAACTCGCGCAGCTCGCCGTACTGGTGCTGCTCGCGCGCTGGCTGTTCACCGACGAGGCGCCGGAGTCGTTGCGACGTCTGCGTCCGCTCATCCTCTCGATCGCCGGCTTCGCACTGGTGACCGCGTCCGTGCTGCGCAGCGTGCATCACTGGGGCGGCGTCGCATGGACCGACGCCCTGCTGTCGACCGGCCTCGCACAGACCAGCCTGAGCGTCACCTGGAGCGTGCTGGGTGTGATCGGTTGGGTATTGGGCTCGCGGCGCGGACATCGCGGACTCTGGCTCGCCGGTGCGGTGCTGATGGGCGTGGTGCTCGCGAAGCTGCTGCTGATCGATCGCGGCAACCTCGGCAACGGCCTGGGCATCGCGTCGTTCATCGCATACGGTCTGCTGTGCACGGTCGTCGGCTACATCGCGCCGGTCCCGCCGCGCCAGCACGAAACCACGGACGAGGCAGAGGTCGAGCCCGCATGAAGACGCTTCTCCTGTTCGCCCTGCTGCCGTTCGCCGCGAACGCGGGCACCGAGTACGCACGACAGTGGCCGGTGCAACTGGGCACGCCCGATGCCGGTGCGTATCGCGTCGTGCTCGATGAATCCGTTTATCGCCAGCTGGAATCGCCCTCGCTCGCGGACCTGGACGTGCTGGACGCGCAAGGCCAGCCTGTGCCGGCCGCGTTGCTGGATCCCACCGTGCCGGCGCAACCGCAGGCGCGCACGGTCGAACTGCCGTGGTTTCCGCTGCCTCCGCGATTCCGCGGAAACGACGTGGCCTCGATCAGCGAGATAGCGACCGACGGGAGCCTGCGTCGCGTGCAGTTGAACGTCGACGGTGGCGGTTCGGCTGCGGGCAACGGCTTCCTGCTCGATGCCAGCCGCGTGGAGGCGCCCATCGACGCGCTGCGTTTCCAGTGGACGCAAGGACAGGCGCCGTTCGACCTGCGCGTGCGTGTGAGCGCATCGGACGACCTGCGCCAATGGCAGACCGTCGCCGACGAAGCGCATCTGGTCGAACTCACCAACGCTGGCCAGCGCGTCCTGCGCGATCGCATCGAGCTGTCGCCGGTGAAGGCGCGTTATCTGCGCGTGTCGCCGCTGGATGCGCAGGCGCAGGGGTTGCAGTTGTCGGCGGTCACCGCACAGGTGCAGGGCACCGTCGCGATGCCGCGATGGCAGTGGCGCGTGCTCGATGGAAAGCGCGCGGACGACGCGGACGGCGTCGTGCATTACGAGTACGAATTCGACGGGCGTTTCCCGATGGCACAGGCGGATATCGTGCTGCCCGGCAACAGCACCGGCCAGTGGCGACTGGAAGCGCGCGACGCATCCACGCAGCCGTGGCGCGATGTCGCATCGCCGTGGGTGGCCTTCCGGCTGGAAGGGGCCGGACGCGACGACGCATCGCCGCCGCAGGCATTGCAGGGCATCCGCCGAGAACGCGCATGGCGGCTGACCCCCATCGGCGGCGCGCAATCCAACGATGTGCCGCGACTGCGGTTGGGCTATCAGCCCGAGACGCTGGTCTTCGTCGCGCGCGGCGCAGGCCCGTTCGTCCTCGTCGCCGGGAGCGCACGTTCGACGCGCAGCGATTCGCCGCTGGAAAGCCTGGTCGACGCGATGCGCACGCAGCGTGGCGCGCAGTGGCAGCCCGCGCTTGCGACGCTGGGCGAGTCGACCGAACGCAGCGGTGCATCGGCCCTGACGCCGCCGCCGGTGCAGCGCGACTGGAAGACATGGTTGCTGTGGGGACTGCTGATCGCCGGCGCCGCGCTGGTAGGCGGCTTCGCGATCAGCCTGATGCGGAAGCCCGCAAGCTGATGCGGGGCGTCACGCCGGAACGATGACGCTCCGGCGTCTACGTTCCGGCGGTGAGCAAGAGCGATCAGTCGATCGCGTAACCGGCGAAGCGCCAGTTGTTGTCGTCGTCCAGGTGCAGGGAGACCAGCTCCTCGCCGATCCTGCCGGTGGAGAAGCGGGTCTGGAACCGCGCGGTGACATACGCGCCGGCGGGCGCGTCGCCGCCTGCGGCCACCACGCTCTTCGAAACCATGTTCCAGTCGCGCGCCACCGGGGCACCGAGCGCCTTGCGCTTGGCTTTGACGCCATCGATGAACTGCTTCTCGCTGGTCGTGGCGCGCGTGACTTGCGATGCGCCCTTCCAGACGTCGGCGACCTTACCTTCGTCGATCATCTGGATCACCACCAGGGCGGCCTGCATGACGTTGTTCGGAGCGACCGACGAAGGTGACGCGCTTGCCTGCCGCGCGGTGGCGGCTCCGGGCTGCGATGCGGGCGCGGCCGGATGGGTCTGCGCGGAAACGGTGGCGGTCGCGCCGAGCAACAGCGCGATGGCGATACGGATGCCTGCTTTCATGGGTGTTCCTGGGGCGGGGCGCGCGGAGTGTAGTCCCTTCCGGCTCGCGTACATGCATCGCCAAAGAGGACTTTTTCGCCAGTCCGTTCGCCAGACAGGCGATGCCATCGCGTCACCCGTACCTCAGAACGCCGCGTCGAACGCGACCTCGCCTTCCACGCCGACCTGGTACGCGGACACGCGGCGTTCGAAGAAGTTGGTCACTTCCTGCACGTCCTGAAGGTCCATGAAGGCGAACGGATTGGTCGCGTTGAAATGTTTCGAAAGCCCCAGCTGCGCCAACCGCTGGTCGGCGCAGTACTGCAGGTACTGGCGCATGTCCCTGGGCGACAGGCCCGCGACGCCGCCGGACAGCACGTCCTGCGCGAACTGCATCTCGCACTCCACCGCTTCCTCCAGCATGCGCACGACCTGCGCCTTCAGCTCGTCGTCGAACAGCTCCGGTTCCTCGCTGCGCGCGGTGCGGATCACTTCGAACGCGAACGCCATGTGGCAGCTTTCGTCGCGGAACACCCAGTTCGTGCCCGACGCGAGCCCGTGCAGCAGCCCGCGGGAACGCAGGTAGTAGACGTAGGCGAACGCTGCGAAGAAGAACAGGCCTTCGATGCAGCACGCGAAGCAGATCAGGTTGAGCAGGAACTGACGGCGTTGCGCGGTGCTTTCGATGCGCGGTACGCCCTGGATGGAATCCATCCACTTGAAGCAGAACTCGGCCTTTGCGCGGATCGACGGAATGTTCTCCACCGCCGCGAACGCCTTCGCGCGCGCCACCGGATCGGGCAGGTAGGTGTCGAGCAGCGTGAGGTAGAACTGCACGTGCAGCGCTTCCTCGTACAGCTGGCGCGAGAGGTACATGCGCGCTTCGGGCGCGTTGATGTGCTGGTAGAGGTTCAGCACGAGGTTGTTGGCGACGATCGAATCGCCCGTGGCGAAGAACGCGACGAGGCGCTCGATGAGATGGCGTTCGGCCGGTCCGAGCTTGTGCTTCAGGTCGTTGACGTCGAGCGAGAAGTCCACTTCCTCCACCGTCCAGGTGTTGCGGATGGCGTCGCGGTACATCTCGTAGAACTGCGGGTAGCGCATCGGCCGCAGGGTGAGGTCGAAACCCGGGTCGAGCAGGCGTGCGTCGGTACGTTCGGACATGGCGGAATCTCGCTGGGATCCTGCCCTCCAGCCGCGGCCGCCGGATCCCGCGCTACAGGGGAGGGAGGCAGGCCACACGGGCGGACATCGGCTGGAGGGAAGGAAATCTGTTTCGTGCGCAATGGATCGGAGAGAGGATCCAATCTGGGTTGGAGGATTACTGGCAGGCTTCGCAGGATTCGGGGTTCTCGAGCGAACACGCCACCGCCTCCGTCGGCGTGACCTCCGGCTTCGGCGCCTGCGCGGCCGCGCCGCTCACCGTCGCCTTCGCGATCTTCGTCGCCGGGCGCGAGCGCAGGTAATACGTCGTCTTCAATCCCTTCTTCCACGCGTACATGTACATCGACGACAGCTGGCCGATGTTCGGGCTTTCGATGAAGAGGTTGAGCGACTGGCTCTGGTCGATGAAGGCGCCGCGCTCGGCGGCCATGTCGATGAGCGAACGCATCGGCAGTTCCCACGAGGTGCGGTACACCGCGCGCAGCGATTCGGGAATCGCATCCACGCCCTGGATCGAACCTTCCGACATCTTGATCCGGTCGCGCAGTTCCGGCGTCCACAGGCCGAGCGTCTTCAACTCCTCCACCAGGTAGCGGTTAACGACGAGGAAGTCGCCCGACAGCGTCTCGCGCTTGAACAGGTTCGACACCTGCGGCTCGATGCATTCGTAGCAGCCGGCGATGGACGCGATCGTCGCCGTCGGCGCAATCGCGATCAGCAGGGAGTTGCGCAGGCCGTGTTCGCGGATTCGCGCACGCAGGCCGTCCCAGCGTTCCTGGTCGGCCGGCACCACGCCCCAGGCATCGAACTGCAATTCGCCCTGCGCCGCGCGCGTGTCGGCGAAGCTCGGATGACGGCCGCGTTCCATCGCCAGCTCGTTCGATGCGGACAGGGCATGGAAGTAGATCGACTCGGCGATCTTCGCCGACAGCGCTCGCGCGGTGTCGGAATCGAACGGCAGGCGCAGCTTGAAGAACACGTCCTGCAGGCCCATCACGCCCAGGCCCACCGGACGCCACTTGAGGTTGGCGCGGCGTGCGGTTTCGATGGGGTAGAAGTTCAGGTCGATCACGCGATCGAGCTGGCGCACCGCAAGGCGCACCGTCTCGGCGAGTTTGTCGAAATCGAAGCGGCCGGATTCGCCGTGCAGCGGACCGTCGGCGAACACCTCGACATGGTGCGAGAGGTTGATCGAACCCAGGTTGCACACCGCGGTTTCGTCCTGCGAGGTGACTTCCAGGATTTCCGTGCACAGGTTCGACAGGTGCACGACGTTGCCGTCGCGCAGCGTCTGGTTGCACGCGCGGTTGGACTTGTCCTTGAAGTTCATCCAGCCGTTGCCGGTCTGCGCGAGCGTGCGCATCATCCGCGCGTACAGGTCGCGCGCCTTCACCTGCCTGGTCGCGAGCCCGGCCACTTCCGCCGCGCGGTACGCGCGTTCGAACGCATCGCCCCACAGGTCGGTCAGCTGCGGCACCTTCGCCGGATCGAACAGCGACCAGTCGCCGTCGGATTCCACGCGACGCATGAACTCGTCGGGAATCCAGTTCGCGAGGTTGAGGTTGTGCGTGCGGCGCGCTTCATCGCCGGTGTTGTCGCGCAGTTCGAGGAATTCCTCCACGTCCGCGTGCCACGGCTCCAGGTACACGCACGCCGCGCCCTTGCGCTTGCCGCCCTGGTTCACCGCCGCGACGGAGGCATCGAGCGTCTTCAGCCACGGCACGATGCCGTTGCTCAAACCATTGGTCGAACGGATCAGCGAACCGCGCGAGCGGATGCGCGTATACGACAGGCCGATGCCGCCGCTGAACTTGGACAGCTTCGCCACGTCCATGTAGCGCTTGTAGATGCTCTCCAGCGAATCCTCCGGCGAATCGAGCAGGAAGCAGCTGGACAGCTGCTCGTGCGTGGTGCCGGAGTTGAACAGCGTCGGCGAGGACGGGATGTAGTCCAGCTGCGCCATGCGGCGGTACAGCGCGAGCGCGTCGCCCACGTCCTCGCTCAGCGCGCAGGCGATGCGCAGGAAGAACTGCTGCGGCGTCTCGATCACGGTGCGCGCGGTCGGATGGCGCAACAGGTAGCGGTCGTACAGCGTGCGCAGGCCGAAATAGTCGAAGCGCTGGTTGTGCGTGTTGTCGATCGCGTCGTTGAGCTTGCGCGCGTGCGCCTGCACGAAGGTCAGCAGGCGGTCGTTGATGAGCCCCAACTCGTGGCCGCGCTGCACCGACTGCGAGAACGCGTGGATCTCGATGCCGGCGACTTCCTTCTCGATAACGCCTGCGAGCAGGCGCGCGGCGAGGCGGCCGTACTCGGGTTCCTCGGCGGTGAGCAGGGCGGCGGTGCGGATCGACAACTCGTCCAGTTCGCGCGTGCTGGCACCGTCGTACAGGCCGGAAATCGTGCGCGTGGCCACGCGCATCGGGTCCACCGAGAACAGGCCTTCGGATGCCCGCGTCACCGCGCGCACGATCTTGTTGAGGTCCACCGGCTCGCGGCCGCCGCTGCGCTTGGTCACGGTCATGGTGAGGTTGGCGGCGGGCGGCGTCAGCGCGAAGCCTGCGTCGGCTTCGTGCGCGCGCGCATCGGGCGTGTGCGCCTCGCGGTCGCGGACGGGCGTGGCGACAGCATCGTCTTGCATATGGGTGTTCATCGGCGACTCCGGTGCGTGGGCGCACGTCTGGCCGTCCTCTCCCTCGAGGGACGACACGGGCGCGGGGTCATCGATGATCGAAGCGGGGTGTCGCGCAGGCCGAGACGGCGTGCGGGCGACGGCGCGAACCGTCGCGTGTGCGACACCGACCGTCTTCCCTCCGAAGACACCCTGGCCGGTCACCGCGCGGTGTGCGACGCGCGGTTGTCGGCAGGTCTTCGGACTCGGGACGCGACGCGGCGCGATGCGCCTGTCACCTACCGGTGGCCGCTTCCCAGGCTGTGCGCCCAGTGCCATGGCCACCTTCGTTTCCCATACCGCTGCGGGGCAGTGCTGGAATTCCACCAGCTTCCCGTTTTAAGCCACCCCGCGAAGGGCGGCACCGACGGGCCACAACATAGTGGGGGTCGCGGGATACGTCAACGCAAAATCTTGTGGATAACCGCAGAATCGCAACCCCGCGAGATTTGCCCGCGCCGATGCGGCAGGGGACAATGCACGGCTTCGCGGCCGGGATCGCACCAGCCGACGCGCGTTCCAAGTCACTCCCATCCCACCCTTCCACCGAAGGGCAGCAGAGGAAGCACCGATGTCCATCGTCCGCATGTCCGACCTCGACCTCCATGGCAAGCGCGTGTTGATCCGTGAGGATCTCAACGTGCCGATCGAGGCCGGCCGCATCACCTCCGAACAGCGCATCACCGCCGCGCTGCCGACGATGAAGCTGGCGCTGGAGAAGGGCGCCGCCGTGATGGTGACCTCGCACCTGGGCCGCCCGAAGGAAGGCACCTGGACGCAGGAAGACTCGCTGGCGCCGGTGGCGAAGCGTCTTTCCGAACTGCTGGGCATCGACGTGCCGCTGGTGAAGGACTGGGTCGACGGCGTCGACGTGAAGCCGGGGCAGCTCGTGCTGCTGGAAAACTGCCGCATGAACGTCGGCGAGGGCAAGGACGACGACGCGCTGTCGAAGAAGTACGCCGCGCTCTGCGACGTGTTCGTCATGGACGCCTTCGGCACCGCGCATCGCGCACAGGCCTCCACGCATGGCGCGATCAAGCATGCGAAGGTCGCCGCCGGCGGCCCGTTGCTGATGGCCGAACTCGACGCGCTCGCCAAGGCGCTCGACAACCCGGCGCGCCCGCTGCTCGCGATCGTCGCCGGCTCGAAGGTCTCGACCAAGCTCGAACTGCTGTCGTCGCTGGTGTCGAAGGTCGACCAGCTGATCGTTGGCGGCGGCATCGCCAACACCTTCATCGCCGCGATGGGCCACGGCGTCGGCAAGTCGCTGGTGGAGATGGATCTCATCGATACCGCGAAGAAGATCATGGCCGATGCGAAGGCGCGCGGCGCCGACATCCCGGTGCCGGTGGACGTGGTCGTCGCGCCGAAGTTCGCCGCCGATGCGCCGGCGACGGTGAAGGCGGTCGATGCGGTGGGCGAGGACGACATGATCCTCGACATCGGCCCGCAGACCGCGGCGCGTTATGCCGAACTGATCAAGGCCGCGGGCACCGTGGTATGGAACGGCCCGGTGGGCGTGTTCGAGTTCGACGCGTTCGGCAAGGGCACGCAGACGCTGGCGCGCGCCATCGCCGCGTCGAAGGCGTTCTCGATCGCCGGCGGCGGCGACACGCTGGCGGCGGTGGACAAGTACGGCATCGAGAGTGATGTGTCGTACATCTCCACCGGCGGCGGCGCATTCCTGGAATTCCTGGAAGGCAAGGAACTGCCGGCGGTTGCGGCGTTGAAGGCGCGGTCGTAAGTCTTACCCCTCCCCTGCTTGCAGGGGAGGTTGGGAGGGGTGTGAGGCGCGAAGCGCCGAGCCAATGCGACTCGGACATGCGCTGCGCCGAACGTAGTGGCGCTGTGCACGGCACCCTTTCCCCAACCCCACGGCCATCAGGCACAGCCTGATGGCGTTCGTCACGACGCGCGCCATGGCGCGCAACGTCGCTCCTCACCCCTGCAAGCAGGGGAGGGAGTTTTCCCCCGACGCACTACGAGATACGCATGACCACGCTCTTCTTCGACATGGACGGCACGCTCATCGATTCCGCCGTCGGCATCACGCGCTGCGTCGAGCACGCGATGGTGCAGATGGGACTTCCGGTTCCGCCGCACGACGAACTGCGCCGCTGGATCGGCCCCGCGCTGCGCACCAGCTTCGGCCCGCTGCTCAACGACGATGCGAAGGTCGAACAGGCCGTGCTGCATTACCGCGACCGCTTCGAATCGCACGGCTGGGCCGAGCACGAGGTCTACGCCGGCATCGGCGAGGCGATCGAAACGCTGCACGCCGCCGGTCATCGACTGGCCGTGGTCACCGCGAAGAACGAACCGCACGCGCGCAAGATCGTCGACCACCTGCCGTTCGGCCATCGCTTCGACGACGTCATCGGCGCGACGCTGGACGGCCGCATCAGCCACAAGGACCAGCTCATCGCCGAGGCGCTGCGCCGGTTCGACCTGGATGCCGATGCATGCTGGATGATCGGCGACCGGCGCATGGACATCGAAGGCGCGCGCCACCATGGCATGCGCAATGTCGGCGTGCTGTGGGGCTTCGGCGGCGAGGCCGAATTGCGCGAAGCCGGCGCGCTTCACCTGGCGTCCACACCCGACGAGCTGCCGGCGCTGCTGGCGGCCTGACGCGCGCGTTTCGCGCAAGGCCGTCTCCGCGAGCGCGCGTAGGCGGCCTTGCGAGACGTAATGGTCTGCTTTCGGCCGGGGTTTTTCAGACCACTTCGGCGGATGCGCAGCGGTATGGCGAAGCTGCGGAAGCGGTCGATCCGAAACGACGTACAGCTGTGCTAGCGTCGGGAGGTTCTCTGGACCTAGCACTCGATGACAACCATCAAACGCCGCACCAAGATCCTCGCCACCCTCGGCCCGGCCACCGATCCGCCGGGCGTCCTCGACGCACTGCTCACCGCCGGCGTCGATGTAGTCCGCCTCAATTTCTCGCACGGCGATCCTTCCTCGCAGGTCGCCCGCGCACAGGCCGTGCGCGAAGCCGCGCAGCGCGTCGGCGTGGAAGTCGGCATCCTCGCCGACCTGCCCGGCCCGAAGATCCGCATCGAACGCTTCGCCGAAGGCCGCGTGCTGCTCAAGACCGGCGACCGCTTCGACCTGGTCGCCAGCACCGACGCGCCTCCGGGCAACCTGCGCGAAGTCGGCGTGAGCTACCTCGGCCTTCCCAACGACGTGCGTCCAGGCGACGTGCTGCTGCTCGACGACGGCCTGCTGCAACTGCGCGTGGGCGCGGTCGAGGGCGAGCGCATCGTCACCACCGTGCTCAACGACGGCGCGCTGTCCGATCGCAAGGGCCTGAACAAGCAGGGCGGCGGTCTTTCGCTCGGCGCGCTGACCGAGCGCGACAAGGAACTGATCAAGGTCGCCGCCGAACTGGGCGCGGACTTCATCGCCGTGTCGTTCTGCCGCAATGCGCAGGACATGAACGACGCCCGCGCCATCGCGCGCGAGCACGGCAGCGATGCCGCGCTGGTGTCGAAGATCGAACGCGCCGAAGCGATCGAGAACCTCGCCGAGATCGTCGATGCCAGCGACGTGGTGATGGTCGCGCGCGGCGACCTGGGCGTTGAAATCGGCGACGCCGAACTTCCGGGCCTGCAGAAGAAGATCATCCGCGAGGCGCTGGAGCGCAACAAGGTCGTCATCACCGCCACGCAGATGCTGCAGTCGATGGTCGACAGCCCGATCCCGACGCGCGCCGAAGTGCTCGACGTCGCCAACGCCGTCATCGACGGCACCGACGCGGTGATGCTGTCGCAGGAATCGGCCGCGGGCCGCTACCCGGTCAAGGCGGTGGAGGCGATGGCGCGCATCTGCCTGGGCGCCGAGCGCCAGTTCAACCACGACACCGATTTCGAAGCCGCGCCGCGCAACCTCGAACGCGCCGACCAGGCGATCGCGATGGCCGCGATGTTCCTGTCCGAACACATCGGCGTGCGCGCGATCATCGCGATGACCGAATCCGGCGGCACGGCGCGCTTCCTGTCGCGCTTCCGTTCGTCTGTACCGATCTACGCGCTCTCGCGCCACGACGGCGCGCGCCGCCGCATGGGCCTGATGCGCGACGTGGTGGCGCACAACTTCGACAGTCGCGGACTTACTTCGCGCGACGCCGCACGCAAGGCGGTGAAGGAACTGTTCGAACAGGACCACCTCAGCGTCGGCGAGCGCGTGATGTTCACCAGCGGCGACCACATGGAGCAGCTCGGCGCGACCAACACGCTGCGCCTGTTGCAGGTCGGCGAGGGCGGCACCGCCGAGGGTCTGGGCGAGCTGTAAGCTTCGTCGCATGGACCGACGACGCCAGGGGAGGCGTGGATGACCAGGACGAATGCGTACAGCCTGCTGTGCATGATCATCCGCGCCGTGGCGGTGTGGTGCCTCGGCAAGGCGGTCATCGCGATCCCCGGCACAGTGGCGGCGATCCGGAACGGCCCCGACGTCGGGATCACCGTCGCCTGGTACCTGGGAGCGGCGACGCTGGCCCTGCTTGTCCTTGCGGCGTTGTGGCTGTTCGCCGACAAGCTGGCCAAGCTCGCGCTCGTCCGGCCGCAGGACATGACGTTCGAAAGCAGCATGGATCCGTCGACGTGGCTGGGCCTGTTGCTGTCCGCGATCGGCGCGTGGTTCTGCCTCAGCGGCGTGGTTTCCGCCTTCTACATGGCGTTCCGATGGACGGCCATGTTGTACATGGCCAATGCGGGCGCAGGCGGGCAGGAGGATGTCGTTGCCGACATGGCAGCGACTGCGCTCGAAGTGGTGCTGGGCGCAGTGCTCCTGCTGCGAGGGCAGGGACTGTCCCGCTGGATCCATCGCCTTCGTTATGGCGTCGAGCCGCCGGCGTCGACGGCGCCCGCATCCTGAAAACGCATACATCCCAAGTGGTATTGAAATCCGGGGTGTCCGGTCTGCAAGTGGTTGATTTCCAGTCGCCTTGACCGGCTCTTTGCAGCGGGACACGTCTATAATGATCGGCTTCCCACCGCTCCCGCAGGACGACCCATGAGCATCGAACAGCTTGCCGAAACCGCCTTGGCCATGGTGGCCCCGGGCAAGGGCATCATCGCCATCGACGAGTCCGGCGCGACCTGCGCCAAGCGTTTCGCCGGTGTCGGCATCGAGAACACCGAGGAAAACCGCCGCCGCTACCGCGAGCTGCTGCTCACCACGCCGAAGCTGAACGAGTACATCTCCGGCGCGATCCTGTTCGACGAAACCATCCGCCAGTCCACCAGCGATGGCGTGCCGTTCGCCAAGTACATGAGCGAGAACGGCATGATCCCGGGCATCAAGGTCGACAAGGGCACGCACAACCTCGCCGGTTTCCCGGGCGAAGTGGTGACCGAAGGCCTCGACGGCCTGCGCGCGCGCCTGGAGGAGTACTACAAGCTCGGCGCCCGCTTCGCCAAGTGGCGCGCGGTGATCAACATCGGCGACGACATCCCGTCGGGCACCTGCATCGATGCCAACACCCATGCGCTGGCCCGCTACGCCGCGCTGTGCCAGGAGCAGGGCCTGGTGCCGATGGTCGAGCCGGAAGTGATCATGGACGGCAGCCACGACATCGAGACCTGCTACGAGGTCACCGAAGTCACGCTGCGTTCGCTGTTCGCCTCGCTGTACGAGCACAGCGTCATGCTGGACGGCACCATCCTGAAGGCCTCGATGGTCGTGCCGGGCACCACCTGCCCGGACCAGGTGTCCTTCGACGAAGTCGCAGCCGCCACGCTGCAGTGCCTGAAGTCCACCGTGCCGGCGACGCTGCCGGGCATCGTGTTCCTGTCGGGTGGCCAGTCGGACGAAGCCGCCACCGCGCACCTCAACTCGATGAACCAGATGGGCCCGAACCCGTGGCCGCTGTCGTTCTCCTACGGCCGCGCCATGCAGGCCGCCGCGCTGAAGCTGTGGTCGCAGGACCTGGTGAACAACTTCGCCCGCGCGCAGCAGACCGTGTACGAGCGCGCCCGCGACAACGGCCTGGCCGCGCTGGGCCAGTGGAAGCAGGCCGCGTAAGCGACCGGCGTCCTTCGCAACGCAGTACAGGGAAGCCGGCCTCGTGCCGGCTTTTCTTTTGGGCGCAACGGCCGCATCAACGCCACGCGCCGATGGATGGCGACCGCACGCCCGCGCGTTGCGCGTATACATCGCCTATACGCAGCCTCCACGCCGCGTAGACCACGATTCGCAGGGGCGAGGAAGTCGCGGCGGCGAACCCTCCTTGATTGAGGTCAAGGCGCGCGCAGCTTCCCGTCAGCAGACTGGATGTCACGCACCGATGCACGGTGCATTCGCATTGCGAAGACAGAACAGGAGCCGGCCATGGACCAGCCAGATGACAACGTCATCAAGCGAAGAGAACGCACGGCCTTCCTGCTGCTCACGGCGGTGATCTTCCCGCTGCTGACGGTGATGATCGTCGCCAGCTACGGCTTCATCGTCTGGTTCTGGCAGATGTTCGTTTCCGGGCCGCCGTCGGGGCACTGACATGGCGCCCCCCGGCTCCCCGAATCCCCCGAATCCAGACCCATCACGACGCGCGCTGCTGTTCGGCCGCCGTGCCTCGGTCGCACCGCTGCGTCCGCCGTGGGCCTTGCCGGAAAGCGACTTCCTCGATGCCTGCACCGCCTGCGGCGCGTGCGTGGATCGATGCCCGGAACGCGTGCTCGTGCGCGGCGTGGGCGGACGTCCCGTGTTCGATCCGCGACTGGGCGAATGCACCTTCTGCGGCGATTGCGAGAGCGCCTGCACGCCGCGCGCGCTCGACCGCTCCGCATCGGTTGAACCCTGGACGCTGAAGGCCCTCGTCGGCGATTCCTGCCTGCCGCGCCACGGCGTGGTGTGTTCCAGCTGCCGCGACGCATGCCCGGAACGCGCCATCGCCTTCCCGGTGACCTCGCGCGTGCCACTGCCTTCCATCGACCCCGCGCGCTGCACCGGTTGTGGCGCGTGCGTGGGCGTCTGCCCGGCGCAGGCCATCGCGCTGTCGGCGCGCGTCGCGCAGCCGACCACGGAGACCGCATGAAACTCGATCCGTCCAGACTCGAACCCACCGCCGACGAGCAGCGCGACGTCCACATCGCCAGCTTCGTCGTGCAGCACCGCGTCGAAGCCGCCGAAGCGGTCGACGCCTACATCGCCGCGCACGACGACCTCGACCTTGCCGTGCGCGCACAAACGCGCAGCGTCGTGCTGTGCGAATGCCCCGACCAGTACGCGGTGCTGGACCGCGTCGATGCGCTTCGCGCGCTGCCTGGCGTGCTCAACGTCGCGCTCGTCTACCACCACGCGGAACCGCGCGAGGCGCTCGATGCGCCCCTGCCTGCCGCATCCGATATCAAGGCTTCCGGAGCCGCGTCATGACCACACGCCGCGAATTCATCCGCAACACCGCCGTCGCCACCGCGGCGGCCGCCGCCGGCATTCCGCTGCCGGGCGACACCGCCAACGTGCTGACCGAAGGCGACCTCACCGCACTGAAGTGGGACAAGGCCCCATGCCGCTTCTGCGGCACCGGCTGCGGCGTGAACGTCGCGGTGAAGGACGGCCGCGTCGTCGCCACGCATGGCGACGTGCATGCCGAGGTCAATCGCGGCATCAACTGCGTCAAGGGCTACTTCCTGTCGAAGATCATGTACGGCGGCGATCGCCTGACCTCGCCGCTGCTGCGCAAGAAGAACGGCGTCTACGCGAAGGACGGCGAATTCACCGAAGTCACCTGGGACGAAGCCTTCGACGTGATGACCGCGCAGTTCAAGCGCGTGCTGAAGGAAAAGGGCGCCGACCACATCGGCATGTTCGGTTCCGGCCAGTGGACGGTCTGGGAAGGCTACGCGGCCAACAAGCTGATGAAGGCCGGCTTCCGCAGCAACCACATCGATCCGAACGCGCGCCATTGCATGGCCTCGGCGGTGATGGGCTTCATGCGCACCTTCGGCATGGACGAACCCATGGGCTGCTACGACGACATCGAGGCCGCCGACGCGTTCGTGCTGTGGGGCTCGAACATGGCCGAGATGCATCCGATCCTGTGGACGCGCGTGACCGACCGCCGCCTGACGCACCCGCACGTCAAGGTCGCCGTGTTGTCCACGTTCGAACACCGCAGCTTCGAACTGGCCGACATCCCGATCGTTTTCAAGCCGCAGACCGACCTGGTCATCCTCAACTACATCGCCAACCACATCATCACCAGCGGCAAGGTCAACCGGCAGTTCGTCGACCGCCACACCAGTTTCAAACGCGGAAACGACGACATCGGCTACGGCCTGCGCCCGGACAATCCGCTGGAAGTGAAGGCGAAGAACGCCAAGGACGCGAACGGCGGCGAGGTCATCGACTTCGACCAGTTCGCCGCGTTCGTGAAGCCGTACACCCTGGACAAGGCGGTCGAGATGACCGGCGTGGAGCGCGGCTGGCTCGAGAAGCTGGCCAACCTGTACGCCGATCCGGACGTCAAGGTCATGTCGTTCTGGACCATGGGCTTCAACCAGCACACGCGCGGCGTGTGGTGCAACAACATGGTCTACAACATCCACCTGCTGACCGGAAAGATCGCGATGCCGGGCAACAGCCCGTTCTCGCTGACCGGCCAGCCGTCGGCGTGCGGCACCGCGCGCGAGGTGGGCACCTTCAGCCATCGCCTTCCGGCGGACATGCTCGTGGCGAACCCCGAGCATCGCAAGCATGCCGAGGAGATCTGGAAGGTCCCGCACGGCCTCATCAATCCCAAGCCCGGGTACCACGCGGTCGAACAGAACCGCATGCTCAAGGACGGCAAGCTCAACGCCTATTGGGTGCAGGTCAACAACAACATGCAGGCCGCTGCGAACCTTTACGAGGAAACGTGGCCGGGCTATCGCAATCCCGAGAACTTCATCGTCGTCTCCGACGCATACCCCACGGTGACCGCGCAGGCCGCGGACCTGATCCTGCCGACCGCGATGTGGGTGGAGAAGGAAGGCGCCTACGGCAATGCCGAACGCCGTACGCAGTTCTGGCACCAGCTGGTGAGTGCACCGGCGCAGGCGCGTTCGGACCTGTGGCAGCTGATGGAATTCTCCAAGCGGTTCACCACCGACGAATGCTGGCCGGCGGACCTCCTCGCGGCGAACCCGCAGTTCAAGGGCAAGACGCTGTTCGACGTGCTGTACAAGAACGGCAACGTCGATCGCTATCCGCTGTCCGATATCGCCGAGGGCTACCAGAACGACGAGTCGCACCATTTCGGCTTCTACGTGCAGAAGGGTTTGTTCGAGGAATACGCGACGTTCGGTCGCGGGCACGGTCATGACCTCGCGCCGTTCGATGCGTACCACCAGGCGCGCGGCCTGCGCTGGCCGGTGGTGGAAGGGCGCGAGACACGCTGGCGTTACCGCGAAGGCAGCGATACCTACGTGCCGCCGGGCGAAGGTTTCCGCTTCTATGGCAACAAGGACGGCCGCGCGGTGATCTGGGCGTTGCCGTACGAACCGCCGGCCGAATCGCCTGACAAGGAATTCGACCTGTGGCTGGTCACGGGCCGCGTGCTGGAGCACTGGCATTCGGGTTCGATGACGATGCGCGTGCCGGAGCTGTTCCGCAGCTTCCCGACGGCGATGGTGTTCATGAATCCCGATGATGCGCGCAAGCGTGGACTCAAACGCGGTGACGATGTCCGCATCGTGTCGCGCCGCGGCGAGATGCGCACCCGCGTGGAGACGCGCGGCCGCAACCGCATGCCCGAGGGCGTGGTGTTCGTGCCGTGGTTCGATGCCGGGCAGCTCATCAACAAGGTGACGCTGGACGCGACCGATCCGATTTCCAAGCAGACCGACTACAAGAAGTGCGCGGTCAAGATCCTGGGCGCATAGGAGTCCGGCCATGAGCAACGAATTCAAGCGAAATCGCCCGTTGTGGATCGCCGGTGGACTGACCGTGGCGGTGCTGGCGCTGGTGTTCATCGCAGGCTGGCTGTTCGGCAGCGGCAGCGAGAAGAAGCGCGAGGAGAAGCGCGAAGTCGCCGCCGCGCAGAAGGCGCAGCCCGTGCGTGCGGATTCCGCGCTGGGCCGCACGGACCTTCGCCAGATCGATGCGCTGCGTCGCGGCATTCCGGTCGACCAGGAAGCGGCTCCGCAGCCGCTGTGGCGCGTGCAGAACACGGACGTGAAGCGCGAGCGTGCGTATCCGATGCAGCCGCCGACGATCCCGCACGCGATCGACGGTTACCAGGTCGACAAGAACAGCAACCGCTGCATGCTCTGCCACGCGCGCGCGAACGCGGAGAAGTTCCAGGCACCACCGGTGAGCGTGACGCACTACATGGATCGCGACGACCAGTTCCTGGCGACGATTTCCTCGCGTCGTTACTTCTGCAACCAGTGCCACGTCGTGCAGACCGACGCGCCGTTGCTGGTGAACAACACCTTCCAGACGATCGACGCGGTGCTCGCCGCGGCCGAGGCCGGAACCGCCACTGCCGAAGCCGCGAAGAGGACGCCGTGATGCGCCGCCTGTGGGAACGCATCTGGAGTTGGCTGCAACCGGTCTGGCTCACGCTGCGACGGCCGAGCGTGCATTACAGCCTTGGTTTCCTGGTGGCGGCGGGCTTCATCGCGGGCATCATGTTCTGGGGCGGCTTCAACACCGCGCTGGAGGCGACCAACACCGAGAAGTTCTGCACCAGTTGCCACGAGATGCGCGACAACGTCTTCCAGGAACTGAAGACGACGATCCACTACAGCAACCGCTCCGGCGTGCGCGCGACATGCCCGGATTGCCATGTGCCGCATCGCTGGACCGACAAGATCGCGCGGAAGATGCAGGCATCGAAGGAAGTGTGGGGAAAGATCTTCGGCACGGTGAACACGCGCGAGAAGTTCCTCGATCACCGTCTGGAGCTGGCGATGCACGAATGGGCGCGCCTGAAGGCGAACGACTCGCTGGAATGCCGCAACTGCCACAACTACGAATCGATGGACCTGACCCGCCAGAGCACGCGCGCGGCGCAGATCCACCAGCGCTGGCTGGTCACGCGCGAGAAGACGTGCATCGATTGCCACAAGGGCATCGCGCATCATCTGCCGGACATGGCGGGGATACCCCAAGGATGAGGGCCCCCGGGTGCGCTTACCCGGGCTACAACAGCGAGAGGCGATATCACGCACGTAGCCCGGGTAAGGCCGGAGGCCGCACCCGGGACGCGCGAAGCGCGACGTCACCCTCGCACCGACGCCTGATACAACGCCGCCATCTCCCGTCCGAAACACGCGAACACGACGCGTGAGTCCATATCGCGTGAACCCAGCCAGTCGCGTACTTCGCGCACGGCGATCTTCACCGCCAGCTCCGGCGGATAGCCATAAACCCCGCAGCTGATTGCCGGAAACGCGATCGATCCGCCGCCGCTTTCATCGGTGAGCGATAACGACGCGCGATAACACGACGCCAGCAACATCGCTTCACCGGAGCCGCCGCCGCGCCACACCGGTCCGACGGTGTGGATCACATGCCGGGCAGGCAGCCGATGGCCTCCGGTGATGCGCGCCTCGCCCGTGGGGCAGCGCACGCCGGGGCGCACCTGCGGCAATGCGCGGCATTCGGCGAGCAGACCCGGCCCCGCCGCGCGGTGGATCGCACCGTCCACGCCGCCGCCGCCGAGCAGCGCTTCATTCGCAGCGTTGACGATGGCATCGACATCGAGCGTGGTGATGTCGGTTTCGAGGATTTCGATGGGCATCGCTACGCACTCACCGTTGTCCCACCTCACTGTCGTCCCGGCCTCCGTCGGGACGACGCCTGCTTCCGATCGGTACTGTGGATCGTCGCAACCCGGCCCGTCTCACTTCAACGAAGCCAGCCACTCATCATCCGACCCCTCGTTGACGCCCTCGAACAGGAACGTGGAGAGGTAACGCTCGCCGGTGTCGGGAAGCATCGTGAGGATCACCGCGCCTTCGTCCGCATTGCGCGCCACTTCCAGCGCGGCGGCGGCGGTCGCGCCGGCGGAGATGCCGACGAAGATGCCTTCCTCCTGCGCGAGGCGACGGGCGGTGTCGCGCGCGAGCACGTCGTCGATCGGCAGGATCGCGTCGGCGACATCGCGGTTCAGCACTTCCGGCACGAAGTCCGGCGTCCAGCCCTGGATCTTGTGCGGCTGCCATTCCTTGCCGGCCAGCAGCGAGGCGCCCGCCGGTTCACACGTGGTCACGCGCACTTCGGGGCGCGCGACCTTCAACACTTCGCCCACGCCGGTGAGCGTGCCGCCCGTGCCCCAGCCGGTGACGAAGTGGTCGAGCCGGCGGCCGGCGAAATCGCGCAGGATTTCCGCTGCCGTCGTCTGCCGGTGATACGCCGGATTAGCCGGATTGGTGAACTGGCGCGCGAGGAACCAGCCGTGCTTTTCGGCCAGCTCCGCCGCGCGGCGCACCATGCCGCTGCCGCGCTCGGCGGCGGGCGTGAGGATGAGTTTGGCGCCGTAGGCGCGCATGAGCTTGCGGCGTTCCATCGAGAACGAATCGCTCATCACCGCCACGAAGTTGTAGCCGCGCGCGGCGCACACCATCGCCAGCGCGACGCCGGTGTTGCCCGAGGTCGCTTCGATGACGGTATCGCCGGGCTTGAGCTGGCCGCGCGCTTCGGCGTCCAGGATGATCGCCAGCGCCAGTCGGTCCTTGACCGAACCGCCGGGGTTGAAGGCTTCCACCTTCGCGTACAGCGTGACGTGCTTCGGCGCGAGGCGGTGCAGGCGGACCACCGGGGTGCGGCCGATGGTGTCGAGGATGCTGTCGTGGATCATGGGGAACTCCTAAGCGCGGAAGGGCTCGAACGCGAGGGTGTGATCGCGAGGGTATGGACGCGATGGCTTGGAGCGAGGACGCAGAGCGCGGGCCGGAGCGGCCAGATCGCGGGCTGGAGCTTCCCAGTCGCGGCCGTCAACGAGACCGTCATCGGAGAGTGCCACAGTCCGGTTTCAGATCCCGTTCGGTCCCGTAGGGGGACAAAGCCGCCGGTCGGGGGAGGCGCCTTGCGGGGTCTGGCGACTGGCCGCGTTTGCGTAATGAGTGGTCAACCAATGGGCTACGCAGGCGTTGACCCACGACGGCTAGAATCCCCGGGGCCCGGAAAACGGGCCAATCACGCGCCTCAAGCACCACATCGTCCGTTCTTTCCAGGCAGCCGCATGCGACCTTGTTCCAGATCCAGTCTTCGCGCCCTCCGAGCCGGCCTCGTGCTGGCCCTAATCGGCGCGACCGTCGCATGCGGCAGCAACGGCGCCGAACAGCGCAAGGGCGGCGACGGCGATCGTCCCATTCCGGTGACCACGCAGCAGGTCAGGATGCAGCCCTTCAGCGACACGCTGCTCGCGCTGGGGAATGTAAAAGCGCGCGAATCCATCACCGTCACCGCCAAGGTCAGCGAGACGGTGCAGCAGGTGCATTTCGAAAGCGGCGACGTGGTGGCCGCGGGCGCGCCGCTGGTCACGCTCACCGGGCGTCAGCAGCAGGCCGCGTTCGAACAGGCGCAGGCCACCGCGAACGAAGCCGACCAGCTTTACCAGCGCCAGAACGAGCTCGCCGGCCAGCAGCTGATCGCGCGCTCGCAGCTCGACACGCAACGCGCCATCCGCGACGCCGCGCGCGCCCGCGTGGCGCAGATGCGCGCCGACATCGGCGACCGCGTGATCCGCGCGCCGTTCGCCGGCGTGCTCGGCATCCGCCAGGTCAGCCCCGGCGCGCTGGTCACGCCGGGCACGGCGATCGCCACGCTCGACGACACCGCACGCGTCTACGTCGATTTCCCCGTGCCCGAGGCGATGATCGCCACGCTCGGCGTCGGCCAGCAGGTCGCCGGCACGAGCACCGCGTATCCGGGCCGCAAGTTCGAAGGCCAGGTCAGCACGATCGATGCGCGCGTGGACGAATCCACGCGTTCGGTCGTGGTGCGCGGCGATTTCGCCAACCCCGACCGTGCGCTGCGCCCCGGCATGCTGTTGCAGGTGCGGCTCTCGCGACCGGAACGCCAGGCGCTGCTGGTGCCTGAGATCTCCATCGTGCAGGTCGGCACCGATTCGTTCGTCTACCGCGTCAAGCCCGATTCCTCGGTCGAACGCGTGGACGTGAAGATCGGCGCCCGCCGCGAAGGACTGGCCGAAGTCGCCGAAGGCCTGAACGTCGGAGACCGCATCGTCGTGGATGGCACCGGCAAGCTGCGCGTGGGTGCGCGCATCGTCGATTCGGCCGGCGACAAGGCGCCGGCGGGCGAGGTCGGTTCGGCCTCCAAGAACAGCACGGCCAAGGCCGGCTGATCGAAGAGGCGACGCCATGAACCTGTCCGATCTTTCGATCCGCCGTCCCGTCTTCGCCACGGTGATGAGCCTGCTCATCATCGTGCTGGGCGTGATGGCCTTCTCGCGCCTCACGCTGCGCGAGCTGCCGGCGATCGATCCGCCCATCGTCTCGGTGCAGGTGAACTACCCCGGCGCCTCGGCGGCGGTGGTGGAAACGCGCATCACGCAGATCCTGGAAGACGCGCTCGCCGGCATCGAAGGCATCGAGTCCATCGAATCGCGCAGCGTCAACGGCCGCGCTTCGATCAGCATCGAGTTCACGCTCAACCGCGAGATCGAAGCCGCCGCCAACGACGTGCGCGACGCGGTGAGCCGCGTGCTCGACCGCATGCCCGACGAAGCCGATCCGCCGGAAGTGGAGAAGGTCGAGTCCGACGCCGATCCGATCCTGTGGCTGAACATGAGCTCCACGCGCATGGACACGCTGCAGCTGTCCGATTACGCCGAGCGTTACGTCGTGGACCGTCTTTCGTCCGTCGACGGCGTCGCGCAGGTGCGCATCGGCGGCCAGCAGCGTTACGCGATGCGCGTGTGGCTGGACCGCGACGCGCTCGCCGCGCGCGGCATCACCGTCAACGAAGTGGAGAACGCGCTGGAAGCGGAGAACGTCGAACTTCCCGCAGGCCGCATCGAATCCAACGCGCGCGACTTCACCCTGCGCGTGGCGCGCAGCTACCAGAAGCCGGAAGACTTCGCGCAGATCCCGCTGGGCAAAGGCACCGACGGCTACATCGTGCGGCTGGGCGATGTGTCGCGCATCGAACTGGCTTCGGCCGAACGCCGCGCGTACTACCGCAGCAACGGCGAGCCGAACATCGGCCTGGGCATCGTCAAGACCTCCACCGCCAACAGCCTCGACGTCGCGCGCGCGGTGCGCGAGGAAGCCGAGAAGGTGCAGAAGACGCTGCCGGAAGGCACGAAGATCTTCGTCGCCTTCGACACCACGATCTTCATCGAGTCGGCGGTCGAACGCGTGTACCACACGCTGATCGAGGCGATCATCCTGGTCCTGGTGGTCATCTGGCTGTTCCTCGGCAGTTTCCGCGCCGCGCTCATCCCCGCCGTGACGGTGCCGGTGTGCCTGATCGCCGCGTTCATTCCGCTGTACCTGTTCGGTTTCTCGATCAACCTGCTCACGCTGCTGGCACTAGTGCTCGCCATCGGCCTGGTGGTGGACGATGCGATCGTCGTGCTGGAGAACATCCAGCGACGCACCGACCTGGGCGAACCGCGCCTGGTCGCGGCCAAGCGCGGCACGCAGCAGGTGGCGTTCGCGGTGATCGCCACCACCGCCGTGCTGGTCGCGGTGTTCCTGCCGGTCGGCTTCATGGAGGGCAACACGGGACGGTTGTTCCGCGAGTTGTCGGTCGCGCTGGCCGGTGCGGTCGCGATCTCGGCCTTCGTCGCGCTGACGCTGACGCCGATGATGTCCTCCAAGCTCGTGCGCCCGCACAACCAGGAGAAGTCGAACTTCGTCCACCGCTGGGTGAACGCGCGCCTGGACGGCATCACCACGCGTTACCGCGGGCTGATCTCGCGCACGACCTCGCGCAGCACGTCGAAGATCTGGATGCTCGTCGTCGGCGTGATGGTCGCCACCTTCCTCATCAGCGCATTGCTGTTGAAGCTCGTTCCCTCGGAACTGGCGCCGGCGGAGGACCGCGGCAACTTCCAGATCATGATCCAGGGCCCGGAAGGCGCGGGCTTCGACTACACCGTCAACCAGGTTCAGCAGGTCGAGAAGATCGTCGCCGCGCACACCGGCAAGGGCGAAACCATCCAGCGCTACAACCCGCGCGTGCCCGGCGGTTTCGGCGCGAGCGAGGAAATGCACACCGGCCGCATCGCGGTGTTCCTGCAGGACTGGAAGGATCGCAACGTCTCCACCGCGAAAGTCGCCGATTCGCTGCGCGGCGAGCTGTCCAAGCTGCCAGGCGTGCGCGCGATGCCGCAGGTCTCCGGCGGCCTGGTGCGTTCGCGCGGCCAGCCGATCAACATCGTGCTGGGCGGCCCGGAATACGCGGAACTCGCGCAGTGGCGCGACAAGCTGATCGCGAAGATGGAAGCCAACCCGGGCTTCTTCTCGGTCGATTCGGACTACAAGGAAACGCGTCCGCAGATGCGCGTGGAGATCGACCGCCAGCGCGCCGCCGACCTCGGCGTGCCGGTGACCGACATCGGCCACGCGCTGGAAACCATGATGGGCAGCCGCCGCGTCACCACCTTCGTGCAGAACGGCGAGGAGTACGACGTGATCGTGCAATCCGACCGCGAACTGCGCGCTTCGCCGGAAGACCTCGCGGCGATCCAGGTGCGTTCGCGCGACGGTGCGCTGATTCCGCTGTCGAACCTCGTGACGCTGCGCGAGCTGGCCGAACCGGGCAGCCTCAACCGCTTCAACCGCCTGCGTGCGATCACGATCAGTGCGGGCCTCACGCCGGGTTATCCGATGGGCGAGGCGATCAAGTGGCTGGAAGACAGCGTGCGCACGGAGCTGCCGGACCACGCGCAGATCGACTGGAAGGGCGAATCGCGCGAGTACA
>Ga0209050_1000713_pt1 | contig 48846 bp, 30 predicted proteins | sample Araplavi_mTSA_r2_FD_184276 | JGI IMG/M metagenome (GOLD analysis project Ga0209050, IMG submission 184276) | Arabidopsis root microbial communities from North Carolina, USA - plate scrape MF_Cvi_mTSA_r2 (SPAdes) (version 2) | ecosystem: Host-associated > Plants > Roots > Endosphere | place: USA... | reverse complement strand
AGAGCCTGCCGAACGATGTGCCGACCGTGAACGATCAGCAGTTCAACGGCTCGGTCGGCACGGCCTTCAGCAACGTGCAGGTCCAGGCCAACGATGGCGATGGCGACACGCTCACCTATTCCGTGGTCAGCGGCACGCTCCCAGACGGTCTCACGCTCAATTCCGATGGCTCCATCACTGGCACCCCCACCACGGCGGTCGACGGCACGACCGTCACCTTCAAGGTCAACGATGGCATGGCGGATAGCGCCACCAAAACGCTGACCTTCAAAATCGCGGAACTTCCTTCGTTCGTGGTGACCACCGACCTCGACAGCACCTCGTCCTACGACGGCGTCACCAGCCTGCGCGAAGCGATGGCCTATGTGTTGTTCGGTGGGGCGCCATCGAGCACGGTGACCTTCGATCCCACTTTCTTCGCTACGGCAAAGACGATCACGCTGACCCAAAACAACGGCCCCCTCTCTGCCGCCGGCAATATTACGATCAATGGGCCGGCGGCGGGCCTGACGATCAGCGGCGGCGATCTGACGGCGATGCTCTCGGTCTATAGTTTCGGCGGCACCGTGAATGTGAACGTGAATGGCATCACCTTGGCTCACGGCTACCCTTCTTCCAATTTTGCCGGTGGCGCCGTGCAGCTTCAAAATTATGGCGGCGCACCAAGCTTGACGCTCGCCGGTTGCACACTGAGGGAAAACGGTGGCGACGACGTCATCGGTGGGGCGATCTACAACAACGGAGGGTTGTTGACGCTGAATAGTTGTACCCTTTCCGGCAACCGCGCCGACAAGGTTAACAACGGGAGCAGCGCCGGTGGGGCTATTTATCAAAGCGCGGGTACGCTGACAGTGCTGAACTGCACCATTGCTAACAACCACTCCAATGGCGGCACCGGTGGGGCTCTCTTGATCACCGGGGGGAGCGGCACAGTGAGCGTGGGCAATAGCATTATCGCGAACAACACCACGCCCAGCGGAACCGCCCCGGACATCTCCGGTTCGATCACCAGTCAGGGCTACAATATCATTGGCAATACCACCGGCGCGACCATCACGGGTACGACCACGGGCAACCAGACCGGCAACCCCGGCCTCGATCCGAACGGTCTCGCCAACAACGGCGGCCCGACCCAGACCATTGCGCTCGTCGCCGGCAGTATCGCCATCGACAAAGGCAAAGCCTTCGGCGGCGCGACGACCGACCAGCGCGGTCGGGTGCGGCCTTACGACGATGCCGCCGTCAACAATGCCGCCGGGGGCGATGGGAGCGACATCGGCGCGTACGAAGTGCAGGTGGCCGCGCCGGAAATCGTGGTGCAGTTCCCGCCGGGCACGGACCTCACCAGTGGCTCCGCGCAAATCGCTCTCGGTGGCATTGCCGTCGGCTCCACGGCGACGGCGACCCCCACCGTAAAGAATGTCGGCGCGGTGGCGTTGAATCTCACCGGCAATCCCAAAGTGGCGGTGAGCGGCTCCTCGGAGTTTGCCGTGACCATGCAGCCCGATTCGCCGCTGGGCACCGGGGTCTCGACCGATTTCGTGGTGCAGTTTGCACCGCTCACGGCCGGGTCCAAGGTCGCGACGATCTCAATCGCCAACGACGATAGCGATGAGAACCCCTTCACCTTCACCGTCACTGGCACAGGCGTGGACACGGTGACGCAGACGCCCACGCTGACTAGCCCGGCCTCGAATAGCGCGACCTTCTCGCCGGTGACAGTTTCCTTTACCCTGCCCGAGGCGGCGATGGCCGGCACGGTCAAGGTGACCTTCAACAATGGCACGGCCCATGAGGTCGCGCTCGGAACCACCGAGGAGACCGCCGGGAACCATACCGTCAGCGTGGATGCCGCGACCAACGGCCTCACGGTCGGTGTCTATTCCGTCACCCTTTCCTATCAGGATTTGATGGGAAATCCGGCCGCCACGACCACGAACACGAATGTCTCCCTCCGTCCTCCGAATGCGGTGAGCACGGCCGTCATCGCCCAAGGCGCACCCGCCCCCGGCGCAGGCACCAATGAACTGCCCTCCGGGGCGATTCTGGCGAGCTTCAATCTTCCGGCCACCGACGACACCGGTGACCTCGCGTACATCGCAAAGTGGACGAGCGCCGACAAAAAAACCAAAGGCACCGGCCTCTTCCTCAATAACACGTGCCTCGCCGTCGTGGGTGGCAACGCCTCGGCCATCGCGCCGAACGCGAAGTGGAAGAGCTTCAGCGATCCCGTCGTCGAGAACGGCAAGGTCGTCTGCATCGCGAAACTGAGCACCGGCGCGAGCGCGGTCGTTTCGAATTTCACCGGCGCCGCGCTCGAGAAAATCGCCCTCACCGGCGCCGACGCGGACGATACAAACGGCGCCAAATTCAAGGCCTTCAAAACCGTCGCCCTCCGCGGTGGCAGCCTCGGCTTCCTCGCCCAAATCACCGGCGGCACCGGAGCCAACAAAGTCACCCCCGCGAGTGATCTGGGCCTTTGGGTGCGGGAACCCGGCGCCGTGCTGCACCTCGTTTATCGCGACGGCTTCGAGCTTGGCAGTGAAAGGACCGTCGGCTCCTTCGTCAGCTTCCAGTCGGGCGTCGGCTCGCCCGGGCAAGGCCGTGGCTGGCTCACCCACAATGGCCAGGGCCTCGTGCTCACCCTGAATACCTTCACCGACAAAGCCAAAACCAAGGCAGTGGTTTTCGGCGGCAACGGCGGCGACACCATCCTCGCCCTCACCGGCGAGAAGAACAACAATTTCGCCCCGGAGGTGACCGATGCGACCTTCGCGTCGTTCCGTTTCCCCGCGCTGAACGACTCGCTGGAAAACGCCTTCTACGCGACGATGAAAGTCGGTGCTGGTGGTGTCACGAAGGCGGATGCCGGCGGCATCTTCGCCAGCGGCGCAAATTTCGGCGGCAGCCTCGCGCCCTACGCTCTCATCGCGCGAGTCAACAAACCCGCCGGTGCGACGGGAGCGAATTTCGCCCAGTTCAAGGACCCCGTGCTCTCCGAGGATGGCGACATCGCCTTCCAGGCCACCCTCAAAGGCGGTGCCGCCAAAGGCGCTGCAGCCCAAACCATCTGGTGGAAACAGGCCAATCAACCGCTCGCGCTCCTCGCCCAAGGCGGCGCCCGCCCCGGCCCCGATTTCCCCGCCGACGCGCAGTGGAAATCCTTCACCTCCCTCGCCATCGCCGGCGGCGGCCGCGGCCCCATTTTCGCCGCGACCCTCACCCCTGGCAAAGGCGGCGTGCTCAAGACCGCGACCAGCGGCGTATGGGCCTGCGACTTCACCGGCGCCCCCCGCGTGCTCTTCCGCGTCGGTGATACGATCGATGGCAAGACCGTGAAGACCTTCACCCTGCTCAAGACCTTGGTCGGCAGCACCGGCGTCACCCGCAGCTTCAATGACAACGCCCGAGTCGTCTGGCTCGCCACCTTCAAGGAAGACAAATCCCAAGCCATCATCGTGACCGAAGTGCCGTAGAGGCACTCGCGAGGGGCCTAAATAAAGGGCAAAGAGCAGAGCTGGAGTGACACGCATAGGCGGCGCGCTATAAGCGCCGTCCGCATGCCGCCACTTACGTTGATTCATGTCGTTATCAGCCTGGTGGGAATCGTCTCCGGAGTGGTCGTCGTCCGGGGGGTTCTTGCCAGCCAGCATCACCGGGGATGGGTGTCGACTTTTCTCTGGAGTACCTTGGCGACGAGCGCGACGGGCTTCCTCTTTTTCCCGCTGAAGCCGCTCCTGCCGGGGCACCTCTTCGGGGTGATCACCTTCCTCGTGCTGGGGCCGGCAATGTATGGGCTTTATGCCCGCCAGCTCGTGGGCGGATGGCGCAAGACCTACGTCATCGGCTCGCTCGTGGCGCTGTATCTGAATGTGTTTGTGCTGATCGTGCAGCTCTTTCGCAAGGTGCCTGCACTGCACCTGATGGCGCCCACGGAAAGCGAACCGCCCTTCGCGATTGCTCAGCTCGTGACGCTGATTCTTTTCATCACGCTGGGGGTTCTCGGCGTGAAGCGCTTTCGCGCTGAACCCACCGCCGCATAGCTATCTTATAAATCAACCCAACGCACATACTATGAGCACCATCACGACCAAAGACGGCACGACGATTTATTATAAAGACTGGGGTCCGAAAGACGGGCCGGTCATCACCTTCAGTCATGGCTGGCCGCTGAGTTCCGATGCGTGGGAAGCGCAGATGTTCTTCCTCGCCTCGCAAGGCTTCCGCTGCATTGGCCACGACCGCCGCGGACACGGCCGTTCCAGCCAGCCTTGGGATGGCAATCACATGGATCAGTACGCCGACGATCTCGCCGAGCTGTTCGATCATCTCGACCTCAAGGGCGCGATGATGGTTGGCCACTCGACGGGCGGCGGCGAAGTCGCCCGTTACATCGGCCGTCACGGTACAAAACGCGTGACCAAAGCCGTGCTCATGGGCGCGGTGCCGCCGATCATGGTGAAGACGGAGGCGAATCCCGGTGGTCTGCCCATTGAGGTGTTCGACGGCTTCCGCGCTGCCTATCTGAAGGACCGCGCGCAGTTCTTCCTCGATGTCGCCAGCGGCCCGTTCTTCGGTTTCAACCGCCCTGGCGCCAATATCTCGCAGGGGCTCATCCAATCGTGGTGGCTGCAAGGCATGCTGTGCGGTCACAAGAACGGCTACGACTGCATCAAGGCCTTCTCCGAGACCGACTTCACCGAGGACTTGAAGAAGTTCGACGTGCCGACCCTGATTATCCATGGCGACGACGACCAGATCGTCCCGATCGGCGCTTCCGCCCTGATTTCCTCCAAGCTCGTGCCGAACGCGATCCTCAAGATCTATCCCGGTGGTACGCACAGCCTTGGTGACACGAGCAAGGATCAGCTCAACGCCGACCTGCTCGAGTTCGCCAAGTCCTAGTCTAACCGCTCTCCGATTCGCCCTTGGGGTCAGCGCGGGCTGACCCTAAGGCGCGATCGCGGAGACCTTCACATCGTCGATCCGCACATCGCCCGAGTGGCCGACGAGAAAGACGAGGCTCGATTTCTTCGCGTCGAGCACCGTGCCCTTGCCACTCATCGCCGGGAGACCATCCACCTGCGCGGTGACTTCGTTGCCGCGCAGCTCGATCTTCACGCTATGCCACTCGTCGCCTGCTTTGGCCGGCTCGCGCTTGAGTGATTCCGTCCGGTAAAATTTCGGATCGGCCAGCTGCTCCTGGGTCGGCGCCGGAGGTTTGGCGCCATTCTTTGCCGCCGCATCCTTTTCCGCCTTCTGCGCGGCCTTCGATTCCAGGCTGCCGCGATCCTGCGCCAGCTGCATGAAATTCCCATCAAGGGCAAAACGCAGCAGATGCGCCTGCCCACCGTATTGGCTATCCCCATCCACCAGGAACAGGAAGTAACCCGGCGCCGCGAACTTCACCCGAAACTGCACCGAAAGATCGCGCCCTTCGATCGGTACGCTGATCGAAGGACCATGTGCATCATCCGGCTGGGCCACCCCCCGCAGCGCTCCCTCCACGATGCTGAACGAATTCGGCCGCCCGCCGGGCTTCCATTTCGCAGGCATGCCGGGTGCGGCGAAAGTTTCGTCGAGCAACGGCGTGGCGGTTTCGGCGAAAGCGGAAGCCGACAGCAACAGTGGGATCAAGAGGGAGCGCAGCATGATTTTTGGGGGATGTTAGGAAACGGTGGCGTTTACTTCTGCTCGGCGGCAGCGGCGGTTTTCACCTCCACCGGTCCGAGGCGCGTCTTGCTCAGCGCGAGATCGTCGATCCACACGGTGAAACCTTCGTTTTCGGTCGGCTGATAGTTCGTCCAGCCGATTGAGAGGCTGGTGAACTTCTCCGGAATCTCCGCACCGGCAAACTGCCCCGCACCCTTGTTCACCGTAAGCTCGGGCACTTCCTGGCCATTCAAAAAGAACTGATAGCTCTGCGTGGCATGATCGACCGACCACTCGAGCAGCGTCCAGCCATCGGAGTAGAAGCTCTTCGCCTTGGCCCGTCCGCCAAATTCCTTCCGGCCGGCAGCCTTCGCCGGCTGCACATTGTAAAGGTAGCGGAATGCGCCCTGCATGTCGGTCACCGTGCCGGCCAGGCGCACGTCGATGGGCGCCTTGTCCAGCGGGCTGAGGGCTTTGCCCGAGACGATGGTGGAATGAATGATGCCATACGCTTTCCCTGGCGGAATGACCGGGAGCGGGGAAGGGGACTTCACCTTGTAGTAAAGCCGGCCCCAGAACTGCCCTCCCAGCGCGGCCAGCTTCTCGGGACTGAGCGAAATCGTGCGGATGCCCTTGGTCACCGGTTCGATCCGCAGCGAGTGTTTGCCCGTGTGCGCCGATTCATCGTCTGCCACGGCGATCTTGCCGGCTTTGGTAAAGCCCTGCGGAATGCCGCCCACGGCGACATTTTCAAAGTCTTCCGAGACGATCGGAGCGGCTGCAGGCTCCTCGGCGAAGGACGCCGGGACGGCCGCAAGAACTGCGAGGGCAAAGGTAAAACGAAGGAACGGAAATTTCATTGCGCGCGGAGACTGGCGCTTCTTCGACGGCTGGCAAGTCCCAGATCACTCGACTAATGAGGAGACCTTATTTGGCAAAGTCTGGCGGCGGGATTTGATCGGGGACTACCCGCATTTCGGCTTGGCGGCCTCGCCCCGTTTTCCTACAAGCCAGCCATGAAGTACCCCGGCCCCGAACCCCTCGAGTCCCGCATCGCCCCATCCGTGTTTTTCGTTAGCGGGACGAGCCTGAAAATCTTCACGGACAAAGGGGTGGAAACCGGCGACGCCAGCGCGGCCAGTGCCGCCCACGCCGACAATGCGATCCTCCTCGGAGCCGGGGACAGCGTGGTCTACGACCTCAACAACAACCAAAAGTTCGACGCCGCCACTGATGTCGTCCTGGTCAAGGTCACTGCAGGCAAGGCGATGGCCTTTTTCACCGACCTGAACACCGACCCGAGCATCAATCAGACGCCGCAGTTCGATTTGAGCGAATTCACCGGCCTCGCCGTGAGCGACGGCGTGAAGGCGACCCTCAATGGTGAGCTCAATGGTAGCATCGATACCTTGCTCGATACCAACGGCGCCTTTACCCCCACCACGCGGCAGGCGGCGAGTATCGCGGGACTCACCATCAACGGCTCGGTTTTCGGCAGTATCCAGGCCGGCGGCAGCATCAGTAATATCACCTTCAAGGCCCCGAAAGGGACGGCCACGCAGATCGATGCGGGCGGCATTTTCACCGGCGACGCCTCAGACAATTCCATCAGCTTCAACGGGGGCGCCGACGACCTCTCCCTCAGTTTCACGCAGGTGGGCGCCGGCGGTTCCATCAGCAATATTAAGATCGTGCGCGGGATTGGGGATGCCATCGTCGCGGGCGCCGGTGCTGCGGATACCGCGAGCAAGGGTGGCGATGTGACCGGGATTTCGGGTTCCGGCTTTGGATTTGCGATCAGCGGAGGCACCGGCGGTGCACCCGCGACCGGAGCCGGCGGGACCGGTGGTGCGGTGAGCAAGGTCACCTACGCGGTGACCAGTTTTGGCCCTCCGATGACGATTACCGGCGGCGCCGGTGGCAGCTCACTCGATGGCGTGGGTGGCCAGGGTGGAGCGGTGAGCAATATTTCGGTGAAAACCACCGTCGCTCTGGGCAAGGTCCTCGTCACTGGCGGTGCCGGCGGCGCGGTCATCGGCGGATCTTCCGCGGGTGGCATCGGCGGCGCGGCGATGAATGTTACGCTCACGGCCAAGCAGACCTCGGATGCCTTTGCCATCCGGGGCGGCGCCGGCGGCGACAGTGTTGCGACTGGCGGAGTCGGCGGCGCCGTGACCAAGGGTGTCATCACCGGGATCGACATGAGTTCGACCATCATCGAAGGCGGGATGGGCGGCGACGGGTTGACCGGCGGTGTGGGTGGTGCCGTGAACGATGGGTCGATCAAACTTGCCAATGCCTTTCAGACCACCCGCATCTCCGGCGGCGATGGCCAGAGCGGCGGGGCGGGTGGCTCGGTGACGAAAGCCTCGATCACCATTCTGAACTCGAGCGGCTCGGTCCGGATTGAAGGGGGCGACGGCGGCGAAGGCGCCGATTTGGGGACGGGCAATGGTGGGGCTGGTGGCAGCGTGACGAATGCCTCCCTGACCGTGCGCTACATGTACGATTCCAGCGCCCGGATTGAAGGCGGCACGGGTGGCGATGCGGTCGGCGACGGCCATGTCGGCGGTGCCGGTGGCGCGGTCACTCAGGCCAGCCTCAAAGCGCTCAGTTACGTCGGAGAGACCGACCTTTTGGTTTTAGGGGGCGACGGCGGTGCTGGCGGCGATGGCAGCAGCAGCGGTGGCGCCGGCGGAAAAGTCAGTCAGGTGACTTTGTCCACCATGTCGCTCAATGGAAGTGTCGCCGTGGTCGGTGGCTACGGTGGGAATAGTGGGGATCTGGGCGGAAGCGGTGGCCGGGGTGGCGATTTCGCATCCGTTTCGGTGAATTTGCTCGGCTTTGTTTACGGCGAAGTCGACCTCGGTGGCGGCAATGGTGGCATTGGCGACGTGGACGGAGCCGGCAACGGCGGCGATGGTGGCGATGCGACCGGGGCGACCGTGCTGAATAAAACCGGGATGGCTGCGCTCTACGTCTACGGTGGCAATGGCGGCGATACGTTCGCCGGCAACGGTGGCAAAGGCGGTTCGCTTTCCAAGGTGACCGTCACGAGCCTGGCCCATGCTTTTTCCGTCGGGATCGGCGGTGGCTACGGGGGCTCGGTCAGCACGCAGGGCAACGGCGGCAATGGCGGCTTGGCGACCGACATCAAGGCGAGCGACAAAGTGGGGATCGTCGGAGCTTGGGAGATCTATGGAGGCGTCGGTGGCGCCGGGAAAGGCACCGGAGCCAGTGGTGGCGATGGGGGCGATCTGAAAAACGTGACCTTCACCGGCGCAAAGTCCGTCCTCGTTCTTGGTGGAATCGGTAACCATACCGACGAGGTGGATGGCGGCAACGACGCCACCTCCAAGGGCGGTAAGGGTGGTTCGATCAGCAACGTCAAAGGCGTTGCCCGGATCCTGGTCGTGACCGCGCAAGCGGGTGGCGATGCCGGCGATCCCGGTGGTGCGTCCGCAGGCGGCATCGGCGGCGCCGGTGGCTCCATCACCGACGTGAATTTTTCGGTCACCGGTTTCGCCCCGATCATTGCCGCAGGCGATGGTGGGGACGTGGGCGTCGGCGGTACCGCTGGCACCGGTGGCTCGATCAACAAAGTGAAGATCACCGGCACCGGGATCATCGGGGACATCCACGCCGGCTTCCTGGTCGATGCCGATGGTTCGAGCGGGATGGGCGGCTTGATCGCCGGCCAGGGCGGGTCCGTCGATGTCGTGGGCAACAGCCCGGTGGTGAATATCGATACCAATGGCAGCATCACCGACGTGACTGCGACCCAGGTGGCCGCGATCCTCGCCGGAGCCCAAGTCGGCAACACCCCGACGGCCGCCAACGCCGTCAAATCCATCACTGGCCTGAAGGTGGCCATCCTCGGGGCCGACTCCGATGGCGACCGGCAGTTCGACTACGACGAGGGCACCACCTCCACCGCGGGCTTCCAACTGATGGGTACCTCCCCGGGCGACCTCGACGACAAACCCGTCGATGGCATCGTCATTGTGAAAAATGGCGGCCTCGCGCTCGATCCGAAGACCAAGATCCTCTTCGCCGCGCAGATGTTCACCGTTTAGGCGAACCCGCGAGGCTGCAAATCCGTGCTTCACGCAGCCCCCTGCGTGAAGCATGGGGCTGACAGCCGCGGCTGTTTTGCTACCGCCGGGCGAGGCGGAATACCGCCCCGGCGAAATCGACGACGTACAATTCGCCATCCGCGTCTTCGCCGAAGGAAACCAGTCCGCTGAAGGCCAGCGTTTCTCCCTGCGGATTCAGCTGCGGCGACCAGTCGGTGAGATCGCTCACGCCGCCGATGGGCGTGGAACGCAGCGAGTACATCCGCGCATTGGTGAAGTCGGCGAAGAAATACGTTCCCTTGAGTTCAGGCATCGTCCGGCCGCGATAGACATAGCCGCCGATCACGCACCCGCGCAGAAACATCATGTCCGCCTGTGCGTAGTCGAGGATTGGCTGGGTGATCTCACCCGGCTCGGCATCGAGATCGATCGGATTGCGCTGCCGGCCTTCGTACAGCCGCCAGCCGTAGTTGCGCCCGCCGTGGGTGCCGGCGGGCTCGAAATTCACCTCCTCGCGCGTGTCCTGGCCCACGTCGCCGAAATACAGGTCGCCCGTCTCGCGATCGAAGCTCGGGCGAAACGGATTCCGCACGCCGTATGCCCAGATTTCCGGGCGGGCATCCGCCCGATCAATGAACGGGTTGTCTGCCGGGATGGCAAAGCCGGGCCCGGAACCGCTCACATCCACCCGCAGGATTTTGCCCAGCCGGCTTTGGAGATTTTGCGCGTTGTTGTCCGGGTCGTTGTGATCGCCGCCATCGCCGGTCGCGATGTACAGGTAGTTCGGTTCGCCCGGCCGAAAGCCGATCCAGCCGCCCTTGTGATCGATCCGCCCAGCGGGCTGTTCGATGCGGATGATCTCCTCGCGCGAAGCCGCGTCGCCCACCAACGGAGTACTGCCCGGTTTTACCCGATACCGCGCCACCACCGTGGCCAGCGTCGTGCGATCCGAGTACGTCACGTAGAAACGCCCGGTGTGGTCGAAGTCGGGATCGAACGCCAGGCCGAGCAGGCCGCGTTCGCCTGCCCAATCGATCTCGCTGCGCAGGTCGAGGAAAGGTTCTTCCCGCAGATCGCCATTTTCGATCACCCGAATCCGACCGGTGCGCTCCAGCACAAACAGCCGCGCCGGCCGCCCCGGCAGCGATGTCAGGTAGATGGGCTGCTCCAGCCCGCGGGTGATCAGTTCAAGCCGTAGCGACACGTCGCCGTGCGCCGGTTCCGGATGAAAGGCCGGCCGATTGGGCAGTCCTCCGACAAGTTCTCCCGTTTCGACCGCGGGCACGGGGGAGGCCCACGCGAACGCCAGGCTGACCGCCAGGACGATAGTTTTTCGCATGAGCCGGTCGGTGCCCCAGAACTCCACCCCCGGCAAGCGACGAAAGATGGCCTTTTCGATGACACTTCCGGGGAACTCCGGATGCCACGGATCCAGGGGGACCTCAGATGGCGCAGATCACGCAGATGAAAAAAACACAGATGACGCAAATGGCACAGATAGGAACAAAAGCGGGCGGCGAGTTCACTCGCGTCGCGCCATCGCCGCTGTCAGCACGCGCCCAACTTCACGAACGACCCATCCTGTTTCCCATCTGCGTCATCTGTGAAATCCGTGAAATCTGTGGTCCTTCATCCGCGCCGTCCGCGGATCTGCGCCATCCCCGTCAGACCACGTCGATGATTAGCGCCGTCGCATTGTCCCGCCCCGAACTCATCACCGCCCCCTGGACCAGCCGCTGTGCCGTCATCCCTGGCGTCCGCAGCTCGTCCAGCAGCGTCGAGTCGAAGTACCCGTCCACCACTCCATCCGTGCAGAGCAGAAACCGGTCGCCCGGTTCGAATGCCACTGCCCCGATTTGCGGCTCCACAAATTGATGCCCCGCTCCCAGCGCCTTTTGCAGCGCATTTTTTGCCGGGTGCGACCGGGCTTCCCGTTCGTTGATCTGCCCCTGCCGCTGCAGCCAGCCGACATACGTATCGTCGTGGCTGAGCTGGCGTAACCCACCGGCTTCCAGCGACTTTCCCTGTTCCCGGCTTGGTGCGTAATACAGTCGGCTGTCCCCGATGTGCGCAAAAAACAGCCACCCCGGCGTGAACCACCCCAGCGTGAGCGTCGCACCCATGCCCTGGCACTCCTCGTACGACCGCCCGAGGTGCATCAACGCCTTATGAATCTGGTCAAACAACTCCACCAGCACGTCGTCGATGCCCGCCTCCAGCCCCAGCGCCCCGAGTTTGTAGGCCGGGGGCAGCAGTTTGGTGATTTTTTCCACCGTGATCCGGCTGGCAAACTCTCCCGCTTTCGCCCCGCCCATGCCGTCGCTCACCGCGAAAGCGAAATCGTGCTTTCCGAGCGAAGCCTCCCCGATCTTCCCGAGGTATTGCACCTCACGGGCATCAAATTGCAGGCAGAGAAAGCTGTCTTCGTTGTTTTTCCGGATTCGGCCGCGGTCGGTCTGGCCGGACCAGCGGAGAGAGTGGTGGGAAAGCGTATGGGGGTGCTCCATCAATCGAGGATGGTGGCAAATTCGAAATCGATCAGGCAAAATCTCCCATCCGATTGGCGATAGGTCACATTGCGCGTCTCCGGGTCGTCGTGGCGCACCCCGTACTTCTCCAGCTCGGCAAAAAGTTCCTGCCGGCGGTCATCGGTCAAATGGTCCACCCGGGTCCCGCAACTGGTCGTGATCATCCGAAGTTCTTCGGGATGAGCTTCGAGCAATCTGGGCACAAATGGACACCCCCTCGCTTCCAAGTGTCTCAAAATGCGCACCTCGTTGGCGAATCGCTCCTCGGCTTGAGGGCCTCGGAAAGTTTTATGCACCCTTCCGTCGTACCCGATTCGCACGGTCGCGCGCAGGGTGTCTTTGACTTTTTCCATGCCTCGAAATGGCCCGTCGCCAGAAGGGCGGCAAGCATGGAAGGCGATTTTCTGTTCCGGCCCCAGACCGACGCTGGACAAAGTTTCCGCCCCTATGGCAAACCGTGGCGCCCGCCCATCGCAAGTGGATGGCATTTCAATTGCTAAACGGGCACCGCGCCAAAACGGGGGGTTCACCCTCCCCCAAAAAATCACCACCTACAAAGCGACCGCCAGGCGCTCGATCGCTTCACTAAGACATCAACCTAGATCCATGCCGAAGTACAAACTGGAATACATCTGGCTCGACGGCTACACGCCGGTCGCCAATCTCCGCAGCAAGACGCTCATCAAGGAATTTGATAGCTTCCCGACCCTCGAGCAGCTCCCGAAGTGGGGCTTCGACGGCAGCTCGACCCGCCAGGCCGAAGGCCACAGCTCGGACTGCGTGCTTCTGCCGGTGGCCGTTTTCCCTGATCCGGCCCGGACCAATGGCGTCCTCGTCATGAACGAGGTGCTCCTTCCGGACGGCACCCCGCATCCGTCGAACTCCCGCGCCACCATCCTCGATGACCCGGGCGCCTGGTTCGGCTTCGAGCAGGAATACTTCCTCTACAAGGACGGCAAGCCGCTCGGCTTCCCGGCCGTGGGTTTCCCGTACCCGCAGGGCCTCTACTACACCGGCGTCGGCTACGACGCGGTGGGCGATATCGCTCGCGAGATCGTCGAAGAGCACCTCGACCTGTGCCTGGCTGCCGGCATCAACCACGAAGGCATCAACGCCGAAGTGGCCAAGGGCCAGTGGGAATTCCAGATCTTCGGCAAAGGCTCCAAGCGCGCCGCCGACGAAATGTGGGTCGCCCGCTACCTCCTCAGCCGCCTCACCGAGAAATACGGCGTGGACATCAACTGGCACTGCAAACCGCTCGGCATGGACGTCGACTGGAACGGCTCGGGCATGCACTCGAACTTCTCCACCACCTACCTGCGTGAGACCGGTGGTAAGGAATACTTCGAAGCCCTCATGGCTGCCTTCGACAAGTACAAGAACGAGCACATCGCCGTGTACGGCCCGGATAACCATCTCCGCCTCACCGGCCTGCACGAGACGCAGTCGATCGATAAGTTTAACTACGGCATCGCCAACCGCGGCGCCTCGATCCGCGTCCCGCACAGCTTCGTGAACGCCGGCTACAAGGGCTACCTGGAAGATCGCCGTCCGAACTCGCAGGGCGACCCGTACAAGATCGCCAGCCGCATCCTGCAGACGATCGCCACGGTCCCGACCAAGTAAAACGGTCTCTACCTGTCACCCTCGGCCGCTGCGCCGGGGTTGTGAAAATCCTCGAAACGCCGTCCTGCCACCCGCAGGGCGGCGTTTCTTTTAGGTGAGGATGCCATCGACCACGCGACCTTCGACGTCCGTCAGCCGATAGTCGCGACCGGCGTGCCGGTAGGTCAGTTTCTCGTGATCGATGCCCAGCAGGTGCAGGATCGTGGCGTGAAAATCATGGACGTGGACCCCATTCGCCGCGACGCGGATGCCGTATTCGTCGGTTTCGCCGTAGCGGAAACCCGGCTTCACCCCTGCCCCGGCCAGCCATGAACTGAAGGCGTGCGGGTGGTGGTCACGCCCGCTCATTTTTGGGGTGTGATTCGCCGGCGTGCGCCCGAATTCCGTGGTGAAAATCACCAGCGTGTCTTCGAGCAGCCCGCGGGCTTTCAAGTCCTGCAGCAGAGCGGCTACTGGCTGATCGATGTTTTCGGCGCAGGCACTGTGATTCTTTTTCAAGTCGCCATGGGCGTCCCAGCCGCGCTGGATGACTTCGACGAAGCGCACTCCTCGTTCGATCAGGCGCCGGGCGACGAGGCATTTCCAGCCGATCTCGCCCGCCGCTCCCTTCCGCTGAACTCCGTAGGCTTCCTGCAATGCCACCGATTCCCGGGAAAGATCGAGCGCCTCGGGAGCCGCGAGCTGCATTCCCGCAGCCACTTCCCAGGAGCGAATGCGGGCATCCAGCGCGCTGTAGAATTCATGCTCCTGGCGTTGGGCTTCGTTCAGTTCCTGCACCAGCGCGCGCTGGATCGCCTGTCGGTCGGCGGGGCGGCGAGGGTTGAGGTATTTGACCGGCTCGGCTCCCGGCCGGATGCGGACGCCGTGGAATTCTCCGGGCAGAAAATCCGAACTGAAGGCCGCGGTACCACCGTAGGGCAAAGTCGAAGCGAGCACCACGAAGCCGGGCAGGTTTTCGCATTCCGAGCCGAGGGCGTAATTGACCCAGGAACCGATGCTCGGGCGTTGCGCGTTGAAGGAGCCTGTGTGCATGCCGAGCACGGCCTCGAAGTGGTTGGTATGGCCGGTGTGAAGGGAGTTCAGCAGGCAAAGATCGTCGGCCTGTTGCCGGAGGTGCGGAAAAAGATCGCTGATCATCAATCCGGAATGGCCTCCTGGTGCGAAGGCGTACTCGGGTGACTTCACAAAGATACTCTGGCTTCCGCCGATGCTGTTGCCATTCCCGAGGAAAGTGTTGTTCGCGATGCTTCTGCCGTCGTCAGTAAAGAGCCGGGCCTTGTAGTCGAAGCTGTCCACATGCGAGAGTCCGCCATCGAGGAAAATCATGATCACCCGGCGTGCTTTGGGGGCATGAGTTCGAAAGGGGCTCGCCGCGCTGGTCGTGGGCGTGGCCCGGGCCTGCCCTTCGTGTCCGAGCATCGCCAGCAGGCCGAGTCCGAGACTTCCCCGGAGGGTGCGCTGGAGCATCTCCCGGCGGGGCAGGAAAGGGGACGAAAAGAGATTCGGATTCATCGCGGGGTTTCAAAAAACGTAGAGGAACGAATTGCTGCCGATCAGGGCCTGCGCGATCAGGGCGAGCGCTTCGCGGCGTGGGATCGCCGCTTCGTGCTTCATCGCGGTAAGACGAGTGAGGAGTCTGCTTTGCACCGCCGGATTCGCTTCGATTCCGAAGATTTGCCGATGGAGCCGGCGCACCGCATCCTCGTCGCCGGCTTCTCGATCGGCTTGCGCGCCCAGTACGTGTGCCGCTTCGACGAGGAAGGGCGCATTGAGCAGGGCCAGAGCCTGCAGGGGCACCGCGGTTTCGCCGCGTTGGGCGACGCTCTGATTGCTGTCCGCTCCATCGAAGGTGGATAGAAACGGATCGGCGACCAAGCGGACGACAGGGAGATAGATGCTCCGCTTGCGGTGCTCGTAGGCAGGATATTGGGCCTCATAGGCGAGGCTGAAAGGGTAGTGCTGATTCCATCCACGCTGATTCAGCGCCGGAAACGGCTGGTGGTATCCGGCGCCATTTCGATCGAGCAATCCCGAGACGGCCAGCGTCGCATCGCGGATCTCTTCGGCCAGCAGGCGGCGGGGCGAAAAGTGCGCGAGCCAGCGATTGTCGGGGTCGCGCTGCCGGCTGTCGTCGTTCGGGGTCGAGCTTTGCCGGTAGGTGTGCGAAAGCATGATTTCCCGCTGCATCGCTTTGACCGAAAGGCGATTCGCCCGGAAACGTTGCACCAGGTAGTCGAGCAGCTCCGGATGGGTGGGCCGTTCTCCTTGATGGCCGAAATCGTTCGACGAGGCGACGAGCCCCCGGCCAAAATGCCATTGCCAGAGGCGGTTCACGAAAACCCGCAAGGTCAGCGGGTTCGTTTCATCCAGCAACCAGCGCGCAAGGTCGCGCCGGCCGCTCTCGCGGTCGGGATGTTCGACCGGTTGTCCGCCGAAGAGCAACAGATTGCGCCGGGCGACCCGCGCTCCAGGCTGACCCGGCTCGCCCCGTTTTTGGATCGCCACATCGTGCGGAGTGCCTTCCCACAGGGCGAAGGCCGTTTCCGGTTTCTTCGGGAGCACCGTTTGATAGATATTCGCGAGCCTGGTTTCGACCGCCTTTTTGGTGTCTGCGAGGCCCTGCTCCGCCCCCGTGGCCGGAGGTTTGGTGGTCTGCGCGAGCTGGTCCGGCTCCTTTTCGGCAGGTGGCGGGAGGAGATCGCTCTCAGCTACGAGATTGTCCACGCGGACGCACCCCTGACGCCGGTTGTTGATCCGATCCGTCTCGAAGCGAATGGCCAAATCGCCCGGCCCCCGTAGCGCCGCCGCTGCGGTGCATGGCCGCTGTAAATCGGCGACTTGGGTACCATCGGCCGACCAGAGCTGGACGTTCAGGATCGAAGCCTCCAGCGCATAGGTCAGCGTCAGATGGTACCAGACCTCTTTTTTTAGGGCGATGGGCCCGTCCGGGCTCGGGGCGGTCAGCCCTTGTTCTCCGATCGTCGCCAGTTCGAGTTCCCGCCCGGGTTCGTCCGGCGATCGCCACACCAGCTTGAGTCGATGAGCAGATGGCTCCCACAGACTGGTGAGTTGAAGATCGATGGCGATGGAACGAACCCCGTGCCTTTCCTCCAGCCAACGGACTCTCCGCGTCATTTCGCCGTGCGGAGTGGTGGCTTGGAAATCCACCAGTTTGATCCCTTTGGGCAGAAGGTGAGTGAACGGCGAATTGCCGTCGCGTACAGTCACGCCTCCCGTGCTCAACCACGGATTGACGGGCGCGCGATCAGCCACCTGTTCGGAAGTTTCGTGATCTTCAAAGCCCCAGCGGTGGCCGAAACTCGCGAGGATCGAACGCGGTTTAGGCTCCAGCCCGGGAGCAGGTAGTTCGCGGTTCCAGGTATCGAGAGCGCAGGTCGCTTTTGCGGGTCGATCCAGCGGAACCAGCAAGGCTGCGTTTGGGTTCTTTTCCGCCCCGGAGTAGGGATAGAGCGAACTCGCCAGGATTCCGTACAGCGCATAGTAGTCGCTCGCCTTGATCGGATCGAATTTGTGATCGTGGCAGCGCGCACAACCGACCGTCAGCCCTTGCAGGGCCTTCCAGGTGGTATCCAGACTGTCCCCGATGGTGAGGTGGTCGTAGCCGCCGGGGTCCGAGCCAAAACGTTTCGCCGTGGCGAGGAAGCCGGTCGCCACGATCCGGTCGCGATAGATTTTCTCGTTCAGTTCACCCGGTTGCTCGAGCTGATCCACAGCGAGGAGATCGCCGGCGAGTTGTTCGGTCAGGAATTCGTCGAAGGGTTTGTCTTCGTTGAACGCGGTCACCACCCAGTCGCGGTAGCGCCAGAGATCGTCGATCGGCCAATCGGAACTGCACCCGGTAGTGTCGGCATAGTGGGCCAGATCGAGCCAGAAGCGTCCCCACTTTTCCCCGTAGGCCGGGGAGGCCAGGAGCCGGTCGACCACGTCCGCGAAAGCGGCTGTTTCCTCACGGCGATCATGCAGAAACGCCATCGTTTCTTCTGCGGTCGGAGGCAGGCCCGTCAGATCGTAGGTCGCGCGCCGCAGCAGAGTGGCGCGGTCGGTCCAGGCTGCGGGCTGCAAGCCTTGTTGGGCCAGCGCGGAAAAAATGAATGCATCGATCGGCGCGGTCGAAAGGCCGGAAAAAGCGGGCGCCGGGATGGGCGGATTCGTCAGTGGTTGGAAGGCCCAATGTTTGCGTCCCTCTTCCAGGTCGGCCCCACTTTGGTGCACGATGGTCCGCGGATCAGGGGCTCCCCGCTGCACCCATTCGGTCAGCACCGCGATCTCCTCGTCGCGGAGCTTTTTCCTGGGCGGCATCTGGAGGTCCTGATCGGTGTGTCGAATGGCCTGGATCAGGAGCGATTCATCGGGTTTGCCCGGCACGATGGCTGGTCCGGTTTCCCCGCCCTTTTCCCACCCGCCGCGCGAATCGAGAACCAATCCGCCTTTGATTTTCTTCTCGTGCGAGTGGCAATCGAAGCAGCGCTCCACCAGCACTGGCCGCACTTTGGCCTCGAAGAACGCCGCATCTTGCGGAGTGATCTCCGCCACCGCTTGCAGCGCCGGCCACCCGGCCAGCACCACGCACAACCAGCGAGTTGGACGGTTCACGAGCGCTTGGTTGCGGCGGTCGCGGCTTCCGCTGGGATGCCTGCCAGCGACCATTCCAGGGAGGCCTCGATGTGGGCGGCCATCGTCCGGGCAGCTGTCTCGGCTTTGCCGGAAGCCAGTGCGGCGAGCAAGCGCCGGTGCGAATCCACGGTGATCTGGCGCGGTTTGAAAGCCAGCTTCTGCTGCTGCCGGTGCGTGTAGGCCAGGCTCATTTCGAATTGCCAGCGAATGCGTTCCCATGCTGCGATCAACCGGCGATGACCCGGCAGGCGAACGATGTATTCGTGCAATTGCACATCCAAATGAGATAGCTCTCCGACAGTCTCTGCCGTCTCCTGGCGCCGCAGATTTTCCTCCACGGCCAGGGTGTGCCCTTCATTCCAAAGGGGCGTGGCCAGCCGGGCCGCCAGTCCTTCCAGCGCCACGCGCATCGAGCAGATTTCCACGATATCCTCGCTTGCGAGCGGCCGAACCCGCACCCGGCTGCGGTCGTTGAATTCGACCAACCCATCGCGTTCCAAGGCAATCAGCGCCTCGCGGATCGGCGCCCGGCTGGTGCCAAAGCGCTCCGCCAGCACCGGCTCGGCCAGCGCGGAGCCCGGCGAAATTTCCCCGGAAACGATGGCACGCCGAAGCTGATCGGTGACTTCCTCGGCGAGATTTCGCCGGGGGGCTGGGAAACGGGATGGCTCGATTGGGCTCATGGCGGCAGGGATAGTGTCGACACTTCTAAAAGTGTCGACACTTTTAAGCGCGAATTTTGTCCGCCCCCTCCAAAAACCCGTGCCTCGACCCGGCGAAAAAAGCTTTGCCTAAAACAATACGCATACGTATAAAACGAGTCCCATCCCCAGCTTCACTCCCGATCTTCTCATGCAAATCCCGCATCTCCCCGTCCTTCGCCTCGGTCGCAGCTACGAGAGCCTCGACAAGCTCGAGGTGAAGGATCATCGCACCGGCGAAGTCAAAGCCACCGTCTCCTCGGTCAATGCCGGCATTTTGCGGAAGGATTTCCGTCGCCTCGGAGAGGCCCGCGCCGCGCTCAAAAAATTCACCGTCGCCGAACTCATCGCCCTCAGCGCCAAGGCTGGGGAACATTTCCTCAACGGCACCCTGCCGTTGGGCGACAAGGGCCACACCCAGTCCCCCGAAGAATACATCCACACGCTCAGCGCCACCAGCGGCCTGCCGCACGTGATGGTCCGTCGCAACATGGCCAAGGTGCACTACGCGCTGACCCATCTCGACGAAGTGCTCAACGGCCTCTCCCGCGGCCTCGACATGTCGATCATCGATCAAGGCGGCGGCGAGCAGTTCGGCACCAAGCTTTCCTTTTTCCCCACCTGCGAGGCGCTCGGCCTCGTCATGCCGAGCAATTCGCCGGCGGTGAATTCCCTCTGGCTCCCGGCCATCGCGTTGAAGACCCCGGTCGTCATCAAGCCGGGCCGCGAAGAGCCCTGGACGCCGTTCCGTCTCATCCAGGCCTTCATCGCCGCGGGGGTGCCCGCCGAAGCGTTCGGCTTCTATCCCACCGATCACGAAGGCGCCTCGGAAATCCTCAAATCCTGTGGCCGCGCGCTCATCTTCGGCGACAAGGCTACCACCCAGCAGTACGCGAATAATCCGGCCATCCAGCTCCATGGTCCGGGCTGGAGCAAGATCATCATCGGCGAAGACTGCATCGAAAACTGGCGCGATTACCTCGACGTCATCGCCGCCTCGATCAGCGACAACGGCGGGCGTTCCTGCATCAATGCCAGCGCCGTCGTGGTCCCGCGTTACGCCGCGGAAATCGCGGACGCCCTGGCCCAGCGCCTCGGCCCGATCCAGCCTACTCGCAACGACGACCCCGAAGCCCGCCTCAGCGGTTTCGCCAATCCGAAGATGGCCGATTTCATCGACGCCAGTATCGAGGACGGCCTCAAAACTCCGGGCGCCGAAGACGTGACGGCGAAATATCGCGACGGTGGCCCGCGCCGGGTCGAGCTCGAAGGTGGCGTCTACCTACGCCCGACCATCGTCCGCTGCGACTCCTTCGCCCATCCGCTCGCGAACAAGGAATTCCTTTGTCCCTACGCCAGCGTCGTCACCTGCCCGCAGAAAGACGTGCTGCACCAGATCGGCTACTCCCTGGCCGTCTCGGCGATCACCAAAGATCCGGCGTTCATCGACGAAATCACGGCCTTCCCCGAAATCGAGCGCCTCAATATCGGCCCGGTTTCGACCATGAAGATCTCGTGGGATCAGCCGCACGAAGGCAACATGTTCGAATTCCTCTGGCGCCGCCGCTCGATCGAGCGCGCCTGGTAGGCGGCTGGTGCAGGAAAAACCGAGGTGACGCTTTGCCGGAGGCAGGCTAGCCTCGGGCTGTGACGTACGCTGTTCGTTTGCTCGCGTCCACGGTTTGGCTGGTTGCGCTGCTGTTTGGTGCCGCGACCGGTTGGGCGGCCTCGGCGACTTCTCCGACGCCGGCTGCGCGCAAAAAGAGCCCACCGATCCTGGTGCTGGTCTCGCGCAGTCCAAACGATCCGTGGGCGGTCTCCGAAGTGGATGGAATTGTGCGAGGCATTCGTCGGGCGGAGAAGGGTTTCACGCCCACCGTCGAGTATCTCGATTGGCAGGGCGGCAGTGGCCCCGAATACGAAGAGCGGCTTGCCGCCTACTACGCGGTGAAATTTGCCGGCCGCGACATCAAGGTCGTCATCGCGGCCGACGATCCCGCCGTGAATTTTCTGCTGCACCGGCGGGACAGCCTTTTCCCCAAGGCCCAGGTGGTCTTCTGCGGGGTCCATCAATTCGATCCCGCCAAACGGCCGCCCTGGCTCACCGGCCTGCTCGAATCGAACGACACCACCGGGACCTTTGCGCTGGCCCGCAAACTTCAGCCCGGCCTGAAGCGGTTCCTCATCCTCGAAGACAACACCGGCGCCGGCGCCTTTGCCCTGCGCAGGCTCGATACTGCGTTTCCGGATCCGCCGCGTGGTGTTTCCCTCGAACTCCTCCGCGCCGAGACCGTGCAGGATCTCTATAGCGTCGTGGAAAACCTGCCCGCGGATACCGCGGTGCTGATGACTCGAGCCCGCCTCGCCCGGCGCGTCATGGAAGACCTGCGCGAGCGTTGCCCCGTGCCGATTTACGGTCTGCGCGCGCCGATGCACTTGCCGGGCATTCTCGGTGGTTCGGTCCTCGATGGCGAGTTGCACGGCGAAGCTGCCGCCGCCGTTGCGATGCGTTTGCTCGCCGGGGAAAAAGCGGCCGGCGTCCCTTTCCTCACGGATGGCTGGCACCGGCTGGTCGTCGACTATGGGCAGATGCAGCGGTTCGGCCTTTCTTTTGCTGCGCTGCCTCCGGGAGCCGAAGTCCTCAATCGGCCTCCGTCGTTTTGGGCCGAAAACCGCCAGCTCGTGCTGATCGCGGGCGCGATTGTCCTCGCCCTGGCCGTGCTGATCGTCGCCCTCGCGCGCCAGCTGGCCAACAACCGCAAGGCCGTCGCCCAGATCGACCACTCGCACTCGCTGCTCACGGCCACCTTCGATGCCATCGGTGAAGGCGTACTGGTGGTGGATCGCACCGGAAAAATCGCCGGCCACAACGAGCAGTTTCTCCAGATCTGGAATATCCCGCCCGCCCTCGCCGAGAGCAAAGACGACGACGCCCTGCGCAAGTTTGTGCTGGCTCAGCTCAAGGAGCCTGAAGCCTTTCGCCAGCGTGTCGCCGAGCTCTACGCCCACCCGGAGGAGTGCAGCCATGAAACGATCGAGTTTCTCAGCGGGCGCATCGTGGATCGCATCTCGCGTCCGCAGCGGCAGAATGGCGAAATCGTCGGCCGGGTCTGGAGTTTCCGCGATATCACGACCGAACGCCGCGCCCAGGAAGAGCGCGAGCGCCTCGCCTCCGATCTCTCCCAGGCGCAAAAAATGGACGCGCTCGGGACGCTCGCCGGCGGGATCGCCCACGACTTTAACAACATGCTTACCGGCATCCTCGGCTGTGCGGATCTGGCCCTCGGCAATCTGCCCCTCGGCCACCCGGCCCGGGATGATCTCAAGCAGGTCGTGCATTCCGCCGAGCGAGCGGCCGATCTCGTGCGGCAAATCCTCACCTTCAGCCGCAAACGCGCGCCCGAGCGAAAGGTCCTCTCCTTCGAACCGCTCATTCGCGAAACCCTCAAACTCCTGCGCGCGACTGTTCCCGCGGGGATCGAGCTGGCCACGGAAATGCAACCCGACGTGCCGCCGGTGCTCGCCGAACCCGCCCAGCTCCAGCAGACCTTGCTCAATCTATGCACCAACGCCGTGCACGCCATGGGGATGGGGCCCGGCGAATTGCGCATCACGCTGGAGCGTAGTGCCGCTCCTCCCGAAGTCCGCCAGGCCAATCCGTATTTGCCCGAAGGACCGCTGGTCTGCCTCACCGTGCACGATACCGGGCATGGCATTGATCCCGCTGACCTGGCCCGCATTTTCGATCCGTTTTACACGACCAAAGCGCCGGGCGAAGGCACCGGCCTTGGCCTCGCGGTTGTCCACGGCATCGTGCGTGCCCACGATGGCGCCATCGCTGCTGAAAGCACGCCGGGGCGAGGGACCACCATGGCTCTTTATTTTCCACCCGCGGAGCAGCCCGAGGAAGCCGCTGCCGCTCCCGAACCGCCCCTTCGCGGCCACGGTGAAATCGTGCTGGTGGTCGACGACGAGGCCACGGTCGCCGAAGTCGCCGCCGCCATGCTCCGCCGTCTTGGCTATCACCCGGTCACCTGCCACGGCGGTGAACAAGCTTTCGAACTTTTGCGCGCCGAACCGGGCGGCTGTTCGCTCGTGCTTACCGATCTGAACATGCCCCGCATTTCAGGCCTGGAGCTCATCCGCCGTTTGCGTTCGGCGGGAAATCGCGTGCCGTGTGTTGTGGCCACCGGCTTTATCGGCTCGGTGGGAGTGGAAGATGAAATCCGCTCCCTGGGGGTGCGCGAAATCCTCAGCAAACCCTTTTCCCCGGACTCGCTCGGCCACGCGGTCAGCCGTGCTTTGGCCACGGAAGTGGCTCCATCGCCGAGCCGGCCTGATGTGGCCAAACCAGCCGCTGCCCGTTGATTGCCGGACTCTTGAGATTGTACACGGGGCTGTACTTTCGCTTGGCACCGGTCTTGCGCTGGTGCTCATAGATATTCCGTCATGCACCCAGCCCTCCCCCCTCCTGGCTCCACGCTGAAGTCGCGGAGCGATGTGGAGGAGCGGGACTACACGCTGAAGGGCTTCGTGCTCGCTCAGGATCTGGCCAAAGCCGCGGCCGTCGCCGTCGTCGTGCTGGCGGGTTTGGTTCTCATCTCGCTGGTTGCAGACTGGCCGATGTTGCGGACCTGGGTGCCTCATGGGTCCGCGACGACTCTCCCGGTTGCCTTGATCCTGCTGATTCTCGGCCTCGGCCTGCGCCTTGCCGCGCAGGATCGGCTGGAGTGGTGGTTTGCCTCGGGTGAACCGCGGGGCAGCCGTTGCTGGGCCATCGCCGAAGCGTTCGCGGCCGGCGCCGTCCTTGGCAGCCTCGGGATCTTCTTCCGAGTCATCGCCACTGGGGAAATCGGACTCGCCTCGACCAATCCCACCAAGCCATCGGTCCTCGCCTCGTTGGTCTGTGTGCTGTTGAGCTTTTCGCTGCTCGTCGGTCGCCGCAAATTCCTGAGCCGGGCTTTCCAAATCGTCACGCTCACCGCGGTCACCCTCACGTGGTTCGGACTGACTTCGGAGGTTTACAGTTGGGGCCATGCGGCGGCCCCGGCCCCGGCCATCATGCCGCTGCCCACGGCAGTGATGATCATTCTGCTGGGTACGGGAATCCTGTGTTTGCGGCCTTTCGCGGGCCTCGCCCGTCTGCTCCTCAGTCCGTACCAGGGTGGGGGATTGGCCCGCTGGCTCCTTCCCGTCGGTTTGCTCATGCCGGCGCTGGCCGGGTGGCTGCGCCTGGCCGGAGAAAACGCGGGCCTTTTCTCCTGCGAGATCGGCACTGCTTTGCACGCCATCAGTCTCGTTGCGGTGCTGACCGGTGGCGCCCTGTACAGCGCCCGCCGTATCGATGAAGTCGACCGCCTGCGCCGTGAATCGACCATCGAAGCGCAAAGCAATCTGGCTGCTACGCAGCAGGCGCTGAAACGCGCCACCGCCTTCCTCGAGGCCGCCCCGGGCGGCATGGTCGTGGTGGATCGCTCAGGCATCATCCAGCTCGTGAATACCGAAACCGAGCGGCTCTTCGGCTGGCCGCGCGAGGAGTTGCTCGGCCAGTCGGTCGAGCGTCTCCTGCCCGAGGCAATCCGCGAAATTCACGCGCGGCAGCGGGACGCATTTCACGGTGAAACGACCGCCCGCCTCATGGCGGAAGGTTCCGATCCCCACGGAAAGCGCCGCGATGGCAGTACCTTCCCGGTCGAGATCAGCCTCAGTCCGCTGGAGACCGATGGCGGCCGTTTGACCATCGCTTCGATTCGCGACGTCACGGAGCAACGTTCCTCCGCGCGAGTCCTCGCCGAGCGCAGCCGGCAACTTGCCGAAGCCCAGCGCCTCGCCCGGGTCGGTGGGTGGGAATGGAATCTCGAAACCAATCAGGGCCTCTGGTCCGACGAACTCTGGCGCATCTTCGGCTTCGACCCGTCCGATGGGCATCCCGATCCCGAAACTCTGGTCCGCGCCATTCACCCCGACGATCAAATCCGCATGCGCCATGGCTTCGGCATCGCCCTGCAATCCAAGGCCGGGCTGGCCGAGGAGTTTCGCGTGATCCGCTCCGATGGCCGCCTTTCCTATCTCAAGGTCCGCGCCGAGTTGAAATATAATGAGTCCGGCCGGCCCGTGCGCCTTATCGGTTCCACCCAGGATATCACCGAGCAAAAACAAGCCGAGCAAGCGGTCAGCGCCGCCGAGGAACGGTGGAGCTTCGCCCTCGAAGGTGCCGATAGTGGCGTGTGGGATTGGAACATCCCGGCAGAGGACGTCTATTACTCTCCGCGCCTCATCTCGATGCTCGGTTACGAGCCTCAGGAGTTCGGTCGCCAGCCCACGGAATGGTCCGGCCGCATTCATCCGGATGACTTGCCGGGTGTGCTCGTGAAACTTCGCCAGCACCTCGCCGGGCAGAAACCGCACTACCTCGCCGAGTGTCGCATGCGCTGCAAAGACGGCTCCTACAAGTGGATCCTCGATCGCGGCAAAGTCGTCGCTCGCTCGCCCGAGGGCGACGCCTTGCGCATGGTCGGCACCCACACGGATATTACCGAGCGCCGGGAGGTCGAAGCCGAGCTCGCGCAATCGCGCCAGATGCTTCAGGACATCGTCGATCAGCTTCCGCAGCGCGTCTTTTGGAAGGATACCGAGTCGGTCTACCTCGGTTGCAATCTCGCCTCGGCGCAGGATGCCGGCATCGGCGCGACCGGCGAAATCGTCGGCAAGACCGACTACGATCTCGATTGGAAAGCCAGCGCGGAAGCTTTCCGGGCCGACGATCGCGAGGTCATCCAGACCGGTCAGCCCAAGATGCTCTACGCCGAGCCCATGCACCGGCCGGATGGCACGATCATGTGGCTACGCACCAGCAAGGTACCGCTCGTCAACGCCGAGGGTCAAATTTTTGGCGTGCTGGGTACTTACGAGGACGTGACCGAAATCAAGCGAGCCGAGATCGCCTTGCAGGAAAGCGAAGAGCGTTTCCGCAACGCGCTGGAATACTCCGCCATCGGTATCGCCCTGCTCCGCCCGGATGGCACCTGGCTGAAGGTGAACCGCTCCCTTTGCGAAATCGTCGGTTATTCGGAAGCTGAACTGCTCACCAAAACCTTTCAGGATATCACGCATCCCGATGATCTCGAGACCGATCTGGCCAACGCCAGGCGGGTCCTGGCTGGAGAGATCACGCACTACCACCTCGAGAAGCGGTATATTCACAAGGAGGGCCACACCGTGTGGGTGAACCTCAGCGCTTCGATCGTGCGGGATACCAGCGGCGTCCCTTCCTATTTCGTCGCGCAGATCCAGGATATCAGCCAGCGGCGCGAAGCCGAGGCGCGGCTGCGCGATTCCCTCGCGGAAAAGGAAGTCCTGCTCAAGGAAGTGCACCACCGCGTGAAGAACAACATGCAAGTCATCTCCAGCCTGCTCCAGCTCCAGGCCGGCTATCTGCACGACCCGGCGGACAAACAGATCTTCCGCGAATGCCAGATGCGGATTCAGACCATGGCGATTGTCCACGAGCGCCTCTATCGCTCCGGCGATTTCGCCCAGATCGATTTTGGCAGCCACCTCCGCGAACTCTGCCAGCTCGTCCATCACACCCAGCTCGCCGAGGGCCGCCGCTACGAAATGGATGTAAAGGTCGAGCCCTGGCAGGTCAGCCTCGATGCCGCCATCCCGCTCGGCCTCATCGTCGTGGAGCTGCTCACCAATGCATTCAAGCACGGCTTCCTGGGCCGTGATCGCGGGGTGGCCCGCGTGCTTTTCCAGGGCCAGCCCGATGGTGGCCTGCTGCTGGAAGTCAGCGACAATGGCAATGGCCTGCCGCCCGGGTTCGATTTCGACAAGGGCCGGACTCTTGGGCTGCGCTTGATCCGTTCGCTGGCTCGGCAATTGCGAGCAGAAATCTCGATTTTCCCCGAGGAAGGCGCTAAGTTTGCCGTGCGGCTTCCCGGTACCGCCATACAGCCATGAACACCCAACCCCCCGTCCCCCCTCGTGCCAGACTACTGGTGGTCGAAGACGAAAGTCTCGTCGTCGAGGACCTCCAGGAACGTCTCACCGATCTCGGCTACGAAGTCTGTGGGACCGCGGATAACGGCCTCGATGCCCTCCGTCTCGCCGAGGAAAAACGCCCCGACCTGGTACTGCTCGATATCCGCATCCGTGGCGGGATTGATGGCATCGAAGTCGCCGGCCACCTCCGCTCCACCAGCCGCGCCCCGGTCGTCTTCCTCACCGCGCACGCCGATGAAGGCACCCTGAGCCGCGCCGGTTTGACCGAGCCGTTTGGCTACGTCCTCAAGCCTTTCAACGAACGCGAGCTGCGCGCCGCGATCGAAATGGCCCTGCATCGCCATGCGGTCGAGCAACGGCTGCGCGGCATGGAACGCTGGCTCGCCACCACCCTGCAAAGCATGGGCGACGGGGTTATCTCTGTGGATCTTGATGGGCGGATCAATTTCCTCAATGCCGTCGCCGAATCGCTCACCGGCTGGTCGCGGCGCGAAGCCATCGGGCGCCCGCACCGCGAGGTCTTCCAGCTCCTGCGCGATGGACGCTCGGAAAATGTCCCCGATCTCGTCGGCCTCGCGCTGAGCGAAGGTGTCATCATCAATCTCGAGGAAGGCTACACCCTGCGCACCCGCCAGGGGCAGGAGATCGCGATCGACGACAGCATCGCCCCGGTGCGCAACGACGACGGCGACGTCACCGGCGCGGTTGTGATTTTCCGCGACCGGACCCAGCAGCGCCAGGCCGAGGAGGAGCGGCGCGGCCTGCAACAAAAGGTTGAGGAAGCCCAGCGGCTCGAAAGCCTCGGCGTGCTGGCCAGCGGCATCGCGCACGATTTTAACAACCTCCTTACCGCGATCACCGGCAACACCTCGATCATATCGCTCGAGCTCCCGCCGGACTCCCCGCACCTCGGGAATTTGAAAGAGATCGAGCGGGCCGCCTTCCGCGCGGCCCATCTCTGCAGCCAGATGCTCGCCTATGCCGGCAAGAGTCCGCTCCTGGCCGAGAGCCTGGATCTGAGCCGGCTGGCGCAAAGCACCGTGCAATTCCTCGAGTTCGCCGTCGCGGCGAAGACTCCACTGGAAATGGATTTCGCCCGCGCTTTACCGCCGGTCCTCGCCGATCGCGGCCAGCTGCAGCAGGTCATCACCAATCTCGTGATGAATGCCGTTGAAGCGACGACGGAAAACGGCGGCAAGGTGAGTATCCGCACGGCCCTGTTTTCCGCCACGCGGGAGTTCCTCGCCCGGTGCCGCGTCGGCAACGATCTCGTCCCCGGCGAATACCTCATGGTCGAAGTGCGCGACGAAGGCGGAGGCATGACGCCCGAGACGCTCGAGCGGATTTTCGATCCTTTCTTCACGACCAAGTTTCAGGGCCGCGGCCTCGGCCTTTGTGCCGTACTGGGCATCGTGCGCAGCCACCGCGGCGCTATCTCGATCGAGAGCACGCAGGGCCGCGGCACCATTTGCCGTGTGCTCTTCTCTCCCGCGCCCGTGCCGGTCGCTTCGGCGGAGCCCCCGGTCGCTCCAGTCAAACCCTGGCGCGGTTCGGGTGCCGCCTTGTTTGTCGACGACGAAGACGCCATGCGCATGGTCGGCAAGGGAATGCTCCGCACGCTGGGCTTCGAAGTGCTCACGGCTGAGGACGGCGAAAACGCGATCCGTTTTGTCGAAGAGGAAGGGGCTCGCCTGAAGGTGGTGATCCTCGACCTCACCATGCCGGGCATGGGTGGCACCGTGGCCTTTCATACGATTCGAGCGATCGAACCCGAACTGCCGGTGCTTCTCATCAGCGGCTATCACAAGGAAGAGGTCGCCAGCCTGGTCGAGACATCGCCCGCCACTGCTTTTCTCCACAAGCCGTTCCGGCTTGAGGAATTCAAACAAACCCTGCGCGCCTTGCTTGAGAAACCCCGCGTTTGAGATCGGCGCCGGGAAGCGAGGCGGCTTGGCCTGGCCATGACGCTTTCCCCCCCCGGAGTTGACCCCCGCGACTCTGGCTGCGCCCTGCGGCGCTACGGCCAGCCGGTGAGGCGTGCGTTGTTCGCGGCGGCGGTTTCCGTGACCGTCACTTTCATGGGGTTGGCGGGCTTGTTGTTGAAGAACCACACGCTCGCCACGTTCGGCGGGTCGCTTGGCTCGATCAAATTTGCCAGCGTCGTGGGGATGCTCACCGCCGCGGCCGCCTTGACGACGGCGGCGCTAAGCCGGTCAGCGCGTGGAAATCGGCGAGTCCACTTGCAAAGGTGGATGCTGGGTCTGGCCGCGGTGCCTGCGCTCATCGGCCTCACGGTGCTCCTCCAATACATCGCGAACTTCGACCTGGGCATCGACCGGATTCTCTGGCTCGCCGACCCGCGCTTTGCCACGCCCTACCCGGGTCGGATGGCGCCCGTGACGGCGCTTGCTTTGATCGCCATCTCCAGCGCGTTGTTCCTCTCGCGCCGGCCCCGGGCACTCGCGGTTTTCACCGGGTTTGCCATCGTGTCCACCAGCTTGGCTTTGGCGGCGATCACCACGCTTTCTTTCGGCCAGCGCGGAGGGAAGGCCGCGGTCTTTTTCGGCACGGTTTCATGGCCCACCGCGATCAGCCTGCTCGCGCTTTCCATCGGGCTCTTTTCGCTGCGGCCGCGGGAGGCGGTGGGGTGGCTGTACGATAGCCCGCATCTCGCGGGGGTGATGGTGCGCCGGCTTGTTCCACTGATGGTGCTGCTGCCCTTGGTGTTGGGCTGGCTGCGTTTGGCGGCGCAACGGTTTCTGGGGCTGTCCGTGGATATTGGCGTCGCCCTGTATGGCAGTGCGCTGCTGGCCTGTTTTTCCGCAGTGGCTCTGCGTACGGCGTGGATGGTGGATCGTCTGGATCTGCGGCGTCGCCGGCTCGAGGAGGAACGCGCGGCGAGCGAAAACCGGCTGCGCGGCATTTTCGACAACGCTTTCCAATTCATCGGCCTGCTCTCGCCGGAGGGCGTGTTGCTCGAGGTGAATCGCACCGCGCTGGCCTTCATCGGGGCCAGTGCTGCGGATGTGGTCGGCCGTCCGTTTGAAGAAACGCCGTGGTGGACCCATTCCGTCGCCGAACAAGCCAAGCTGCGGAATGCCATTGCCCGGGCCGCTGCCGGAGAACGGGTGCGCCTGGAGACCTTTCACCCGGCTGCGGATGGTACGATCCACGCGCTGGATTTTTCCGTCACGCCCGCTCGTTCCACCCAGGGAGAAGTCATTTTCCTCGTGTCTGAGGGCCGCGATATTACCGAGCGCAAACAGGTGGAAGAGCAAATGCGGGAGAGCGAAAAGCGGTTGCGCCTGCTGGTCGAAAGCGCGCACGACTACGCGCTTTTTATGCTCGATGCCCACGGGCTGGTGGCGAGTTGGAATGCCGGGGCGGAGCGGCTGACTGGCTATCACGCTGAGGAGATCCTTGGCCGTTCGTTTGCGGCCTTTTATCCCACGCCCGAGCGGACGCGGGAGGAACCGGAGCGCAGTCTCGCCGAAGCCGAAGCCCGGGGCTATTTCGAAGCCGAAGGCTGGCGGTTGCGCCGCGACGGAACGTGGTTTTTTTCCAATGTCGTCATCTCCGTGCTCCGCGACGAGGTCGGCCGGGTCCAGGGCTTTGCGAAAGTGATTCGCGATCTAACCGGCCGCAAGCGGGTGGAAGATTCCCTCGCGGCGAGCGAAGCTTTGCTGCGCCAGTGTATCAAGCACACGCCCGCGGCGATCGCCATGCTCGATCGCGAGCTCTGTTATCTGCAGGTCAGCGATCGCTGGATTCGCGATTACAACCTCTCGGGAGACGTGATCGGGCGCTGTCACTACGACGTCTTCCCCGATATCCCGGAACGCTGGAAAGAGATTCATCGGCGCGTACTCGCGGGTTCGGTGGAGTGGTGCGACGAAGACTGTTTCAAGCGCGAGGATGGTTCCGCCGATTGGCTCCAATGGGAGGCCCGGCCCTGGCGCGATGCTGCCGGGGAAATCGGCGGCGTCATCTTTTTCACACAGGTCATCACCGCCCGTAAACAGGTCGAGCAGCAGATCAAAACCTCGCTGGCTGAGAAAGAAGTGCTGCTCAAGGAAGTGCACCACCGCGTGAAGAACAACATGCAGGTGATCTCCAGCCTGCTGCAGTTGCAGAGCCACTACCTGCGCGATGAGGCCGACGTGGAAATCTTCCGCGAATGCCAGACTCGGATTCACGCCATGTCCCTCGTCCACGATCGGCTCTATCGGTCGGAGAATTTTGCCACCATCGATTTCGGTGAACATCTGGGTGAGCTCACGCAGCTCCTCGCTCGCGGTCAGTACCGCGATGAACGGCCCGTTCGTCTGATCGTCCAGGCCCAATCAATTGCCATCGATTTGGACCTCGCCATTCCCCTCGGCTTGATTGCTACGGAAGCGATCACGAACGCCTACAAACATGCGTTTGCCGGGAAAACGGATGGCGAACTCACCGTCAGCCTCGCCCGGGTTTCCGATCACGAGCTGGAACTCACCGTGCGCGACAACGGCATCGGTCTGCCGGAAAATCTCGAAGTGGCCCAGGCTCGCAGCCTCGGCCTGCGCCTCTTGCGAACCCTGGCGGGCCAGATTCGCGGGAAATTGACGGTGGAAACCGATAACGGCACCCGCGTCAGTCTTCGGGTGGAAGGCTGATCGGGGTAGGAGAAGATCTGGCGGTCAACCCGTGGTTCACGCAGCCTCTGCGTGAAACGAAACAGGCTGCGCCAAAGGCGTAGGAAATCATCACCGCCCGCTGAGGGCTGCGTGAGCCATGGGCATGAGGCTCGCGGTGCCTTCGCTTCGAACGTGAGGCTACTTCGCCGCTTCGCGCACGAGCTCTTCCGTCGTCGCCCAATCGATGCACGGATCGGTGATCGATTGGCCGTAGATGAGCGCGTCGGCCGATTCGGGCATGGCTTGCGCCCCGGCGACCAGGTTGCTTTCGAGCATGGCGCCGATAATCCCTTTCGTCCCGTCGCGGCGCTGTTGGAGGATTTCGCGGAAGACAGAAGGCATCTTGCGGTAGTCCTTCGAGCAGTTGGCGTGGCTGGCATCGATCATCGCGACCGGCGGCAGACCGTTGCGGCGGAGCAGTTCGAGGGCTTCACCGACGGGAGCCGCACTGTAGTTCGGCCCGTTTTCGCCTCCGCGCAGGATGACGTGGCAATCCGGATTCCCCTCGGTCACGACCACGCTCGCGCGGCCATCTTCCCCGATGCCCAGAAAAGTCTGCGGCTGCATGGCAGCCTTGATCGCATTGATCGCCGGTCCGATCGCGCCGGAAGTCGTGTTTTTGAAACCGACTGGCGTCGACAGGCCCGAGGCCATCTGACGATGCGTCTGCGACTCTGTCGTCCGGGCGCCAATGGCGCTCCAGCAGGTCAGGTCGGCGATGTATTGCGGCGTGATCGGGTCGAGCATCTCCGTCGCGGTCGGCAGGCCGAGGCTCAGCACCTCCCGCAGGAAAGTGCGCGCCAGCCGGAAGCCGGTCGGAATGTCGTTCGTCCCGTCGAGATGCGGATCCATGATCAGGCCTTTCCAGCCGACCGTGGTCCGGGGTTTCTCAAAATAGACGCGCATGACTACGAGCACCCGGTCGCGGACTTCATCCGCCAACTGAGCAAGCCGCTCGGCATACTCCCGGCCGCCTTTCAGGTCGTGGATGCTGCAGGGCCCGACGATGGCCAAAAAACGATCGTCTTCGCCGGAAAGAATGCGGCCGATCTGGGCGCGCGAATCCAGCACGAAGCCGGCATCGGTTTCACGGCGCGGGATTTCGGCACTCAACTCCTTCGGTGAAGGAAGTGCGGTATTGGCGATGACGTGAACGTCAGAAACTCGAATCATGGCAGAGCAAAAGGATCGGATGCTTAACGCGAAAACCGCAACTCCGCCAGTGGCCTATTACGATTGGTGAAAACGTCCCCCCGGGCTGCCCGTTTTTCGCCAGCTCCCCTTGTTTTCGCTGCTGGTGGCAGTGGCTACTGCTGATCCGCGTCTGAATTTGGTACGACCAGGACGGCGTCATAGACCAGCCGCGGGCGAATGCGTCCACGTGGATCCGCGAAGATCAGCAACGTCGCCTTCGGGCATTTGGTCAGATTGAGTTCCTCGGTCCACTTCGATTCCTTGCCTTCGGTGGTCGTGGCCGTGATCGTCAGCCCAAAGACTTGGCGGTCCAGGCCCCGCAGGTGCAGCATCCCATCCGGGGCCCGGAGGTGCGTATCCACCTCGTCGGCGACCTCGATCCGGAACTCTTTCAAGGTACTGGCGAAGTTGCGGACGATAAACTCCCCACTCTCCGGATCTTTCCCCGTGGGACTGTCGTCGATGATCTGCAGGGTCAGATTGTCGCCTTCCTGCTGAACCAAAAGGGTGGTGAAGGAGCCGGGGGCGAACTGATGCGAAACCGGGGCGGGCTTGACGCTGGAATCGTCCTCCTGGGAAAAGAGGATGGAGGCTGGGCCTGAAGGAACCGTACTGTATTCCGTGAAGCCAAACCCTTGGCCCGAGATTCCCCGCTCGACTGGTTTGTCCTTGGCCGTGTCCGAAGTCACGACGATCCGCATGGCTTGGGACCGCTTGAATTCACCCTTCCAGACCCGGAAGTGGGCCGGCTCCGTTTCGGCTGGCGCAGGTGTCGCCGCGGCAGCCTTTTTTTGCGGAGAAGGGGAGGCCTTGGCGGCTGGTTTGCGGGGCTTGGCAGAGGCGTCCGTGAGAAGAGTAAAACCGGCGAGGAGGAGCGTAAGTAAAAGATGAAAGTTCATGTGGGGAACGGTCCGGCAGCAGCAGCAGAGCTAGGGCTCGGCCGGGGCAACATAGCTTTGCCCATCAGCCACGATCCGTGGACGAAAACGTTTGTAATTGTCAAGACCCAGCAAAATCGAAGCGTGGCGGCAGTCGGAGAAGTTAATCTGGGAATTCCAATCGCGAACCCGCCCGTCGGGCAAGGCGGCATGCATCTGGATCATGACGGGGCGAAGCGGGAGATTTTCCAACACGTGGACCGCTCCATCGGTCAACGCGCCGGACGTCGCCACCCCGGGGACGGTCACGCTGAGTTTGGCTCCCGGGATCAAGTGGCGCACGGTCAACTTGCCGGTAACGGTCTGGACTTGATCGTAGGTGTCGTCGAGCATCTCGACGGTGATGGCGCCCTCTTTCATCGAGACCAGAATCGTGATGTAGACATCCGCCCGCAGAAGCACATCGAGCGTCTTCAACGGTGTTTTGTCGGCAGTCCGGACCACTTTGAACCCGTAACGCGCCGGCTTCAGCGGGATGTAGCCTGCACTCCAATTGGAAGGGGCCATGGTCGTGATCGGCTCACCTTCGCCGCCATTGTCCTGAAGCAGGGTCACGTCGCCAGCGTCCACCGGGAGGAAGTTCCAGGCACGGACATAACCAAATTTCGGCTTCTTTTCTTCCGGCGACGGGGTGGGAGTCGCCCCCACCGGAGGCTGCGCGAGGAGGGTGGCCGTCAGTAGAAGGCTAGGGAGTACTGACTTGCAGAAGCTGGATATCATAGTGATCGGGCTTGGCGAAACGGGCGGTGCGTTGATCCGAATTGGAGGGGATAAACGTTTCCTGGGCTACCCGGAAGTCTGAGCCATCCGCTTTGCGCGGCAACAGAGCAAAAGTCACTTTAGTCCAGTGCTCGCCCGTGACGTGCCGGGTCTGGTTGGCATCTTTGGCGACGCTGATCGACTGCCCCACCGCATACACCGAAAAGACGCTGCCACGCGTGGTGGTCAGATCAATCACCCGGCGCACCAGTTCCTCCCGGGTACGATCGAAGGCATCGTTCATATTGATGCCGCTGAGCAGTGCGGCGTTGTTGGCCGTGGTATTCTGGCTGAAGATATCGAGCTCAGAGATTTCGCCCCGTTCCCGGAAATAGCTGGGCTGGTCCGGCGCCGTGATGCTCAGGCGGGTGATTGCTTGAGTGATCAGATTTTGCAGGCCCGCGGCCGCGGTGGCTGTGGTCCGCTCATCCGTGTCGAGATCCTTGTATTGATCGGTCAGCGCGGTGGCGGAGTAAGGCCAGGCCCGGGCCTGAATCTTCATGCCATAACAAGCCGCCCGCAATGCGGCGCCATTGTCGCGGCGGACCCCGTTGATATTGATCAGGCCGACCCGGTAGAGCGGGTCGGTCTTTTCGGTGAAAACCCCAGCGGTGGCCGGTTTGGGGACCGCACTGAAGAAATCGACCAACCTCCAGGCGGCCCACTGCTGGCTGGCTTTATAAACCGTGCTCATGTCCACCAGTCCAGAGGTGCCCGTTTTGGGATAAGCGTCCGACTGGCCGATGCGCAGTGTTCTTCCTCCACCCCGGGAACCTTCAATACCGAAGCTGCCGCTGCCGACGACCCGGGCCGGATCAAAGACGTCGCCCAACTGGCCGATGGAATCGAGGTTCCCATTGGCCACGATCGCCGCGGCTTTGGTATAGGTGGAATTGATGCGGTAGCCGCCGGAAAGCCCGACGCGCGCCGGTTTGTTCCAGCCCCGGTAGTTGTCGGGCCAGCGATTGGTTTCCTGCGGATTGGTGTACCAATCGTTTGGATAACCGATGCTGAACCGATTGGCCGACACGCTGTTCCAATAGCGAGTCTGGTCTGGCTGGGCGGTGGAGCCGACCACAAAGAAGGTGCTGCTCAACTGCTCGTTATTGGTCCGCGGATCACCGAGCTGGGAAGGGCTGGTCCCATTGCCGAAAAGCGTGCCGCCATACCAATCATCGCGGTTCTGGGTAGTCTGGCTGGTGGCAGGATCGAATCCCGTGACTTTTGCTCCCCCGCCCATGGCGATCGCACACGGGTGCGAATCGATGACGCCCAAGCCATTGCCCAGGACAATTTCCGTTTCGTAGTCTTCGCCGCCGCCGGTCCCGTTCCGGAAATACGGTTTGATGCCGGTCACGTTGGTGGCGACGGTTCCAGAATAGTTCAGCACCCCGCCGCCAGGTTTGACCTGGCAGAGGTACATCCGTCTCGGGTTGTAGCCGCCCGAAAAGGCCGGGCTGCTCGTGCCCGCATCGTCGGTATTGGCGCCAGCGGGAGTTGTCGTGAAGTCAGATGCGGTAGTGATCACCGTGCAGCCCGGTTCGAAAACAACAATCCCGTTCGGGGCAGCGATCGGGGCCGTGCCACCGCTGGGGCTCATCATCTGAACGTTGTTGGACAGATCGAGTTCGATATCCCGCGACGGGAAATCGTTCGGGGAGGGGGAGCCGGGTAGCGTTTCGCCACCGGGCGAGGTGATCCACTTTTGTTGGTTGGCGATCCGCAGGAAGACGTCACCCGTGCCCGCTGCGGATGCGAGGGAATAGGGATAGGTCTTTCCGGCTGCATCGAGCGGCGGGGTCGCGAGCTGTTTGCAATAGATCGGCTTGTCCGTCATGTTCCAAAACTCGATGTAGTAGTCGATTCGCAGGGTGTACTGCCGGTTTAGGAAGGTCGTACGATAGCGGACCGTGTTGTCCTGGAGAAAGGGTCCGCTGTCTTTCCCTTGAGCAATAATGCCCCCGTTCAGAGCTGAGCCGCCTTCCGAGTTGATGGCGGTCGCCGGTTTGGCCAGCGCGACGACTTTGAAATTGGAATTGATCAAAGTCGGCTGGAGATCGGGATCGATATAATCGCGAATGTTAGCCGCCAACTTGTAGAGATAGATGTTCTGATAAGTGGGCGTCACGGGTTCCGCGTTGCGGTCCGCGGTGAGTGAATTGCGGTAGAAACGCTGGCCGAATTTCGGCGCGTGGTATTTGATCGTTTCGACGATCCGCCCCAACTGTGTGTCGATGGTTTTTGTATCGGTCTGAGCGGTCAGCGGGACTTCGAACCCCAGGCTGTTCAAATTCAATCGCTGGGCCCCGTGCCGGGAAAGATTCAAGCCGCCGGAATAAACGGTGGCATAAAATTTCGCCTCATCTCCGATGTTAAGCGTGGCGTCCGCTTGATTGAACGAGCGCAGGTCGAACAGACGCTGGCCAAACATTTCCTCGCGAGTTTTCAGAACATTATCCGCGAGGGTGGTGCGGGCGGCTTCATCCGTACCGAGACGGGCGTTCTTCAAAATTCCTTGAATCGGGACTTCTTTGGGCAAGGCGCCGGGGGAGGACGTTCCTGCCGGGGTGACGGACACTTCCAGGTCCCGTTTCGTCTTGCCCAGCTGATTCAGATTCACCTTGAAGCTTTCGTCTTCGACCCAAAAGGCGTAGCGGGCGAAAGTCTTCTCCGCCTGGGTGGAGGTGCCTTCCGTTTTGACGTCGATCCAGCGGGCCCGGCACACCGGCCGTTTGTTATCACCGGTTTTCCCGATCCACCCAGCCGTATCGCCCGTGTAGCGCGGCCGATTCAGATCGATGGAATTGCTATTGGTCCATTTGGTGTCACCTGCCGCTTTGGTTTTGTAGTTTGTGACGATCTCCACCCCGCCGAGCAGGGCTTTGCCGTTTGCGTCCGCGCGCGACATCAGCGGGATCATGTACCGCTTGGTGTCCTGGGGCGTGATCGCGTTGGGGTTGCTGTTCACGTAGAGCATCGTGCCCTCGGTGGCCGGACTGCTCAGTTGATCGGCCGCATCGGTTTGCACGGTCAGCGGCTCCCACACCGTCGCTGAATCGGGATAGGTGGTGATCTTTTCCGTCAGGAGGCTGATGGCCTGCTGCACCGCGGTTTCCGCGGCGGCTTCGGCTCCGGCCTTGTTCACGAAAGCCTTGGCGGTCGTCCGCTCCAGGCTGGCCGTGGAGATAAAGCTGACCACGAGGATGGCCAGGAGCGTGAGGATGATGAGGCTGACCACGAGCGAAAAGCCCGAGGCCGCCCGGCGCGGGAGTTGGCTCGGTGAGTTCATCGGCAAAGTTTGATGCGGGTGACGAATTCCTGTTCGCCGGGCAGAATCAGCTTTTGATACTGATCACTGGTCGGATCGAACCAGACATCGCGGTTGAGGAGAGCTTGGTTTTCGATTTTACGCGCGGCATTGCTGCCGAGCGCCTTGAAGCGGATTTCCACCCACAGGGGCAGCTCCCGGGAGAAGGCTTTCTGCGTGTCCGGCCACGGTTGCGCCCCGGTGCCGGTGACCGGATCGGCGGGCTTGTCCGCGATCTTGACCTGAAAATCCCAAATGTAGGTCGCCAGATCGTCGATGCTCTGCACATCGGGATCGAGGCCTCGCGCAAAGAGCGTTTCGACGGCTTGGGTCGTATTCATCGGCCGGATGGTGCTGAGCACCGCCTTCAGGGCATTGAAGGTCGTGTTACTTTCCGTGCATTGGCGCCGGAGGATGAAGGCGTGTTTGTTGACGTCCCAGACACAATAATAACCGACCGCGCACAAACTGCTCCGGCCCTTGTTCCGCGTTGGGATCAGTCCATAGATTTCCTGGTTCACCTTGTCCACGTCCTCAGTCTCGGGGTAGTGGTCGATGTAGAGGAGCGGGAAATCGGAGAGCGGATTGGGCTGTGACGGCTGGCCAGGGCCGGGGGCCGGCGTCGTCGTGGGCTCCGCGCGTGGCAGCGGACTGAGCGCGGAGAAATCCCGGGCCATGGTCTGCAAGGCGGCCCGGGCTTCCCGGAAGGTGTCGAGCTTTTCGTCGTTCCGCTGCCAGGCCGTGCTGCCTTCCGTAAAAATCCGGAGCATCAGGATGACCAGCACCAGGGTGACGCTGACCGCCACCATCACCTCCAACAATGTGAAAGCGTTCGATCGCTTCACTGCGGCTGCACTCCCCGGAGCAGCCGCGCAACAAATTGCACGCCTTCGAAAACGACTTTGTTGTTGCCCGTCTGAGTGATGGTGAGACGAAGATTTTGACCCCGGGCCGATGCCGCGGTGACCTCTTCCTGGGTGCCGGTGTCTCCATCGGTCGGGACCGCGACCGGATCCACTTTGAGCTCGAGCTTGTATTCCGTGTCCGTCGGCGCGTTGACCGCCCGGACGATCCTCACTTCCTCCGTCGAAGTCGAACCGGTCTCCCCGCTCTGCGGCTGTTCACTACTGGCCCCCGTGCGAACCTTGTAAGTCGCGTAGAGCACGATCGCCGGGCTCTTTTTCTCTAGTTTTGTGAGATCGATCACCGCCGTCGTACTATCGGATGGGCTGAAACACTTCACTGCCGTGTAAGGCTCGCTCTGCAGGGTCGAAAAGACCATCCGGGCCAGATGCGCCGCCCGGGTTTCGTTGATGCAGGTCCGGGTGTGATCCAGCGCCACCGGCAGGATGCCCATCAAACCGACCAAGGCAAAGGTGACCACCCCGATCGTCATCGTCACTTCGATCAGCGAAAAGCCGCGGGTCGAAAGTTTAGTTCGGTTTTGTTTCATGATGCGTTCGGCGTGACCGCTCCTGGTTTGTATTCCTCGCGCTTGGCGCGACCGGTGTTTAAGCTGATCCGGATGACTTCCTCGCTGGCCGCGCCGTAGGCATTGTTCGGCCGCACGTCTCCCGTCTTGGAAATCTCGCCCGAGAACAGGCGCAGCAAAGCATACTGGACCTCGTTTGGCTCATCCAAGGTGCCGAGATTGTTAAACTTGAAGTAAGGCGTCTCGATTTCCACCCCTGCCGGCTGGCAGTAAAATTTCAGCTTCGGGCTGGTCGAGTTAGCCCCGAAAACCGTGTCATCTCCCGGTTTGAAGGCAAAACCGTCCGGCAAAGGCGTCCAGGCGGTCAGCGGCAGCATGTCGTACCTCGTCGACGTCGGATTGTAGACTTCCTCGAAAATCGCAAACGACCGGCTGCGCAGTTTCTCCGGCCAGTCCGGCGAGCCATTCGCCACCACGAGGTAGCAGGTGGTGCTCTTCGCCAGCGCAATCCCCCGCGCTTGGTCCAGCGTGGAAAGCACCAGCGTCACCGCGGCTCGGCGTTGCGAGTTGCGGGAAAGCGAGGTCACCGCCGGGACGGCGACACCGACCACCACCGCGATAATCGCGATAACAGCAAGCATCTCCACCAGCGTGAAGCCTGATCGAACCCCGCGGATGTGGCGACGAATACCCGGACGGCCGCAGCCGCTTCGCCCGGATGTCATGAAGCGTAACGTCGTCATGAAGCGGGCCCCATCTTGTCCCGAAATGGGAGATGAGCAAGAGCTTAAATATGACGTTTAGGTGAACTGCGGGTTCACCACGTCACTTTCTCTGGGAGTGGGGTAGAATGATTAGGGGTGGTTAAGTTACCCAATTTTTACATTGGGCAACCCCAATTGTAACTTTTTGGCCTTAAAGCCCGTTTTTCTCCCTACTATTCGGCTCCTTAACTGCCGCTTTTTGACGGCGCGATCAGAGTAGCTGGGCAAAAACAAACACTCCTTCGTCGCCGCAGAATTTTTTTGCGACCTTCAGCGGAGAAGTACGGGATTTCCCGTAATTTTTCCGGCGTTACCGGCTCCAGGTCGGTTCGCTGATCCGCCCCAGCCCACTGACCAGCGTCGTCCGCTGGCCGGTCAGGGTGTCGAGCAGGATCAAGCCGCCGCCGCTGGCAAAGAGCAGATGCCGCGAATTTGCCCCCCAAACCGGGTCCTGTCCTTCCCCGACCGAGCGGGTGCCGCCCCCAGCCAGATCCAGGATCGTCACCTGAAAACCGCCGCTTCGGGTATTGAAGGCGACCTTCTTGCCATCCGGTGACCAATTCGGCTCTGTGCAGTACCCATGACCCGTGTTCAGCGCGCGGGCGTTCCCCCCTCCGGAACTGATCCGGTACAGCTGCGGTCCCCCCTGGTCGTCGCTCGAGTAAATGATCTCGCTCCCATCCGGGCTCCAGGTGGGCGAGGATTCGACGCCCTTGGTGTGGGTCAGCCGCTTGGCGCCGAGGCCACCCGTCACGTAGAGTTCCGGGTTGCCGTCCTTGCTCAGGGTCACGGCGATCCGGCTGCCATCCGGGCTGTAGGCCGCGCCGGAGTTCGTGCCCGGGTATTTCAGGATGCGATTGCGCGCCCCACTGCCGAGGTCGATTTCGTACACGTCGGCATACCCACTCTGATACCCGGTGTAGGCCAGCTTGTGGGCATCCGGGCTGATGGACGGCGCCACGCTGATCGCGTTATCCCGCGTGAGCTGCACGACGTTCGAACCATCGGCGTCGCAGGTGTAAATTTCCTTCTTCCCCGTTTTGGTCGCCACAAAGGCGATCTTCGAGTGGGCGAAACCCTTGGCCCCCGTCAGCGTCTCGATGATGTCATCGGCAAAGGCGTGGATCTTTGCCCGGGGTGAACCGTTGTACGAGCTTTGCAGCACGGTCTTGCCGCCGCGATCCTTCACCACGCCCAGTCCGCCGACCTGAAATTGGCCTTTGTCGGCTGGAACGATGCTGAAAGCGCCCGAAAGCGTCAGGTCCGTGCTCAGGATCTTGGCATCCGCAGCCGGAAGTCCACCGATGGCGATGGAGAGTTTGTCGCTTTTGCTCACGGTGATGGCGGGGATTTCTTCCGCCCCCAGCCCTCCTGCAAATAGGGCCGTGAGCAGACAGAAAGCAGCGATTCGTTTCATAAGGCGCGCGGACCTTATGCGAAGCCCGGGCCATTTTCCAAGCGCGGCCCGCGCCTTGGGCACATTTGCTGCCTGACTTCAGGCATGAGAATCCTCCCAGTCCTCTGGTTTCTCGCTCTTTCCCTGGGTGCGCTCGCGGGCGAGCGGATCAATCACGAAGGGCGCATTTTGCCCGATCCGCCGACCATTTCGACGCCGCTCCTCTTTTCGACGCCCGCTGCGGATGCTGTCCTCTCCAGCCTACAGCTCTTTCCCCGCGACAATGCCTGGAATGAACGTGTCACTGGCCGCCCGCTGCTGAGCAATTCCCCGACGATGATCAACCAGATCATCGCCGACCTCGTGGAACTCGATAATTCCCGCCGTTCGCTCCGCGCTTTCTACGAGATGAACTACGTCCTCGTGCCGGATGCCCAAGCGACCCAAAACATCCGCTTTCTGAAATACCCCGAGCAGAGCGATCTCGATGGCGGCACGTATCCCAGTGGCAAATACCCCATCCCTGCCAATCTTCCTGTCGAAGGCTGGCCGCTGGAAACCGGCTCACTCACGCTGGAGGACTGGCAGCGCAATCTCGCGAATACGCCGGGCGACCGCCATGCCTTGATCGTCCAGCCCGGCACCGGGAGTATTTGGGAAACATGGGAGGCCAAACTCGTGGGCACGGCCTGGCAGGCGTCGAATGGCGCTAAATTCAATCTCAACTCCAACGCACTTCGTCCCGACACCTGGACCAGTGGCGATGCCGCCGGTCTCTCGCTTTTCGCTGGCCTCGCCCGCTACGATGAATGCGCCCGCGGCATGGTGGAGCACGCCCTGCGGCTGGTCGTGCGGCGGAGCCGCAAAGCGCACGTCTATCCCGCGACCCACGACGCCTCCTCGTTCACCGGCGCAGATTATCCCCGTATGGGGGAGCGGCTGCGGTTGAAATCGGATTTTACGATTCCCACGAGCTGGACCATCTACGAACAGGCCATCGCCAAGGCCTTGAAAAAGTACGGCGCCATCGTGGCCGACAATGGCGGCTTCTTTTCCGTGAGTGTGGCGCCCGATCCGCGTTTCCCCGAGGACGCCTTCGCTCACCTGTCGTCGATCGATATCTCCAACTTCGAAGTCGTCCAGGGCGCTGGCCCCACCGGCGGTCCACGTTCCCCGGGTTCTCCCGGAGCTCAGGCCGGCCCGGATCGTTTTGTTCCGTGGCCCGCTGCGGCCACCCTGGCCGGTATCGCCACCGATCCCGATGCCCCGCAAACTCCCGTGACGGCCCAATGGACCCAGTACGACGGCCCCGGCATCGTCACCTTCGGCAATGCCGCCCAAGCCCAGACCACCGCGACCTTTTCCGTCCCCGGCCGCTACACGCTGCGCCTCGCCGTGGACGATGGCGTCCACGCCGTCACCTACGATGCCGTGGTCATCTACGCCACACTCGATCCCACCCTCACGTGGTCCGGTAACGACGCTGTCGTCCGTTTCCCCAGCGTCGCCGGTCGCCAATACCGGGTGGAAAGAAGCGGCGATCTCAAAACCTGGGTCAATCTCGCTGCCAGCGTGACTGGCACCGGGAATCAGCTCCAGATCCCGCACACCAGTGCGCTTTCGCTCGGCCGGCAGTTTTACCGGGTCACCGTTTTGCCGCCTTCCGGGGGCGCTTTGTCCGAGGTGGTCCTCGCCGCGCCGAAGAAACCCGCTCCCACCCCCCGTTTGCTCCGCTGGCGCCGGTGACACAAACTTCCCTTGGCGCTTTCGCGGAGACTGATTACCCTCCGCCCCCTTTATCCACAGCTATGAGCGATTTCATTTACCTCGATAACAACGCAACCACCCAGGTGGACCCTGCCGTCGTTGAGGAAATGATGCCCTATCTCACCGAGTTCTACGGCAATCCTTCGAGCGGTTATCGTTTCGGCCAGCAAGTCGCCCAAGCCCTCGACCTCGCCCGCGAACGCGTCGCCAATCTCCTCGGTTGCGAGCCCGGCGAAATCCTCTTCACCAGCTGCGGCACCGAGTCGAGCAACGCCGCGATCCACAGCGCACTACAGATCGATCGCGATCGCCAGCATATCGTCACCACCCGAGTCGAGCACAGCGCCACGCTGAAGACCTGCGAACTGCTGGCCAAGCGCGGTTACGAAATCACCTGGCTGGGCGTCGATTCCCAGGGCCAGGTCGATCTGCGCGAGCTGGAAAAAGCCGTCCGCCCCGATACCGCCCTCGTTTCCGTCATGTGGGCGAACAACGAAACCGGCGTCCTTTTCCCCACCGAGGAAATCGCCGATATCGTCCGCAGCAAAGGCGCTCTCTTTCACACCGACGCGGTGCAAGCCGTGGGCAAGATCCCGATCCAGCTCGCCGACGCGAAGATCAATTTCCTCAGCCTCAGCGGCCACAAGCTCCACTGCCCGAAAGGCGTCGGGGTGCTCTACGTGAACCGTCGCACGCGCTATACCCAGTTCCTCACCGGCGGTGGCCAGGAAAAAGGCCGCCGCGCCGGCACCGAAAACGTTGCCAGCATCATCGGCCTTGGCAAAGCCTGCGAGGTCGCCGGCCAGCACATCGAGCACGAAAACGAAACTGTGCGCGCTTGGCGTGACCAGTTCGAGGAAGGCATCCTCGAGCGCATCCCCGGCGCCCAGGTGAATGGCGACCGCGCTCATCGCCTGCCGAACACCACGAACCTCGCGTTTGAAGGCATCGACAGCGAAGCCGTCCTCATGTTGCTCGATCAGGCTGGCATCTGCTGCAGCAGCGGCAGCGCCTGCACCACCGGCAGCATCCACGCTTCCCACGTGCTCAAGGCCATGGGCTTCACCGACGAACGCGCCCGCTCCAGCCTCCGCTTCAGTTTCGGCCGCTTCAACACTGCCGCCCAGATTCCGCGCGCCCTCGACCTCGTCGAGCAAGTCGTCGGCAAACTCCGCCGCGTCGCTGCCGCCGCGTAGTCAGCAAGCGCTGCTGTCACTTCGTGGTTCACGCAGCCCCTGCGTGAAACGACAGTGTCTGCGCCTCCGGCGTAGGGTGATTCTTTTCATCTCACGCCAACTCCGGTTCAGGCTTCTCCCGATAGACGCCACGTTTTCGCCCCGCTACAAGCGCTGCCGATGAACCCGCTGCCCCGCTCGCTCGCCCTGGTCGAACCCCTCGAAAACCGCATCGCCCCCGCCGCTATCACCGTCAGCTACACCGACTCCGATGGCGACCTCGTCAAAATCACCGCCAGCAAAGGCCCGCTGGACCTCGCTGATCTCACCGTGGCCGGCGGCCAGCTCACAAAACTGAATCTCACCGATCCGCTTTTTGCCGGCGCGAAGATCACCTTCAGCGTTACCAAAAAGCCCGGCGGCGATGGCTTCGCCAATGTAGGTTACATCGACGCCACCGACGTCGATCTCGCCAGCGTCACCGTGAAAGGCGATCTCGGCAAAATCACCGCCAACAAGATCGGCACCCTGAGTGTGACCACCTTTGGCTACCAAGGTACGTCCACCGGCGCGCCCGATCTCAGCAGCTTCATCAGCACTACGCTCGATACGCTCAAGGTGGCCAAGGATTTCGTAGACGCCACGCTGACCGTGCAAGGCAATATGAAGAGCATCACCATCGGCGGCAATGTGGTCGGCGGCCTCGCCGCCAATAGTGGCCTCATCAATTGCACCGGCGGCACCATCGGCTCGATTACGGTGAAGAAAGACATCATTGGTGGCTTCGGCGCGCAGAGCGGTGGCATCCTCGCTTCGGAAAACGATATCGGCACCGTGAAGGTCGGCGGCAATATCATCGGCGGCGCTGGCAGCACCAGCGGTGGAATCGCTTCCGAGGGCGCGATCGGCACCGTCACCGTGGGCAAGGACATCGTTGGCGGCGCTGGCAGTCAGAGTGGCGGGGTGGTGGGCGAGGACGGCATCAAGTCCGTGAAAATCGGCGGTGGCATTTTTGGCGGTGCCGGTGCCACGAGCGGTGGCATCGGGGCGCTTTTTGGGGACCTGCTCTCCGTCACCGTCGCCAAAAGTGTACAAGGCAGCACCGGCGCGAACAGCGGGGGCATCGCGACCTTTGGCGAAATCGGCACGGTCAAAATCGGTGGCGATCTCGTTGGCGGCAGCGGCGAATCCTCCGGCCTGGTCTATGGCGATGACAAGGTCGCCAACGTTTCGGTCGGTTCGATCAAGGGCGGCCGCGGCAACAACAGCGGTGGCATCGCCTCGCTTGATGGACAGGTCGGCACCGTGCTCGTGCGCGGCAGCATCATTGGCGCCAGCGTTTTCGATACCGGTTCGGTCGAAAATTCCGGCGGCATCTTCGGCGATACGATCGGCAAAGTCACCGTGAACGGATCGATCATCGCCGGCGTGGATGGCAGCGAAGGCACCGTGGCTCGCAGCGGAGGCATCGTCTCCAATTTTTCGATCGCCTCCGTCACGGTCAAAGGCAGCCTCATTGGCAATATCACCAACCCTGTTATCATTTCCGCCCGCACCAGTAGCGAATTGGCGGCCGGCGAAGATGTGACCATCGGCTCGATCACCGTCGGTGGGAGTGTCACCTATACCCAGATCCTCGCCGGCTTCGATACCCTGACTGCCGCGGGCAATGCCGATGCCTCGATTGGTAAAATCATGGTCGGCGGAAACTGGCGTTCCTCCAGCGTCGTCGCCGGGGCCTACGATACCGGCGGCAATAGTCAGTACGGCGTGAACGACTCACTGCAAATCGTCAGCGACGATCCCGCCCTCACCGCCCGGATCGCCAGCATCCAGATCAAAGGCACCGTCGGTGGCGGCGCTCAGTTCGTGAATGAAAGCTACGGCTTCGTCGCACAGCAGATCGATTCCCTGAAGATCGCCGGCAAGGCCATCACCCTCGACCCGATGGCGAAAGATAACTTCCTGATCTACCCGACCGCGGGCGTGCACGTGCTCGAAGTGGGTTAAAGAAACGTCGCTTCCCGCCGCGAGAGGCAGCATTGCCTTTCGCGGTTGGGCAGCACAAACTTGCACCATGCTTCAGCCGATTCCCCCAGACACCCTGGCGGCCATCCAGGCCGCAATCGCCGACGGCAACAAGATCGAAGCCATCAAGCTCCTGCGCGAAGCGACCGGCCTCGACCTGCTGCGCTCCAAGGAAGCCGTCGAAAAACTCGAAGCCGGCGTCGATCCCGACGTCTTCCTCAGCCACCCGCCGTCGTCCGCGCCCGAACCGCACCTGACCTTCCCCGCGGTCCGCGCCGCCCTCGCCTCCGGCCACACCATCGAGGCCATCAAGCTCTACCGCGAAGTCACCGGCTGCGGCCTCGCCGAAGCCAAGTCGGCTGTCGATCAAATGGCCAAGGAAAGCCACGACCTCCCCGCCTCCAGCTTCCCCCTTCCGCCTCCCGGCCCGCTCCCCTCCAATCGAGCCACCAGCACCGGCTGCTTCGGCCTCCTCTTCGCCACCGCTTTGCCCTTCACCCTCTGGCTGCTGAGTCAGTAGGAGAGCACACGAGTTCGCAAACTGGAGGGCACCGCTCCGTCGGTGCCGGGCGAGCGGCAAGGCTGTTGAAGAGTGGCGAACTATTTCTTCTCCAACGGCTGCAGCTCATACCGCCGTACAAACATCTCCGCCCCCTCGGTCTGCAACAGCACACGCCCCTCGCTGGGCTTCGCGTCAAACCCTTCGTTGACCTTCGTCCCGTTGAGGAAATAGCGCAGCGTCCCGCCCTCAGCGAACACCTCGAGTTTGTTCCATTCACCGACCGGTTTCTCCGCATCCTCCGGCCCGCGAAAACCTTTTTTGTCCGCCCAATCCACATCGCGTTTTTCCCAGTTCACGCGCCCCGCTGTCACCGTTTGTCTCGGCGAACCCGCTTTCCAGATCTTCTCCTTGTCCCGGTCCAGCGCGTATTCGCAGGTCAAGCTGGTCACCAGCTGCGTCCCATCCGGCAGCTTCGGCGAGAGCACCAAAATATCACCCGTTCCGCCTTCGATGAGCTGGCATTCGATGCTCGCCATCCACGTATTTCCATAGGCGCCGTGCGGCCCGTAGGCGTGCAAAAGGATGCCGTTGTCCCGCGCTGAATTTTCCCGCCGCCCCCACGTTTTCTCGCCCCAGCGATATTCCACCACGAGGTGATAGTCGCGGTAGGATTGCTTCGTCGCGACATACCCATAGCCGCGCCCGCTGATGTGCAGCGTGCCATCCGCATCGAACTTCCAAATGTCCTTCGGATCGTCGTGAAAATCGGACTGCGGGTTCACGTGATACTCCACCTCGCCCGCCCGGATCGTCCCCAGCAGATCGATTTTTTCCCGCACCGGCTCCGCCGCAAAGCCGTTAAATATGCCAAAAAACGCAAATGTCGGAAGAGTTATATATCGAAAAAACATGACAGTATCGACTAGACCCTGAAACTGCGTTCCGCTTAGGCCGTCAGCCGCAAAATTTTTTCAACACCAAGGCACCAAGGTGAGTGGCTGCTGGCCGACCAAAACTGCTTTTCTTGGTGCCTTGGAGCCTTGGTGGTTGAAGATGTCCGAGCACAACCCGCCGACAAACTTTGGCAAACCGCGGGGAGCAGCGCGGCGGCCCTCCGTGCGAAACGGGGCGCATGTCCTTCGATCTCCCTGCCCGCTTCTCGCAACCTCACGAGTCGCCGTCGCCGGATTCCGGGGAGTGTGAGGAAAATTGCTGTCGCTGCTGCCGGGCCCGGGAAAAAGCACTTGAGCTCACGTGGTGGGATCACGGTCCGGAATGGGGCAGCCCGCTCACGCCCGGTATTCTGTCGGACAATATCGCCATCGGCCACCGCGAAGGTTCCGTCCGCGTCGACCTCTGGCGCGAATGGCCCCGCATGCTCATCGGCCTGCGCGAGATCGGCCCCGTGCTGACCATGACCCGCAACAGCTCCGCCGCGCTCGGCATCTGGCGGCAATACCCCGACCTCGAGTGGATGGACTCTCGCGCCTCCGACGATCAGGGCGAATTCGATTTCGATCTGCGCTACTGGGCGCGTGCTTACGCCCGGCATCAGCGCGGCAACGAAGGCCACATCTTCGCCGCCGAGTTTCACGATCACGATGGCGTCTGTTTTCACCGCGTCTGCCTGATCAACGATTCCTCCCTTGAAGGCTTCACCGAGTGGGCCCGCGTGCACCAGGCCGT
>Ga0209050_1000712_pt1 | contig 48980 bp, 44 predicted proteins | sample Araplavi_mTSA_r2_FD_184276 | JGI IMG/M metagenome (GOLD analysis project Ga0209050, IMG submission 184276) | Arabidopsis root microbial communities from North Carolina, USA - plate scrape MF_Cvi_mTSA_r2 (SPAdes) (version 2) | ecosystem: Host-associated > Plants > Roots > Endosphere | place: USA... | reverse complement strand
ACGAAGCGCGTGTGCGAGGGCAGGGCGGCGTCGACGGAAACCGCTTCGACCGTCGCACTGCCACCCTTCGCCGCTTCCGGCCACGAGGCGGTACGCACCGTGGCGACCACGGTGTGATCGGCCGGCGCTTCGACGGTGATGATCGCGTTGCCCGCGTAGATCGGGCGCTTGAAGGTGTGGCTGCCTTCCACGGCCATGACGTCGGACACCTGCGCCACGCCCAGCAGCGCGGCGACGCACGGCATCAGGTCCTTGCCGAAGGTGGTGCTGGGGCCGAAGACGTGGCTGTAACCGGCGGCGACCTTCGCCACCTGCGGCGCCAGCACCTGCGCGATCGCGTTGGCATTGGCGGCGTTGGCGACGGTCAAAACCTTGCCGACGCCGGCGATCTGCGCGGCATCGCTCGCGACGGACGCCGGATCGGCGGCCAGCACCACGATGTCGATGGAGTCCGGCTTCAACGCCTGCGCGGCGGAAACGCACTTGGCGGTGGAGGCGTTGAGCTTGCCGTCCAGGTGTTCGGCGACGATCAGAACCTTGCTCATTACAGGAGCCCCTTCTGCTTGAGTGCGGCGACCAGTTCGGCCGCGTCCTTCACCATCACGCCCTTGCTGCGCTTGGCAGGGGCGGCGTAATGCGTGGTCTTGAGCGTGTCTCCGGTGTCGACGCCAAGGTCGGCGAACGCAATCGACTCCAGCGGCTTGCTCTTGGCCTTCATGATGTCCGGCAGTTTGATGAAGCGCGGCTCGTTCAGGCGCAGGTCGGTGGTGACCACGGCCGGGAGGTCGACTTCCAGCGTCTCCAGGCCGGCATCGACCTCGCGCGTCACCGTGGCCTTGCCGCCTTCGACTTCCAGCTTCGAGGCGAACGTCGCCTGCGGGCGGCCCCACAGCGTGGCGAGCATCTGGCCGGTCTGGTTGGCGTCGTCGTCGATGGCCTGCTTGCCGAGGATCACCAGGTCCGGCTGTTCCTTCTCGATCAGCTTGAGCAGCGTGCGGGCGGCCGTCAGCGGCTGGATCGGCTGGTCGGACACGACGTGGATGGCGCGGTTGGCGCCCATCGCCAGGCCGTTGCGCAGGTGAGCCTGGGCGTCGGCGGGGGCGATCGTGGCGACCACGACCTCGGTCGCGATGCCCTTGTCGCGCAGGCACAGGGCCTCTTCCAGGGCGATTTCGTCGAACGGGTTGGCCGACAGCTTGACGCCGTCGGTGACCACGCCGGAGCCGTCCGGCTTGACCTGGATGCGGACATTGAAGTCCACCACGCGCTTGTAGCCGACGAGGATCTTCATCGTGCGGGGGTTCCTATGGGTTGCGCGGCCGGAAACGGGCCGAGAACCGCCGATTCTAGCCGAGTAGGGCATCCCTACGCAGGCGGATGGAACCGGTTCATGGCCACCGGCGCGGACGGGGGCGCCGCCTTAATCCGTTCATGATCTGGAGCGCCCTGTTCGGTGGGACGGGCCCGATCCGTTAACCTTCAGCGCGCTCGTTCCAACAAGCTCGTTCCCCCAAAGGCGGAGTCCAAATGCTTCATCCGGTCATTCTCAGCGGCGGCAGCGGCACGCGGCTGTGGCCCCTGTCCCGGCAGAACCAGCCCAAGCAGTTCCTCGCCCTCGTGGGGGACCATTCGCTGTACCAGGAAACCGTCCTGCGGGCGAGCAAGCTGCCGGGTGCGCAGCCGCCCATCACGGTCTGCGCCGAAGACCATCGCTTCATGGTCGGCGAGCAGTTGCAGGCGGTCGACATCGCCAGCGGCGGAATCCTGCTGGAGCCCACCGCGCGCAGTACCGCGCCGGCCATCGCCATCGCCGCGCTGCATGCCCTCGCGCGCGACAGCGCGGCGACGCTGCTGGTCATGCCCGCCGACCACCTGATCGAGGACGAGGCCGCCTTCCGCGCTGCCGTCGAAGCCGCGACGGGGCTTTCGCTCGAGGGGTGGCTGGTGACCTTCGGGATCCGTCCCGAGTACGCCGAGACCGGCTACGGCTACATCCTGCGTGGCGATGCACTGGGCGATGGCGGTTTCCGCGTCGAGCGCTTCGTCGAGAAGCCCGACAAGGAGACCGCGGAACGCTATGTGGCCGAAGGCACCTATGCCTGGAATTCGGGCATGTTCCTGTTCGGCGCGCAGCGCTACCTGGACGAACTGGGCCGCCACGCGCCGGCCATCCTCGATGCCGCGCGCGCGGCGATGGATGCGGCGAAGGCCGACCTCGATTTCACCCGTGTCGATCACGACGCGTTCGCCGCGAGCCCGAGCGACTCGATCGACTACGCGGTGATGGAAAAAACCGACCGTGCCGCCGTGGTTCCGGTGAGTTGCGGCTGGAGCGACATCGGTTCCTGGTCGTCGTTGTGGTCGGTCGCGCAACGCGATGGCGATGGCAACCGCTACGAAGGCGACGTGATCGCCGTGGACACGCGCGACAGCCTCGTGCGGGCCTCGGAGCGGCGCATGATCGCGACCATCGGCGTGGAAGACCTGGTGATCGTGGATACGCCCGATGCCACGCTGGTCGCGCGAAAAGACCGCGTGCAGGACGTGAAGACGGTGGTCGACAAGCTGAAGTCGGCCGGCCGCCAGGAACACCTGTTCCACCGCAAGGTGTATCGCCCGTGGGGCAGCTACGACTCCATCGGCGTCGGCCCGCGATTCCAGGTCAAGCGCATCGTGGTGAAGCCCGGCGCCGCTTTGAGCCTGCAGAAGCATGCCCATCGCGCCGAACACTGGATCGTCGTTTCCGGCGTCGCCGAAGTCACATGCGACGACCGCGTGTTCGACCTGCACGAAAACGAAAGCACCTACATCCCGCTGGGCAGCGTGCATCGCCTGCGAAATCGCGGCAACGAGCCGGTGGAACTGATCGAAGTGCAGTCGGGCAGTTACCTGGGCGAGGACGACATCGTTCGCCTGGAAGACGTCTACGGGCGTTCCTGAGCGAACCGTGCAAGACAAGGAAAACGCCCCGTTCACCGGGGCGTTCTCTTTTAGCGACATCCGTCAGGCCGCAACGCCACCCAGCGTCTTCAGCAACAGCGCCGCGAACCGGTCAGCACTGCCCGGTGCATGCGCGAAGAACAGCGATGGCTCGCACAGCTCCAGTTCGAGCAGGCACGCCTGGCCCGCATCGTCGCGGATGAGATCCACGCGTGCGTACAGCAGCGCTTCCTCCAGCCGCAATGCATCGCGCGCGGCGGCGATCACTCGATCGGCCAGCGCGAGTTCTTCCTGCGACGGCAAACGCGGCGTGATCGCTTCGGCGGCGAACAGATGGCTCGTCGGGCCTTCATCCGGCCGCAGCAGCGCGCCCTTGCGAATCGCGTGGCTGAACTCGTCGGCGAAATACATCAGCGCGGTTTCGCCGTGTTCGTCCACCGACGACAGGTAGGGCTGCAGCATCGCGCCGCGATCCGCATCCAGCAGCCGGGCAAGATGATTGGCCGCGGCGAATTCCTGCGATCGGGCATAACGCTGCGCATCCTTCGAGCCCGCACCGACGCTCGGCTTCACGACGAATTCCGCCGCATCCGGATGCGCGGCGAGAAAGGCCTGCAGCGCCGGCAACGGTTCCATGTTCGGTTCGACGAATGCGGTCGGCACGATCGGAACGCCGCGCGCGGCCAGTTCGGCCAGGTAGTGCTTGTCGGTATTCCAACGCACGATGGGCAGCGGATTGATCAGTCGCGTCCGCGTCGAGACATGCTCACTCCACGCAAGGAACTCGCGCAGGCGCGGCACGTAGTCCCAGGGCGAACGCAGGATCGCCGCATCGAATCGCCCCCAGCCCACCGTCGCATCGTCCCAGGCGCGGACCTGTACGGCCAGGCCGGCGCGCGCGCAGGCGTCGAGGAGCGGCGTCAGGTCATCGTCGACGCCGGCGGCGGCGATGGCGGTCACGAGGGCGATCCGGGTCATGGTCGAAGTCTAGTCGGTGCAGGCATCGGGCCGCGATGCCCCGGCCGGGCGAACCTGGTTCACCCGAACTGTCCGAACGTACGGTAGGGGACGTCCCCGCCGCCACGGTAAACTCCGGACATTGCGCAGAACCGAACGGAGCCCGTCATGCCCGCAACGCAAACCGGCAAGAACAAGCTTTACACCAGCGCGAAGGCGGCGCTCGACGGCATTGTCGCCGACGGGCAGACGCTCGCCGTCGGCGGCTTCGGCCTGTGCGGCATTCCCGAAGCGCTGATTGGCGCGCTGCGCGACAGCGGCGTGAAAGGACTGACCGCCATCTCCAACAACGCCGGCGTCGATGGCTTCGGCCTGGGCCTGCTGCTGGAGACGCGCCAGATCCGCAAGATGATTTCGTCCTACGTCGGCGAGAACAAGGAATTCGAACGCCAGTTCCTCTCCGGCGAACTCGAACTCGAATTCAACCCGCAGGGCACGCTGGCCGAGCGTCTGCGCGCCGGCGGTGCGGGCATCCCGGCATTCTTCACGCGTACCGGCTTCGGCACCGTCGTCGCGCAAGGCAAGGAAACGCGCGAGTTCGATGGCCATAACTATGTGATGGAAACCGCGCTCAAGGCCGACGTCTCGCTGGTCAAGGCGTGGAAGGCCGACAGGGCCGGCAACCTCGTGTTCCGCAAGACCGCGCGCAACTTCAATCCCGCGTGCGCAATGGCCGGTGCGGTCTGCGTGGTGGAAGTGGAAGAGCTGGTCGAGGTGGGCCAGATCGATCCCGACCACGTGCATCTTCCGGGCATCTACGTCGATCGCATCGTCGTCAACGCCACGCCCGAGAAGCGCATCGAGCAGCGCACCGTGCGCGCCGTCTGACCCCACACGACTACAGGAACAACGACATGGCTTGGACCCGCGACCAGATGGCGCAGCGCGCCGCGCAGGAACTCACCGACGGCGCCTACGTCAACCTCGGCATCGGCCTGCCGACGCTGGTGGCCAACTTCATTCCCGACGGAGTGGACGTGTGGCTGCAGAGCGAGAACGGCCTGCTCGGCATCGGCCCGTTCCCGACCGAAGCCGAGGTCGACGCCGACCTCATCAACGCCGGCAAGCAGACCGTCACCGCGCGTCCCGGCGCGAGCTACTTCGGTAGCCACGACTCCTTTGCGATGATCCGCGGCGGCCACATCGACCTGGCGATTCTTGGCGCGATGCAGGTGACCGACCAGGGCGATCTCGCCAACTGGATGGTGCCCGGCAAGATGGTGAAGGGCATGGGCGGCGCGATGGACCTGGTCGCCGGCGTCAAGCGCGTCGTGGTGCTGATGGAGCACACAGCGAAGAACGGCGAGCACAAGATCCTGCCCGAATGCACGCTGCCACTGACCGGCGTGGGCGTGGTGAACCGCATCATCACCGACCTTGCGGTGCTGGATGTCACCGACGACGGCCTGAAGCTGGTGGAACTCGCGCCGGACGTCACCGAAGACGAACTGCGCGAGAAGACGGGCGTGAAGTTCTCGCGCGCCACATAAGGACCGCCTTCGATGAAGGTGCTGGTATGCGGAGGTGCGGGCTATATCGGCTCGCACATGGTTCGCCGTCTCGTGGGCGGCGGCGTAGAAACCGTCGTGTTCGACAATCTATCCACCGGACATCGCGAGTCGGTCGACGGTGCGGACTTCGTGCACGGCGATCTGCTCGTCCCGGCGCAGCTGCGCGAGCTGTTCGCGCAGCACCGTTTCGATGCGGTGATGCATTTCTGCGCGCGATCGCTGGTGGGCGAATCCGTGCAGCAGCCTTACCCGTACTACGAGAACAACGTTACGGGAACGCTCAACCTGTTGCAGGCGATGCAACTGGCTGGTGTCGACAAACTCGTGTTCTCGTCGACCGCGGCCGTGTTCGGCCATCCGGAGTCGGAGCTGATCGAGGAATCGCACCCGATGCGGCCGATCAATCCGTATGGTGCGAGCAAGCGCATGGTCGAGGTCATCCTGGAAGATGCGGCACACGCGTATGGCCTTCGTTCCGTCGCATTGCGTTACTTCAACGCGGCAGGCGCCTCGCCGCAGGGCGGCATCGGCGAATCGCATTCGCCAGAGACGCACCTGATTCCGAACATGCTGCGTGCAGCCAACGGCGATGCGCCATCGCTGAAGGTCTTCGGCAACGACTACGCGACACCCGACGGCACCTGCGTCCGCGACTACGTGCATGTGGACGATCTCGCAGACGCGCATTCGCGCGCGCTGGACTTCATGTCGTCCAACGACGGCGCGCACGCGTTCAACCTCGGCAATGGCGAAGGGTTCAGCGTGCTGCAGATGATCCACGCCGCGGGCGACGTGGCGAAGCGGCCGATTCCGTTCGAGATCGCGCCACGGCGTGCGGGCGATCCGGACCGGCTTGTGGCGGGAAGCGCCAAGGCGCGGCGCGAACTGGGTTGGCAGCCGCGTTACACGGACATCGCGGAGATCATCGACACCGCGTGGCGCTGGCACCGGAATCCGCGTTACTGAAGCGCGGAACGCGCCTGCGCGTGCAGGCGCGCCGGCAGCATCACAGATTCTGGTAATTCGGCCCCGAGCCGCCTTCCGGCGTCACCCAGTCGATGATCTCGTAGGGGTCCTTGATGTCGCAGGTCTTGCAGTGGACGCAGTTGGCGGCGTTGATCTGCAGGCGCTTGCCAGCTTCATCCTGCACGATCTCGTAAACGGCCGCCGGGCAGAAACGCGTGCACGGGTTGTCGTACTCCTCCGCGCAGCGCGTGACGCAGATGGAGGTGTCGCGCACCTTCAGGTGCACCGGCTGGTCCTCGTCGTGCTCGGTGGCGGCGTAGTACACACCCTGCAGGCGATCGCGCGGGGCGAGCGTGCGGTCGATGTAATCGCGCTTCGGGCTTTCGTGGTCGCCGACCTTGTCCAGCGAGCTCCAGTCGGGCTTGTTCTTCAACGTCCACGGAGAGAGGCCGCCGGTGATGGTTTCCCACGCCGAGTTGATGATGCCGAACCACAAACCGCGCTTGAAGCCCGGCTTGAAGTTACGCACCTTCTTCAGCTCGGCCATGATTTCCGAACCGCGCAGTTTCGCGTCGAAGCCCTGCGGCGACAGCTGCGAGGCGACCAGGTGTTCGGCCGCGAGCATGCCCGAACGGATCGCCTGATGCGTGCCCTTGATCTTGGGCACGTTGAGCAGGCCGGCGGTGTCGCCGATCAGCAGTGCGCCGGGCATCTCGATCTTCGGCAGCGACTGGTAACCGCCGGTGACGATCGCGCGCGCGCCTGCGGAAAGAATGGTGCCGCCTTCCAGCAGCGGCTTGAACAGCGGGTGGTTCTTCCATTGCTGGAAGGCTTCCCACGGCTTGTATTCGGGATCCTTGTAGTCCAGGCCGCTGACGTAGCCCAGTGCGATGCGGCCCTTGTCCAGGTGGTACAGGAAGCCGCCGCCGTAGATGTCGTTGTCGGCCGGCCAGCCGAAGCTGTGAACGATCTTGCCCGGCTGCACGCGGTCTTCGGGCACCTGCCAAAGTTCCTTGATGCCGATCGAGTAACCCTGCGGATCGCTGTCGGCGTCGAGCTTGAACTGCTTGATCAAACGCTTGGTGAGATGGCCGCGCGCGCCTTCGGCGAGCACGGTGACCTTCGCGCGGATGTCGATGCCCTGCGTGAAGCCGGGCTTGTGCGAGCCGTCCTTCGCCACGCCCATGTCGCCGATGCGCACGCCGACCACGGCGCCACTGTCGTCGTGCAGCGTCTCGGCGGCGGCGAAGCCGGGATAGATCTCGACGCCGAGGGCTTCGGCCTGCGGCGCGAGCCAGGCGCACATCGCGCCGAGGCTGACGATGAAGTTGCCTTCGTTGTGCATGCCGGGCGGAATCGGCAGGCGGCGGTGGCCCTCATGCGACAGCAGCCAGAACTCGTCTTCCTTCGCCGGCACGCAGATCGGCGGCGGATTGTCGCGCCAGTTCGGCAACAGCGCGTCGAGCGGTTCCGGTTCGATCACCGCGCCGGACAGGATGTGCGCGCCGATGGTCGAGGCCTTCTCGATCACGCACACAGACAGCTCCGGATTGAGCTGCTTGAGGCGGATCGCGAACGACAGCCCGGCCGGGCCGGCGCCGACGGTGACGACGTCGTACTCCATCACGTCGCGTTCGACGGCGTTCGGATCGGGTTGGCTCATGACGGGCACTCCAAGGGCGGCTGGCGTACAGCGGCTGGCTGATTCGGGGTTACAAGGGTGGATTGTCGCGGGTTTGCGCCATGCGCGCCAAGTTCGAGGCCGGATACGGCCGGTTTCGCCCGATACGCCGTGCTAGCGTGCCGTATGGTTCTCGCCCCCGTGCCGCTGCCCGGCGCGCAATTGCAGTTCGATCCGCACTGGCTGGGCCCGCTCGAAGCCGATGCGTTGCTCAGCGGGCTACACCGCGATGTCCGCTGGGAAACACACCGCATCCGCATTTTCGGCCGCGAGGTCGATTCGCCGCGCCTGAGCTGCTGGATCGGCGATCCGGACGCGCGCTACCGCTACTCGGGAACGCTGTTCGAGCCGCACCCGTGGCCCGATGCGCTGGTCCCGGTTCGCGAACGCCTTGAGCGCACGCTCGGCGTCGCGTTCAACAGCGTGCTGGCGAACCTGTACCGTGACGGGAGCGATGCAATGGGCTGGCACAGCGATGCCGAGCCGGAACTCGGGCCGGCGCCTGTGATCGCATCGATCAGCCTCGGCGCCACGCGCCGCTTCGCGCTGAAGCATCGCGACGATCCGGCCCGCAAGCTCGCGCTGGACCTGCCGCACGGCAGCCTGCTGGTGATGTCCGGGGCAACGCAGCGCAACTACCGCCACGCGCTCCCGCGCACGACGCGGCCGACGGGGGCGCGCATCAACCTGACGTTCCGGCGGATCCTCGCGCCGGCGCGCTGAGGCCTCAGGACTTCGGCGGCAGCGTGCGGCGATAGGCCTCGCCGCTGGTGAGCGTCCATCCTGCGATGTCGCCGCTGATCTTCGACAGCGACGTTTCGAACGCGCGCGCCACGTCGGGCACCGCGCTGCTCGCCGCGGGCGTGGCCTGCAGGAACACGCGCGAAGCGGCGACCTTCTGCTGCGGCACATGCAGCAGCTTCGCGCTGACTTCGATCGTCGCCGACGGCACAGCACCGCTGGCGTAGTCGGATTCGAAGCGGCGCACTTCGAAGAAGAGGCGGTAGTCGGCGGACACACCGGTGCCCTGTCGCGCGACGCCGCTGATGCGGCCGGAGTCTTCCAGCGCACGCAACACGGTTTCCACGAGCATGTCCGACGGCGGGCGCGCCCACTGCGCGCCGCGATACACCTGCAACTCGCCGGGCGTGGGCCGCACGGCGATGCGCAGGCTGTCGACGATGCGCGCCGCGGCGGGCGGTGCGATCACCAGCTGCCAGTCGACCTTCGGCCATGAGGCATCGGCCTGCACCACCGGTTCCGGCGCGAAGATCGTGCTGGTGCTCTTGGGCTTGTCGCTCAGGATCGAGCAGCCGGCCAGCGCCATCGCGAGGCCAGCGGCCAGTGCGAGGCGGGCGAAGTGGGAGGCGGTCTTCGTCATGTCGGCGCGCGTGGTCATTCGGGTTTGAATTCCGCGGGTTCGAATTCCTTGGGGCCGTCGCGTCCGAGCAGGTAGCGCGTCGGGTTGCCGTCGAGGCGGTCGCTGATGCGGCGCAGGTCGCGCACGAGCGAGCGCAGTTCCGACAGCGTCGGGCCAAGCTGAGCCAGGCCGTCGTTGGCGAAGCTGTTGATCGCGGCGCGGTTGTCGGTGAGCACGCCGTTGGCGTTGTTGGCCGCCGAATCCAGGCGCGTGAGCGTGCTGTCGAGCTTGGAGATCAGGCCTGGAAGTTTCGCCACGAGCTCGCGATCCACGCTCTGCACCGCGCGGTTGGTGTTGTCGAGCGTGGCGGAGAGCTGCTCGCTGGACTTGCGCGCGTTGATGATGAGCGCGCGCAGGTCCTCGCGCTGTTCGGCGATGGAACCGGTCATCGACTCGATGTTCGACAGCGTGTTGGACACGCGCTTGACGTTCTCGTCGCTCAATACCTGATCCATGCGCGCGACCAGGCGGTTCGCGGTATCGGCGATGTTCTGCAGCGCGGAGGCTTCGGTCTGGATCACCGGCACTTCGCGGCGATCGGTATCGGCCAGCAGCGGGCTGGCCGGATCGCCGCCGGTGAGCTGGATGAAGGGGCTGCCGGTGATGCCCTGGATGGACAGCTTGGCGCGCGTGTCGGTCTTGATCGGCGCGTTGGCCTGCAGGCGCAGGATCGCGATCACGCGGCGCGGGTCGTCCGGCGCCAGGCTCAGGTTCTGCACCGTGCCGACGGAAATGCCGTTGTACTGCACGGAGCTGCCTTCGGTCAGGCCCGTTACCGGCTCGTTGAACAGCACCGCGTAGGTGCGCCATTCCTTCTCGGAGGAGTACTTTGCCGCCCACAAGGCGAACAGCAGCAACAGCAGCGTCACCAGGATGGTGAAGGCGCCGATGAGGACGTAATTGGCCCGGGTTTCCATGACTTCAGCTCGAGGCGTCGCGGGTGGTGCGTGCGGCACGCGCACGCGGACCGTGGAAATACTCCTGCACCCACGGATGATCGAATTCTTCGACTTCCTGGATCGGCGCGCATACCACCACCTTGCGGTCGGCGATGACGGCGACGCGATCGCAGATGGCGTAAAGCGTGTCCAGGTCGTGTGTGATGAGGAACACCGTCAGGCCCAGCGCCTGCTGCAGGGTGCGGATCAGCTTGTCGAACGCCGCCGCGCCGATGGGATCCAGGCCCGCGGTGGGTTCGTCGAGGAACAGCAACGGCGGATCCAGCGCAAGCGCACGCGCCAGGCCGGCACGCTTGCGCATGCCGCCCGACAGCTGCGACGGCAGCTTGTTCAACGCATCGGCCGGCAGGCCGGCGAGCTTCACCTTCAGCAGCGCCAGTTCGTAGCGCAGCGAATCGGGCAGGTCGCCGTGGTACTCCTTCAGCGGTACCTGCACGTTCTCGCCGACGGTGAGCGAGGAGAACAGCGCGCCATCCTGGAACAGCACGCCGGTGTTGCGCTCGATCGCGCGTCGTTGTGCCGCGTCGTCGGTCAGCGCGTTGAGGCCCAGCACTTCGATCTCGCCCGCCTGCGGTTCGCGCAGGCCGAGGATCGCGCGCATCAGCACCGACTTGCCCGTGCCCGATCCGCCGACGATCCCGATGATCTCGCCCGGCCTCACGTCGAGGTCCAGGTCCTCGTGCACGACCTGTTCGCCGAAGCGGTTGCACAGCCCGCGCACGCTGACGATGGGCTGGCCGCTTTCGCGGCTCGGACACAGCGGATGCATGCTGTTCGACGCCTTGCCGGGCTTCGTGGCCGGCTTCGCAGGCGACTTCGCAACCGGCTTCGCGCTGGACGTGGCGGCCGTCATACGCCCATCTCCATGAACCAGATGGCGAAGAACGCGTCGAGGATGATCACCATCGAGATCGACTGCACAACGCTGGAGGTCGTGCGTTCGCCGACCGACTGCGCGGTGCCTTCGACCTGTAAGCCTTCCAGGCACCCGATCAGGCTGATCAGCAGCGCGAACACCGGCGCCTTCGCCAGGCCGACGAGGAAGTGCCGCAGCTCCATCGTCTCGTGCATGCGAGCGAGATATTGCTGCGGTGGGATGTCGAGGCTGTAGGCGCCCACCGTGAGGCCGCCGAGCAGGCCGAAGATCATCGCGATGAAGGTGAGCATCGGCAGCATCACCAGCAGCGCCAGCATGCGCGGGATCACCAGCAGGTCGATCGGATCCATGCCCAGCGTGCGGATCGCGTCGACTTCCTCGCGGCTGACCATCGCGCCGATCTGCGCGGTGAACGCGCTCGCGGTACGGCCGGCGAGCACGATCGCGGTGAGCAGCACGCCGAATTCGCGCAGGAAGGAAATGCTCACCAGCTCGACGACGAAGATCTGCGCGCCGAAGTCGCGCAGGATGTTCGCGCCGAGGAAGGCCACCACCGCGCCGACGAGGAAGCACAGCAGCGCCACCAGCGGCACGGCGTCCAGGCCGACCTGTTCCATGTGGTGCACGGTGGCGGTCGGGCGGAAGCGGCCGGGTTCCTTGAACATGCGCAGCAGCTTGAGCTGCGTCTCGCCGAGGAAGCCCACCAGCGCCATCGCCTCGCGCCAGTTGTTGTGCACCGCGCGGCCTAGTCGCTCCAGCGCGGCGCTCACGCCGTATTCGCGCTTCCTGCGCGGGCGGTCGTCGGCGACGTCCTCGATGGCCGACACCAGCGCCTGGTGCGATTCGTGGAAGGTGAAGACGTCGAAGTCGAGGTCGGCGCGGCGGGCGAAGCGCAGCAGTTGCAGCACGCCGACCGAGTCCAGGCGCTCCACGCCTGTCGCATCGATGGCGTCGATGCCGCCGGGTGCGCCGCCCAGCGCGGTGCCGATCTGTCCGGCGTAGTCGAGCGTCCAGGATCCGGACAGCCGCAGGCGCGACGGCGTCGGGCCGTCGGCGTCGATCTGCGGCGGGTGCGCGGAGGTGTCCGTCATCGGGCGGGCCAGGGCAATGTCGCGAGGATAGCAGCCTGCGTATCGCGGCCGACGCGAACGTGGCGCGAAGGCTCGGCGGCGCAACGATCCTGCTGCCAGCCGGCGCGGTCGCATGCGATGCTTCGCGCATGTCGAATCCGCCTCCCCTGAGCGCCGCCAGTTACGCCGCACGCATCAACTTCGTGGTCGAACTGGCCGAGCGCCTGCATGCCTACGGCACGACCGCGCAGCGCCTGGAAGGCGCGATCACCGCGGTCGCCCATCGCCTGCAGCTGGAGTGCGAGCCCTGGTCCAATCCCACGGGGATGATCCTGACCTTCTCCGACCCGCAACGCGGGCTGGGCGAAAGCGACACCACGCGCGTGATCCGCCTTCCTCCGGGCGAGACCGATCTGTACCGCCTGTCCGAGACCGACCGCATCGCCGAGGAGGTCCTTGCCGGCCGGCTTGGCCTGGTCGATGCGCACGCGCAGATGAGTGCCCTCGACGCGCCGCCGACGCGACGTTCGCGCGCGATGCAGGTGCTCGCCTACGGGCTGGCCGCGATCGGCATCGCCGGCGTGCTGCGCCTGCCGTGGCTCGATATCGGCGTGGCGGGCGTCAACGGACTGATGATCGGCCTGCTCGTGCAATGGTCCGAACTGCACCCGCGCTTCAAGGAAGGCCTGGAAGCGGTGACGGCGATGTTCGCCGCGATCGTGACGCTGCTGGTGGCCTCGTTCGTGGCGCCGCTCAACCAGAACACGGTGATCATCGCCTCGTTGATCGTGCTGCTGCCGGGTATGGCGCTGACCAATGCGATGAACGAGTTGACCAGCCAGCACCTGGTGTCGGGGACGGCGCGTTTCGCCGGTGCGATCACCACGGTGCTCAAGCTCGCCATCGGCACGATCATCGCGCTGTACCTGGCGAACCTGGTGGGCCTGGAAGCGCAGGTGCGCGCGTCACGGCCGCAACCGGTGTGGGTGGAGTGGGGCGCGCTGGTGGCGGCGGCGTTCGCCTTCGCGGTGCTGTTCCGCGCGCAGTGGCGCGACTACCCGAAAGTGATGTGCGCGGCGGCGGGTGGATATCTGATCTCGCGCTATGGCGGGCAGGCGTTCGGAAGCCCGGCCGGAATTTTTCTCGCGGCGCTCGTGCTGACCGCCGCGGGCAACGCGTACGCGCGCTGGTGGAACCGGCCCGGCGCGATCCTGCGCGTGCCCGGCATCATCATGCTGGTGCCCGGCAGCGTGAGCCTGCGCGGCCTGCTGACGCTGATCCAGCAGCAGGACATCGATGCCGGCCAGACCGCGGTGCTGGCGGTGCTGAACATCCTGCTGGCGCTGATCGCCGGACTGCTGTTCGGCAACCTGTTGCTGCCGGCGCGAAGGAACCTTTGATTTTCGGGATTCGGGATTCGGGACGGGTGCGGTGTACTCGTCGCCCCCCGTGACCGTCATCCCGGCGAAGGCCGGGACCCCGGCTGACAAGCGCTCCGCACTCGTAGTCCGGGTGAGGCCGGAGGCCGCACCCGGGGAACGGTGGCCATGACTCAAACCCGGGTGCGCTTCGCTTACCCGGGCTACAGAGCCTTGCTCCCCGATGCCCAAAACAAAAAACGCCGGCCCAGGGCCGGCGCTTTTTCGATGAGGACGAACCTCAGCGGATCAGGAAATCCTCGAGCCGCTTGCCCGCGCCCGTCTGCGCCGCGAGCCAGCGCGGCTGCTTGCCGCGGCCGGCCCAGGTTTCCGACGGATTGGCCGGATTGCGGTACTTCGGTGCGACGGCCTTGCCGGCGTTCTTCGACACCTTGCGGGCAGGCGCCCTGGCCGCACGCACCGGCGCCGGCGTGCCGCCGCCGAACAACTCGGCGATGCTGTAACCCTCGGCCTTGGCCAGCTGCGCGAGCTTCTTGCGCACCACCGCGATGGGCTTGCGCTTGCTGAGCGTGGTCTTGCGCTTCTTCGCCTGGTTGATCAGCGCGTCGAGTTCCTTCGCGGAGAGGGAATCGAGATCGATCGACATAAAACCTCCGGAGCGTGCGGGTTGTCGCGGCCAGTAACCGGCGCATCCTCCGGATGATAAGCGCGGGCCTCGGGCGGCGTAAATGAAAGGGGTTGGGCGGATCCGGAATGAAGCGCCAAAAAAGAAACCCCTCATCGCTCGCGCGAGGAGGGGTTTCGATCAACCGGCGCGGATTGCGCGTGAGCCGGCTTACTTCCCGAACTTCCCGAACACGCCCGCGCGGTCCAGGTTCTCCGCCTCGCTGGCCTGGCGGTGGCGGTATTCGTACGTGCCGGCGGCCAGGCCGCGTTCGGAGACGACGATGCGGTGCGGGATGCCGATCAGTTCCATGTCGGCGAACATCGCGCCCGGACGCAGGCCGCGATCGTCCAGCGCGGTTTCCACACCCGCGGCATTGAGTTCGCGATACAGCGCCTGCGCCGCCTCGGCCACGGCCGCATCGTTCTTCGGGTTGATCACGCACACCACGGCCTGCCAAGGCGCCATGGGCTCGGGCCACGCGATGCCGTTGTCGTCGTGGTTCTGCTCGATCGCCGCCGCGACGATGCGCGACACGCCGATGCCGTAGCAGCCCATCACGGGCGTGGCGGCCTTGCCGTTGGCGTCGAGCACGGTGAGCTTGAGCGCCTGCGCGTACTTGTCGCCCAGCTGGAAGACATGTCCGACCTCGATGCCGCGCGCGACCTGCAGCGTGCCGCGACCGTCGGGCGAGGGATCGCCTTCGACGACGTTGCGGATGTCGGCCACGACGTCGGCTTCGGGCAGGTCGCGGCCCCAGTTCACGCCGGCGAGGTGGAAGCCTTTTTCGTTCGCGCCGACGACGAAGTCCGCCATCGCCGCGACGCTGCGGTCGGCGATCACGCGGATCTTCGATTTCGGCGCCACCGGTCCGAGGAAGCCCGGTTCGCTGCCCAGGTACTGCGCGATTTCCGCTTCGGTCGCAAGACGATATCCGGCCAGGCCTTCGAGCTTGCCCAGCTTCACCTCGTTCACGACGTGGTCGCCGCGCACCAGCGCCAGCACGAACTGCGCGTTGCCTTCGGCGTCGCTGCCCATGATCGCGACCGACTTCACCGTGCGGTCGAGCTTGATGCCCATCAGCGCGGCGACGTCCTCGCAGGTCTTCTGGTGCGGCGTGTCGACCTTGCGCATCGCTTCGCCCGCAGCGGGGCGCGGGCCGGGCGAGATCGCTTCGGCCAGCTCGACGTTCGCGGCGTAATCCGATGCGTCGGAGAAAAAGATCGCGTCCTCGCCCGAATCGGCCAGCACCTGGAATTCATGCGACACCGCGCCGCCGATCGCGCCGCTGTCGGCCGACACCGCACGGAACTTCAGCCCAAGGCGCGTGAAGATGCGGCCGTAGGTGTCGTACATGCTCTTGTATTCGCGATCCAGGTCGTCCTGGCCCACGTGGAAGGAGTAGCTGTCCTTCATCAGGAACTCGCGCGCGCGCATGACGCCGAAACGCGGGCGGATCTCGTCGCGGAACTTGGTCTGGATCTGGTAGAAGTTGACCGGCAGCTGCTTGTAGCTGGAAAGCTCGTTGCGCGCGAAGTCGGTGATGACCTCCTCGTGCGTGGGGCCGTAGCAGTACCAGGCGTCCTTGCGGTCCTTCATCTTCAGCAGCTGGCCGCCGAACTTCTCCCAGCGGCCCGTCTCCTCCCACAGCTCCTTCGGCTGCACGGCCGGCATCAGCACTTCGATTGCGCCGGCGGCGTTCATCTCCTCGCGCACGGCGCGCTCGACCTTGCGCAGCACGCGAAGGCCCAGCGGCGACCAGGTGTACAGGCCGGCGGCGAGCTTGCGGATCATGCCGGCCTTGAGCATCAGCTTGTGGCTGACGATTTCGGCCTCGGCGGGGGTTTCCTTGCTGGTGTGGAGGTGGAACTGCGACAGGCGCATCGGCGTGGGGCTTTCGAACGTAGGGAAGCGGCCATTCTGCCATGCGTTGTCGCGCCCGCCGGCCTGACGCCCCGGCCCGGAAACGACGAAGCCGGCCCTCGGGCCGGCTTCGATGAGCGCGTTGGCGGGTCGATCGTGCGATCAGGTGCCGCTGGCGACCGCGGCGCCTTCGCAATAGGTCTTGATCTGTGCTTCGGCCAGCGCGGTGCGGTTGGCGCGTTCGCTGTCGTTGAGGCTGCGGTCGGGCTTGCCGTCCTTGTCCTCGTCGATGCCCACCTGGCCGCCGCCCTGGAGCACGGACAGGTTGCTGCGCGCATTGCTGCAGTTGGCGTTGACGACCGGCTTGGCCGCCGGTGCCGCGGCCTGCGCGGACGTGCCGGCCTTGTCGGCGACGTTGCGGCCCTTGATGTTCTGGTCCGGCGGCGGGGCGTCGGAGTAATGGGTGACGCCCTTGTCGTCCTTCCACTGGTAGACCTTCGCGGCGAAGGCCGGGGTGGCAAGGAGCAGGCACAAACCGGCGACGAGGCCGGGCAGCAGGCGGAACGGGCTGGACATGCGGGGCTCCGGGCTCGGTCGGGCAGGGGATTGCGCCGATTGCAGCACCGCGACCGGCCGCAGGCAAGCGCCGCGTGACGGCGGCGTCCACATATGTGGAGCCGGTCTCGTTGCCGGCGCGACGGTACCGGCGGTCCGGAATGCCGGGCGAGACGCCGATGGACTTACACTTTCCTGTCGCGGTCCGCCGCTTACCCGATCCGACATGCCGACTGCCCCCCACATGGACGAAACGCAACCGACCCCGCGCCCGCGCAGCCGCGGGATCTACCTGCTGCCCAACCTGTTCACCACCGGCGGCCTGTTCGCCGGCTTCTACGCGATCATCGCCGCGACCCAGGGCCGCTTCGACGACGCCTGCATCGCGGTGTTCGTCGCCGGCATCCTCGACGGCCTGGACGGGCGCGTGGCGCGCCTGACCAACACGCAGAGCGAATTCGGCGTGCAGTACGACTCGCTGGCCGACCTGGTCAGCTTCGGCCTCGCCCCGGCGCTGGTGATGTACCACTGGGCGCTGCAGGAAATGCGCCTGGACGGACCGATCCCCGGCAAGATCGGCTGGGTCGCCGCGTTCGTCTACGCCGCATGCGCCGCGCTGCGCCTGGCGCGCTTCAATTCGCAGGTGGGGCAGGTCGACAAGCGCTGGTTCATCGGCCTGGCCAGTCCTGCCGCCGCGGGCCTGGTCGCCAGCTTCGTGTGGACCTGCGACGACCTGGGGTTCACCGGCGAGCAGCTGCGCTACCTCGCGCTGGCCGTGACGGTCACCGCCGGCCTGCTGATGGTCAGCCGCATGCGCTATTTCAGCTTCAAGGGCGGCGGCCCGCGCCACGATCGCGTGCCGTTCCTCGCCATCGTCGTCGTGCTCGCGGTGCTGGTGGGCATCGCCATCGATCCGCCGCGGGTGCTGCTGGCGATTGGCGCGCTGTACGCGCTGTCGGGACCGGCCTATGCGCTGTTCCGTCGCGTGCGTCGCGCGCCGGTGTCCGAGGCGGCGCCATGAGCGAGCTGTGGACCGTCGAACAGCGCGAATGGCTGCAGGCGATGGGCCACACGGTGTGGTCCGCCGCGCCAGCCGATGCGCTGGCGGCGGAACGGCAGCCGGATTCGCAGTCGCACGACGAGCAGGTTGCATCCGGCCCGCGCGGCGCCATGCGCGAAGCGGCAGCGCTGCTTGCACGCGATGAGCGCGCCCCGCGCCCCGCGCCTTCGCGCCCTGCGGCGCCGCGTGCGCAAGGCGGCGACCGCCTGATGCAATCGCTGCTGCGTGCTGCCGGCGGAGACGACGAAACGCGCGTGATCGACGTCATCGGCGACATCGCCGCGCTGCGCGGCAACGCCGCGGCGAAGCGCGCGCTGTGGCCGCGCCTGCGCGCACTGCGCAAGGGTTCGCGCGGGTGAACGCGCTCGCCTCCGACGCCGGTCAACGCCCGCTGCCCGGCGCGCTGCGCCCGATGCGGGAGGACGACCTCGACACCGTCCACGCGGTGGAGATCCGCGCGTACGAATTCCCGTGGACGGTCGGCATCTTCCGCGACTGCCTGCGCGCCGATTACCCGGCGTGGGTGATGCAGATCGAAGGCCGCATCGTCGGCTACTTCCTGATGAGCATCGCCGCCGACGAAGCGCACGTGCTCAACATCTGCATCGACCCCAAGGTGCAGGGGCAGGGTTTGGGCCGGCAGTTGCTGCGCGCGTTGATGCGCGTCGCGCGCGGCCGCCGCGCCGAGCGCGTCTTCCTGGAAGTGCGCCCTTCCAACACTGGCGCGATCGCGCTCTACCACTCGGAAGGATTCAACGAGATCGGTCGCCGCCCGCGCTATTACCCGGCGCGCGACGGACGCGAGGATGCGCTGGTGATGGCGATCGAGCTGCTGCCGCCTGAGGAATAGCGGCGCAGCGCCCGGCGACTGTGACATCCTCCAGACCAGGACGTTCACCGGGGGATACGGAATGGATCTGTCGTTGCGTTGGTCAGTCTGGCTCGCGCTGGCCCTGGTCGGGCCGCTTCAGGCGGCAGAGCCCACCACCATTGAAAAGGTCGAGGTCATTGCGACGGTCGTCCCCGTGGTCCTGGAATCGCCGGGATGCGAGCACGAGAAGCTCGGCGTGGTGGAGATCACCCTCGGCGAGAAGGTCAGCGAGATCACCCAGGACGACAAGGTGCCCACCGTCGACTACGGACGCGCCATGGACAAACTGGTGGCGGCGGCGCAGGAGCGCGGCGCGAACGCCGTCGTGCTGCGCGTCCATCAGGGCGTTTATTTCACGCACCAGGGAAGGAAGAGCCGCAAGCCGGTCTACGTGAAGCTGCGCGGCGCCGCCATCCACATGACGCCGGAGGCATTGGCGCAATGTCCGCTGACGCCGCTTTCCGTGGCCGAACTGGAGGCGCGTTCGCGCGAGGGAAAGCCGATGAACGTGAGTTCGCGGACGGCATTCGAGCGCGAAGACTGATCCCGGAGAAATGGCGCCACTGTCCGGTCGTTCCCGCTTTTGCGGGAACCGACCGTGATTCTGTTCGCCGATAAGGAGTCCCCGTGCGGTGCGGGTCTGGATCCCGCCTTTTGCCGGGACGACGCAATCCTTTCGGCGACAACGGCTTCCGTGATGACGCCTGGTGTCGGGTGCGAATACGCCTTCCTTGGCGCTTCGCGTCGCTGCCTCAGTCGAGCTTCTTGCGCTGCTCCGCCAGGGCATCGCGCAGCAGGATCCAGTCGGCCAGGCGCTTGCGCTCCTGCTCGACCACCGCCGGCGGCGCGTTGGCGACGAAAGTGTCGCTCGCGAGCTTGCCCTGGCACTTCGCGATTTCGCCGTCGACCCGCTTCTTTTCCTTGTCAAGGCGCGTGCGTTCCGCGTCGAGGTCGACCAGGCCTTCCAGCGGCACCAGCAGCTTCATCTCGCCGACGACAGCCGTCGCGGCGGCGGGCGCGGCGTTCGCATCGTCGAGGACCGTGATGCCGTCCAGTCGCGTCAGGAACCGCAGCTGCGAGTCGAAGCGTGCCGCACGTTCGCGATCGCTCGCGTCCGCATCGGCCAGCAACAGCGGCACAGTCGCCGCCGGCTTGACGTTGAGCTCGCTGCGGATCTTGCGCAGCGAGGTGACCATCGCCATGAGCCATTCGACATCGCCTTCGGCCGCCGCGTAATCGTGCCCGACGAAATCCACTGCCTGCGGATACGGACGCAGCATGATCGTCTTCTCGGCGATGCCGAGTTTCGGCGCGACCTGCTGCCACAGTTCTTCCGTCACGAACGGGATCAGCGGGTGCAGCAGCGACAGCAGGCGTTCGAGCACGAACAGCAGCGTGTGGCGCGTGCTGTTCGCGGCGACGGCGTCGTCGCCCTGCAGCGCCGGCTTGGCCAGCTCGACGAACCAGTCGCAGAACTCGTTCCACGCGAACTCGTACAGCGCCTGCGAAAGCAGGTCGAAGCGGTAGCCGGCGAAATGCTGTTCGGCTTCGGCGGACACCTTCGAAAGACGCGAGAGGATCCAGCGCTCCGGATCGGTCCTGGGTTCCGGCACGCCGATGAAATTCGCGCCTTCGGTGTTCATAAGCACGAAGCGCGTGGCGTTCCACAGCTTGTTGCAGAAGTTCTTGTAGCCCTCGGCGCGGCCGAGGTCGAACTTGATGTCGCGGCCGTGCGTGGCGAGCGCGGAAATCGTGAAGCGCAGCGCGTCGGCGCCGAAGGCGGGAATGCCTTCCGGGAATTCCTTGCGCGTGGCCTTTTCGATCTTCTCGGCCATCTTCGGCTGCATCAGCCCGCCGGTGCGCTTGGCGACCAGATCGTCCAGCGTGATGCCGTCGATGAGGTCCAGCGGGTCGAGCACGTTGCCCTTGGACTTGGACATCTTCTGGCCGTGCGAATCGCGGATCAGGCCGGTGACGTAGACGTCGCGGAACGGCACGCGGCCGGTGAACTGGTCGGTCGCCATGATCATGCGCGCGACCCAGAAGAAAATGATGTCGAAACCGGTGACGAGCACGCTGGACGGCACGTAGCGGTCGAAACCGCGCTCCGCCATCGCCTGCGCGTCCGGCCACCCCATCGTCGAGAACGGCCACAGCTGCGAGGAGAACCACGTCTCCAGCACGTCGCTGTCCTGCGAGAGCGTCGTGCCTGCGGACAGTTCGTGTTTCGCGCGCACTTCCTCCTCCGTGCGGCCGACGTAGATCTTCCCTTCGTCGTCGTACCACGCCGGAATGCGATGGCCCCACCACAGCTGGCGGCTGATGCACCAGTCCTGGATGTTCTCCATCCAGTGGCGGTAGGTGTTGATCCAGTTCGCGGGGACGAATTTGACGTCGCCCTGTTCGACCAGTTCCAGCCCGCGCGCGGCGAGACCGTCCATCTTCACGAACCACTGGTCGGTGAGATACGGCTCGATCACCTGGCCCGTGCGATCGCCGCGCGGGACCTGCAGCTTGTGCGGCTTGGTTTCGACCAGGCGGCCTTCCGCTTCCAGGTCCGCGAGCACGACCTTGCGCGCTTCGTAGCGGTCCAGTCCGCGGTATTTTTCCGGCGCGTTCTCGTTCACCGCCGCGACCGGGGTGAAGATGTTGATCAGCGCGAGGTTGTGGCGCTGGCCGACGGCGTAGTCGTTGAAGTCGTGCGCGGGCGTGACCTTCACCACGCCGGTGCCGAATTCGCGATCGACGTAATCGTCGGCGATCACCGGGATTTCGCGCCCGGTGAGCGGCAGCGTGACGGTCTTGCCGATGAGATGCGTGTAGCGCTCGTCCTGCGGATGCACCATCACCGCGACGTCGCCGAGCATGGTTTCCGGACGCGTCGTGGCGACGGTGAGCTCGCCGCTGCCGTCGGTCAGCGGATAGCTGATCGACCACAGGAAGCCGTCTTCCTCTTCGTTGACGACTTCAAGGTCGGAGATCGCGGTCTTCAGTACCGGATCCCAGTTCACCAGGCGCTGGCCGCGGTAGATCAGGCCGTCCTCGTACAGGCGCACGAACGCTTCGATCACCGCCTGCGCGGCCATCGGGTCCATCGTGAAGACGCTGCGCGACCAGTCGCCGGACGCGCCGATGCGACGCATCTGCCTCTCGATGATGTCGCCGGACTGCTGCTTCCACTCCCAGACCTTGGAAATGAAGCCGTCGCGGCCGAGCGAGTCGCGCGTCTCGCCCGCGCCTTCGGCGGCGAGGTTGCGCGAGACCACCATTTCCGTCGCGATGCCCGCGTGGTCGGTGCCCATCTGCCACAGCGTGTCGTAGCCGCGCATGCGGTGGTAGCGGATCAGCGCATCCATCAGCGTGTGCTGGAACGCATGGCCCATGTGCAGCGTGCCGGTGACGTTCGGCGGCGGCAGCAGGATCGAATACGGCTCGCCCTTGCCGCTCGGCTGGAATACGCCGCTGGCTTCCCACTCCTGGTAGAGGCGGGTTTCGAACTGCTTGGGGTCGTAGGAGGAGGCGAGGGAGGACATAGGAGCCGGGATTCGTGATTCGTGATTCGGGATTCGTGAAGGCGGAGCGGACGGCGTCGGATGGCTTGATCGAATCACCAATCACGAGCCACCGATCACAGCTCATCTCACATGTCGTACTTCTTCAACTCCAGCCCGCGCGACTGGTACTGCTTCCAGCGCTCGCGCAGCGGGCCGCGTGCCGAGTCGTCGGCCGGTACCACTTCCAGTACGCGGTCGAAGCTGCCGTTGACCGGCTCGTCGCGCAGGTTGATCACCAGTGCGCGCATCGGTGTGTCCGCGTCGGGCGTGGCGATGAGTACCGGCGTGAGCTCGTCTTCCTCGTCGCCCGCGAGCTGGTGCGGAATGTAGGCGTCGGCGTCGAACTCCCACAGCAGCTCGTCCAGCCGCTGCGCCTGATCGTCGTCGCGCGCCAGCACCAGCGTCCACAGGTTGGCGTCGTGCGCCTTGCGCGCCAGTTCGCACACCAGCAGGAGCGGTTCCTCGCGGAACCGGTCCTTCTGGATCAGGTAGAAATCGGCACGCGCCACGCGATCAGGCCGCGCGGTCCAGCAGCCACTGGCTCAGCAGGCCGACCGGACGGCCGGTCGCCATGCCACGCTTGCCTTCGTCCGAAGCCGAGCCCGCGATGTCCAGGTGCGCCCAGCGCTGGCCTTCGGCGAAGCGGCCGAGGAAGCAACCGGCCGTGATCGCGCCGGCCCAGCGGCCGCCGATGTTGTAGACGTCGGCGAAGCTGGATTCCAGCAGCGTCTGGTACTCGTCCCACAGCGGCAGGCGCCACGCGCGGTCGAACACGTTCTCGCCGGCGTCGATCAGCTCGGCCGCCAGGTCGTCGTGCTTGCTCATCAGGCCCGAGGCGAACTTGCCCAGCGCGACCATGCACGCGCCGGTGAGCGTGGCCACGTCGACCAGCGCCTGCGGTTCGAAGCGCTGCGCGTAGGTCAGCGCATCGCACAGGATCAGGCGGCCTTCGGCGTCGGTGTTGCCCACTTCGATCGTCTTGCCGGACATGCTGGTGAGCACGTCGGAAGGACGGTACGCGTCGGCGTCGGGCATGTTCTCCACGGCCGGCACGATGACGACGAGGTTGACCGGCAGCTGCATGCCCACCGCGGCGACGAAGGTCCCCATGACGGTGGCGCCACCGCACATGTCGTACTTCATTTCCTCGATGCCGCCCTGCGTCTTCAGGTTGATGCCGCCGGTATCGAAGGTGATGCCCTTGCCGACCAGCACGAAGGGCTTGGCGTCGCCGCCGTTGTTGTACTTCAGCACGATGAGCTTGGGCGGGTTGGCCGAGCCGCGGCCGACGGCCAGCAGCGAGCCCATGCCCAGTTCCTGCATCTGCGCGACGTCGAGCACGTCGCACGACGTGGTCGGGAAGCGACCGGCGAATTCCTGCGCCTGCTGCGCAAGGTAGGCCGGATTGCAGATGTTCGGCGGCAGGTTGCCCAGCTCGCGCGAGAACTGCACGCCGGCGGCGATCGCCTGGCCCTGCGCCAGCGCGAGGGCGTCATCGCCCAGCACCGAGAACGTGCGCAGGCCCGGCTCTTCCTTCTTGCGCGACGTGCCCAGCGTGGCGGTGTAGCGGTAGCAGGCGTGGTCGGCGGCGATCACGGCCTGGCGGATGTTCCAGGCCTTGTCGCGACCGGCGACGTCGAGTTCGGAGAGGGTGAACAGCGCGGTGGACACCGGGCCGCTCTTGAGCGTGCGCGCGGCATCGCCCACGGCCTTGAGGTACTGCGGCACGCCGAACTTGCCGGCTTCGCCCAGGCCGATCACCAGCACGCGCGGGGCGGTCACGCCGGGCAGGTCGTGCAGCAGCGCGATCTTGCCGGTCTTGCCGCTGGCGTCGCCGCGTTCGAGCAGCGCGCGGATGCGGCCGTTGCTGGCTTCGTCCAGGGCCTTCGCCGTGGGCGTCAGGCTGTTGTCGGCGAAGGCGCCGACCACGATGCAATCGGTGTGGGCGGCGGCGGACGCGTCGCGGTTCAGGTCGAATTCGAGGGCCATCCAACAGATTCCCGAGCAGATTGAAGAGGCAGTTCCGTACGGTGGTTCCGTACGGAGTACGACAGTTCCGTACAATTGGGCGGTGAGGGGGATTCGATCCCGGGCCGCGCATTGCGCTGCCGCCTCACGCCCACGGACGAACCCGGGATTCTAGCAGGCCGTGCAAACCGGCCTGCGGACCTCGGGGCCGGCGGCGCGAGGGTCGCAGTAACGCCCCGCGCGCCGCGTCCGTCCGCTTCACGGCCGTTACCTCAAACTGGCTTGCCCATCCCCCGAAACACCAGGCCCAACCGACCCGATGCTCAAGCTGGACCGCTACCTCATCAGCGAATTCGCGCTCGCGATCTTCGCCACGCTGATCGTCCTGCTCATCGTGACCGTCGGTGGCGCGTTCACCGACGTGCTCCAGGACATCGCCCGCGGCCGCGTGCCGGCGGGACTGATGCTGGCCCAGCTGGGCCTGGTGCTGCTGAAGTGGCTGCCGCTGATCCTGCCGCTGGCGCTGATGCTGGGCCTGATGATGGCCGTGGGCCGGCTGTACCGCGATTCGGAAATGCCGGTCATCGCCTCCATTGGCGTTGGCCCGCGCCGGATGCTCAAGCCGCTGCTTCTGGTCGTGGGTCCGCTGGTGGGCGTGGTCGCCGCGTGCTCACTGTGGCTGGGGCCGTGGGCCGACCGCGTCTCCAAGCAGATGATCAACGACGCCAACCGCAGCCTGGTGATGGCCGGACTTGAATCGGGCACCTTCACTGGCATCCCGGGCGGACGCGGGGTCATCTACGTGTCGAACATGTCCAAGGACGGCAGCGGACTGGAAAAAGTCTTCATGTACCGCCCGGGCGAAAACGGCCGGATGGACGTGATCACCGCCAACGACGGCAAGCTCACCGTCGATGAGGCGGGCCATCGCTACCTCACGCTCACCCATGGTTTCCAGATCGAAGGCCAGCCGGTCGGCGCGAAGGATTTCCGCCTGCTGCGTTACGCGCGCAACGAGATCCTGCTGCCCGCCAACGACGAACGCTACGACCCCGACTCACCGGAAATGAAGCCGACGCTGGAGCTGATGCGCGACAGCAGCCGCGAGGCGCGCGCGCAGCTGCACTACCGCATCGCGCCGCCGCTGCTGGCGCTGGCGTTCGCGTTGATGGCGGTGCCGCTGGCGCGCAGCATGCCGCGACAGGCGCGTTACGGCCGGATCCTGGTGGGCTTTTTGGCCTACCTCATCGGCCAGAACCTGATGACCGCCGGCAGGGGCTGGCTGGAAGACGGCAAGATCGCCACCGGCCTCGGCCTGTGGTGGCTGGTGGTGCCGATCATGGCCATCGCGCTTTGGCTGTACTTCACAGATGGCCGGGTGGGTCGCCCCAGGGCCGCGCGTGCCGGCAATGGAGCGCAGGCATGAAGCCGTTTCCGAAGATCCACGATCTCTACGTCGGGCGCGTCGTACTCGGCACGGTCGCGCTGGTCTGGGCGGTGCTCGCCGGCCTCGACGTGATGCTCGGCCTGGTGAGCGAGTTCGGCGACATCGGCAAGGGCAAGTACGGCCTTTCCGAAGCGTTCGTCTACATGGCGCTGAGCATTCCGCGAAGGCTGTATTACCTGTTCCCGTATGCGGCGGTGATCGGTTCGCTGATGGGACTGGGCCAGCTGGCGGCAACGTCCGAACTCACCGCGCTGCGCGCGCTGGGCCTGTCGCGCCGTCGCCTCGGCCTTGCGGTGGCCGGCGCGCTCGCGCTGCTGACCGCGGCGATGGTGTTCAACGGCGAGAGCATCGCGCCGTGGACGCAGCAACGCGCCGATGCGCTTAAGTCCGCCGCGAAGTCGGGCAATACCGTGGCCGCGCAGTACAGCGGCCTGTGGGCGCGCGAGGGCGAGACGATCCTCAGCGCCGTCGGCGGCCAGGAAGTGATGCGCAACGGCGACCGCTTCCTCGAACTTAACGACGTGAAGCTCTTCGAATTCGCGCCCGACGGACACCTGCGTTCGCTCGCTCACGCCCGTATCGCCGAACATCGCCCCGGCGGCTGGCTGCTGCGCGACGTGACGCGCAACTACTTCGACGAGCGCTCGGTGCGGCAGGTGACGGTGCCCGAGGAGCGGTGGGAATCGCAGCTCGACGCCGCTGCGCTGTCGGCCGGTACCGAACGCCCGCGCTACCTTTCGGCGATGAGCCTTCGTGCCGCGATCGAGTATCGCGAACGCAACCAGCTGGATGCCTCGGAGTTCGAGGAGCACTACTGGGGCCGCTGGTTCTATCCCATCAACGTGCTGGCGTTGTGCCTGGCGGCCGTGCCGTTCGCATTCGGCACGCTGCGCAGCGGCGGCATGGGCAAGCGGTTGTTCATCGGCATCGTGTTCGCGCTGGTGTTCTGGCAGTTGCAGACGCAGGCGGTGGGATTGGCGAAGGTGATCAAGCTGGACTTCCGCATCGCGTACCTGGCGCCGACGCTGGTGATGCTTGGCGTGTCGTACTTCCTGTTCAAGCGCCGCTCGGGTTGACCTGGCGGGTAGTCACCGCCCAGACGATGGGTTTCGCCGGGCGACCCATCCTGCGGCGTCGCCTGCTGCTACCGCTTCGGCAGCCGCACCATCCGCGTCCCACTCGCCCGGTCGTGCCACGTCAGCCGATCGCGATCCACCCACGCCCACCAGAATCCCAGTCCTGCCAGCAGCAGCGACGCACTGCCGACCACGAACCGGATCACCAGCGCACGCATATCCGGCGCGGAATGCCCGTCGGCCGCGACGACCTTCAAACGCCACGGCCGCATGCCGAGCGTCTGCCCGCCGCGTCGCCAGCTCGGCAGCGCGTAAGCGGCGGTGATCAGCCAGCACACCAGCCACAGCAACCACTGCAGTGCGCTGAACGGCGCGATGTTCTCGCGGCTCGCATGGCCGCTGGCGGTGAAGCCGACGGTAAAGACGAGCGAGGCCACCATCCACAACGCGATCACCGGCCACATGTCGTAGACGAGTGCGAGCACGCGCCAGCCGATGAGCGCGGAAGGTCGGGACGATGCGGAAGTCGATGCCATCGCATCAGGATAGCCGCTAAGCTGCGGCGATGACCGCACGCACGCCCGCGCAACGCCGCTCCATCGCAATGGCGCTGCCGCCGCTGCCCGACGCCGACGCCACGACCATCGGCCGCTTCCTCGATGCGATCTGGGCCGAGAACGGCCTCGCGCAGCCCACGCTCGACAGCTACCGGCGCGACCTGGAACTGCTCGCGCGCTATCGCAGCGATCGAAAGGGCGGCCTGGCCGATGCCGATCGCGCCGCGCTGTTCGACTACCTGGCATGGCGTTCGAAGGAAGGTTATTCGCCGCGCAGCAACGCGCGCCTGTTGTCGGCGCTGCGCGCGTTCTACGCGTGGCTGGTGCGACGTGGCGCGCGCAGCGACGATCCGACCGCGTTGCTGGATCCGCCGAAGCTGCCGCGCTCATTGCCCAAGGCGCTGGCCGAAAGCCAGATCGAAGCGCTGCTCGCCGCGCCCGACATCGCCACGCCGCTGGGCCTTCGCGATCGCGCGATGCTCGAACTGATGTATGCCGCTGGCCTGCGCGTGAGCGAGCTGGTGAACCTGCCCGCCACCGCGGTGAACCTGCGTCAGGGTGCGTTGCGCGTGATGGGCAAGGGCAGCAAGGAGCGGCTGGTGCCGCTGGGCGAGGAAGCGCAGCACTGGCTCGAACGCTACCTCGCGCAGTCGCGGCCGCAGATCGCCGGGAAGCGTGCGCTGGCACCGTTGTTCCTCGCTACCAGCGGCGAGGCGCCGACGCGCCAGCAGTTCTGGCAGCTGGTGAAGAAATACGCCGCGGCCGCCGGCATCGACCCGGACCGCATCAGCCCGCACGGCCTGCGCCACAGTTTCGCCACGCACCTGCTCAACCACGGCGCCGACCTGCGTGCCTTGCAGATGCTGCTCGGCCACAGCTCGCTGTCGACCACGCAGATCTACACACTGGTGGCGCGGGAGCAGCTCAAGCAGCTGCACGCGAAGCATCACCCACGCGGGTGAGGGTAGGCCGCTTACGCGGCACTGCCGCGTGGCCGGCCGAACGACCGGCCAGGGATGGCCGGGCAGGGAGATCCGAAGCCGAAACGCCGCGCCATGGATGGCAGCACTACGCCCATCAAGGTCATCCGCTTCGCGCGCCAGCTCAGCTATCGACGATTGGGTAGGACAGGACGGGCCATGGCCGGCCCGCCGGCGCCAAGCGCCGGCCCCCCATGAACCCCCGCCCAAACCCCATTCCCGCACCGGGACCAACGACACTCGCCGCCGATTGCCTGCGTGCCACAATCGGGCCATTCCCCCTCGCGGCCCCCGGCCGCCCGACAGGATCCGAATGAAACGACTTGTCCTCGCCGTGCTCGGCGCCATCAGCCTTTCCGCCTGCGCGCAGGCGCCCGGCGGCAACACGGACCCCGTCCCCGCCGCGACCGCCGCCGCCAAGCCCGCCGCCGCGCCCAAGGCGGCCGCCGGCACCCCTGATGCCCGCGCCATCGAAGCCGTCCGGGCGCTGAACCCGAAGGTCGAGGTCGAGCGCGTCGCCCCGGCGGCCATGCCCGGCTTCCGCGAAGCCATCGTCGCCGGCCAGGTCGTCTACGTGAGCGACGACGGCCGCTACCTGTTCCTGCCCGGTTCCGGCGGCGCGCTGTTCGACGTGGCCGCGAAGAAGAACCTCAGCGAGGGCGCCATGGAGGGCATGCGCAAGGAGCTGATCGCCACCATTCCGGTCAGCGAGCGCATCGTCTTCTCGCCGGCCAAGCCCAAGTACACCGTCACTGTCTTCACCGATGTGGAATGCGGCTATTGCCGCAAGCTGCACAGCCAGATCGCCGAGTACAACCGCGAAGGCATCGCCATCGAGTACCTCGCCTTCCCGCGCATGGGCCTGGGCAGCGACGACTACCGCAAGATGGTCGCCGTCTGGTGCGCGCCGGACCGCCGCAAGGCCCTGACCGACGCCAAGAGCGACCACGGCCCGACCAAGGCCGACTGCAAGACCAGCGTCAACCAGCAGTACGACGTCGGCCAGCGCGTCGGCCTGACCGGTACGCCGATGATCGTGACCCGCGAAGGCGTCCAGGTCGGCGGCTACCTCCCGCCGGCCGCGCTGCGCGAAACGCTGGACAAGCTCGCCGCCGAGCACACCCAGACCGCCTCCGCCACGGCCGCCAAGCCGGGCACCTGAGCTTCCCTGCAGCACGTTGCGACGCCGCCCGATGGGCGGCGTCGGCGTTTCCGGACCCGCCTTCGGGCGTTTCCGGCGGCGGGGCGGCGGGCGCTTGGGTACAATGGCGGGCCCGACGTTGCACGGTTCCCCGGACATGATCGTCCTCGAGGGCGCTTCCGCCCTGTCGCCGTTCCGCCTGGAACGGCTCCAAGCACGACTCCAAGCCCTCCATCCGTCCGTCCGCCTGCTTGGCGCATGGCCCGTCTACTGGGTCGAGCCGGAACCCGGTGAGACGCCCGACGCCGATGCGCTGAACCGCATCCTCCAGGCGCAACCCGACGCCGCACCGCGTGCAGGCGATGCGGTGTCGCGCTACGTCACGCCGCGTCTTGGCACGCTGTCGCCCTGGGCGAGCAAGGCCACCGAACTGCTCCACGGCGCCGAACTGCCGGTCAAGCGCGTCGAACGCGGCACGCGTTACGACCTCGCCGGCTGGCCGTCGGACGCGCCGACGCAGGGTGCGCTGGCGAAGGTGCTGCACGACCCGATGACGCAGTCGCTGCTGGAAGCGCGCGAGGACGCCATCGCGCTGTTCTCGGTGCCGGCGCGCGGCGAACTCGAACGCATCCCGCTGGCCGACCTGGAACAGGCGAACACGCGCCTGGGCCTGGCGCTGGCCGACGACGAGATCGCCTACCTGCGCGAGCGCTACGCCGCGCTGGGACGCGAGCCGTCGGACGTCGAACTGATGATGTTCGCGCAGGCGAACTCCGAGCACTGCCGCCACAAGATCTTCAACGCATCGTGGACCATCGACGGCGTCGAGCAGACCACGTCGCTGTTCAAGATGATCAAGCACACGCACGCGACCACGCCCGAGCACACGCTCTCGGCGTACAGCGACAACGCGGCGGTGGTGGAAGGCTACGCGAGCCGCCGTTTCCGCCCGGATCCGCACACGCATGCGTACCGCGAGGAAGCGCAGGTCGATTCGGCCTTCGCGATCAAGGTCGAAACGCACAACCATCCCACCGCGATCGCGCCGTTCCCCGGCGCGTCCACCGGCGCCGGCGGCGAAATCCGCGACGAAGGCGCGACCGGTCGCGGCGGCCGTCCGAAGGCCGGCCTCGCCGGTTTCAGCGTCTCGCACCTGCGCATCCCGACGTTGCCGCAGCCGTGGGAGCGCGAGCGTTCGCTCAATCCGCGCATGGCCACCGCGCTGGACATCATGATCGAAGGCCCGATCGGCGCGGCCGCGTTCAACAACGAGTTCGGCCGACCGAACCTCGCCGGCTATTTCCGCAGTTTCGAGCTGGACGAAGGAACGCAGGCACGCGCCTACGACAAGCCGATCATGCTCGCCGGCGGCCTGGGCGCGATCGATCGCGTGCAGGTGAAGAAGCTCGGCCTGCAGCCCGGCGACGCGGTAATCGTGCTCGGCGGCCCGGCCATGCTGATCGGCCTGGGCGGCGGTGCGGCCAGCTCGGTCGCGTCGGGCGAAAGCCATGAGGAACTCGATTTCGCCAGCGTGCAGCGCGACAACCCCGAGATGGAACGCCGCTGCCAGGAAGTCATCGACCGCTGCGTCGCGCGTGGCGAGGACAACCCCATCGCGACCGCGCACGACGTCGGCGCGGGCGGTCTTTCCAACGCGATTCCCGAACTGCTCCACGACTCCGGCCTGGGCGGCATCATCGATCTTGCGACGGTGCCCAGCGACGATCCGTCGCTCTCGCCCATGCAGCTTTGGTGCAACGAATCGCAGGAGCGCTACGTGCTCGGCATTCCGGCCGATCGCGTTGAAGAGTTCGCCGCGATCTGCGCGCGTGAGCGTTGCCCGTTCGCCGCGGTCGGTTACGCCACTGCGGAAGAGCGTCTGGTCGTCGGGTACGGCGCCACGCTCGAAACCGCGCGTGAAACCGGTCGCGAGTGGCCGATTGATTTGCCGATGGATGTGCTGTTCGGCAAGGCGCCGAAGATGCACCGCGACGCCCGCCGTCCGCCGGCCGCGCCGTGGCCCGCGCTGCGCTGGGACGGCCTTGAGCTGCGCGACGCCGCGCTGCGCGTCATGGCGCATCCGTCCGTCGCATCCAAGAACTTCCTGGTCACCATCGGCGACCGCAGCGTCGGCGGCCTCACCGCGCGCGACCAGATGATCGGTCCGTGGCAGCTGCCGCTGGCCGACTGCGCGATCACGCTGTCGGGCTTCGACAATTTCGTCGGCGAAGCGATGGCGATCGGCGAACGCACGCCGCTGGCGCTGATCGACGCCGCCGCCGCCGCGCGCATGGCCGTCGGCGAAGCGATCACGAACCTGTGTGCCGCGCCGGTCGAATCGCTCAACCGCGTCAAGCTGTCCGCCAACTGGATGGCCGCCGCCGGCCACGACGGCGAGGACGCGCGCCTGTTCGACGCGGTCAAGGCCGTCGGTCTTGAACTGTGCCCGGAACTCGACCTGAGCATCCCGGTCGGCAAGGACTCGCTGTCCATGCAGGCCCAGTGGCATGCGGACGGCCAGGCGCACAAGTCGGTCTCGCCGGTGTCGCTGATCGTCAGCGCGTTCGCGCCGGTCGTCGACGTGCGCGCGCAGCTGACGCCGCTGCTGTCGCGCGAGGACGAATCGGAGCTGTGGCTGATCGGCCTGGGTGCGGGCAAGCAGCGCCTGGGCGGTTCGGTGCTGGCGCAGTGCCATCCCGAAGCGGCCGATGGACAGGGCACGCTGCCGGCGTTCTCCGGCCCGCTCGGCGTTCCGGATCTCGACAACCCGCAGCGCCTGCGCGACTTCTTCGAACTCATCCGCGACGCGCGCGAGGCCGGCCTCGTCCGCGCCTACCACGACCGTTCCGACGGCGGCGCGTTCGCGGCGCTGTGCGAAATGGCGTTCTGCTCGCGCGTGGGCCTGGACATCACGCTGGATGGCTGGGGCGACGACCCGTTCCGCACGCTGTTCAACGAGGAACTCGGCGCGATCGTGCAGGTGTCGGTCGAGGACCGCGCCGAATTCGCAGACCTCGTAGCGCGCCACGGCCTGATCGATTGCGCCCAGCGCATCGCCCGTCCGACCACGGCACCGGCGATCCGCGTGCGCGACGACGGCCAGACCCTGGTCGAGTGGCGCTGGGAAGAACTTTTCGACGCGTGGTGGTCCACCAGCCATGCGATCCAGAAGCTGCGCGACAACCCGGAAGGCGCCGACGAGGAACGCACCGTCGCGCGCGATTTCAATGCGCCGGGCCTGAAGACGAAGCTCACGTTCGATCCGGCCGACGACATCGCCGCGCCGTTCGTGAACACCGGCGTGCGCCCGAAGGTCGCGATCCTGCGCGAGCAGGGCGTCAACGGCCAGATCGAAATGGCGCTGGGCTTCACGCGTGCCGGCTTCGAAGCGGTCGACGTGCACATGAGCGACCTCATCGCCGGCCGCGTCGAACTGGCCGACTTCAAGGGCATCGCCGCGTGCGGCGGTTTCAGCTACGGCGACGTGCTGGGCGCGGGCCGCGGCTGGGCGACGTCGGTGCTGGAGCGCAGCACATTGCGCGACGCATTCGCCGCGTTCTTCGCGCGCGAGGACAGCTTCTCGCTGGGCGTTTGCAACGGTTGCCAGATGCTGTCGCAGCTCAAGCCGATCATCCCCGGCGCCGAACACTGGCCGAAGTTCCTGCGCAACCGCAGCGAGCAGTTCGAAGCGCGCTTCGGTCTGCTGGAAGTCGTCGAATCGCCGTCGCTGTTCCTGCGCGGCATGGCGGGTTCCCGCATTCCGGTGGCGATCGCGCACGGTGAAGGCCGCGCCGAGTTCGACAGCGGTCTCGACCAGGCCGCCGTGAACGTGTCGCTGCGCTACGTCGATGGCAACGGCAACGTGGCCACGCGTTATCCGCTCAATCCGAACGGTTCGCCCGACGGCATCACGGGCCTTACCAGCAGCGACGGCCGCGCGACGATCCTGATGCCGCATCCGGAACGCACGCTGCGTACCGCGAACCTGAGCTGGGCGCCGTCCGACTGGGGCGACGATTCGCCGTGGATGCGGATGTTCCGCAACGCGCGCGTCTGGGTGGGCTGAGAAGGCGCGCGCAGGATGGGTTTCGTATGAAACCCATCCTTTGGGCCGCTGCGGTTCGATGGGTGTCGCTTTTCGCTCAACCCATCCTGCGCATCACTCCTGCGGCCGGACGTTGAGATACGCGCCCGCCATGTGCAGCGTCGCCCACAGGTCGTTCGATTCGATCGCCACCGAGCGGTCGAACATCTGCTCCGCATTCGCGCGGTCGCCGTTCAGCAGATACATCGCGCCGACTTCAGCCAGGCCGGTGCCATCGTCGTCGGTCGTCGCGAAATAGCGATCGAACAGCGGCTTGGCCTTGTCCCACTCACCGGCCTCGCTGTAGACGCGGGCGATGCGGAACACGTCGCTGTCCTCGTGCTTGCCGTTGAGGAGGGCGTCGAAGATCGCCTGGCCTTCGGCCTTGAAGCCGCCGAGGTAATACACGCGGCCCACCGCGATCTGTTCCCAGCTGCCCTTGCCGGCCTGGAGCTTCGCCACGGCCAGCAGCGACTTCGCCGCATCCTGGTTGCCCTTGGCGTGGTACATCTCCGCCGTGGTCTTCTGCTGCTTCTGCGCCGAGTAACCCACGCCCGCGCCCGCGACGAAAATGGCCGCCGCGATGGCGACCGACAGACTGCTCTTCATGTGCATTCCCCCTGATGGAGGCCGCAGCTTACGCAGCACCGCGGGAGGCGGGCAATGTGACCGATTCCCCCGATACCGGGTTGCCGGCCGGACGCGATGCCGGCACGCGTTCCCGGAATGCGCATCCCGAAACCGGGAGCCAGCCGGATCGCGGCCTGCACAGCCCAACTGCTAAAGTCGGCGGAAGGTTCCGAAGGTGAAAGTAATGGATCAGGTCGCCACCAGCACCGGGACGGACGAAGAGCGGATCATCGACGCGCTCCTCGCCAAGGGCAGGCTCAAGGAGGCGGACCTTGTCCGCGCGCGACGCCTGCAGGAAGACACCGGCGGCAGCCTGCTGGCGCTGCTCGCGCGGCTCGGGCTGGTGTCCGAACGCGACCACGCCGAGACCGCCGCCGAAGTCCTGAACCTGCCGCTGGTCGCCATCAAGGACGCGCCGGAACTGCCACCCGAAGGCGTCTCGCTGTCCACGCGCTTCATGAAGCAGTTCGCCGTCTGCCCGGTCGGCGAGAGCGACACGGTCGTCGACGTGCTCATGGCCGATCCACAGGACGCCTACACGCTCGACGCCCTGCGCCTGGCGACCGGTCGCGACATCCGTCCGGCGGTCGCCCTGCGTTCGGAAATCGGCGACCTGGTGGAACGCTGGTACGGCCAGGGTCGCAGCGCGATGGGCGCGATCGTCGAAACCGCCGAAGGCGAGGGCGCCGCGGGCGACCTCGACGACGTGGAGCATCTTCGCGACCTCGCGTCCGAAGCGCCGGTGATCCGGCTGGTGAACCTCATCATCCAGCGCGCCGTCGAACTGCGCGCATCCGACATCCACATCGAACCCTTCGAGAACCGCCTGAAGGTGCGTTACCGCATCGACGGCGTGCTAAGCGAAGGCGAAAGCCCGCCGGCGAACCTCACCGCCGCCGTGATCAGCCGCATCAAGATCATGGCGAAGCTCAACATCGCCGAACGCCGCCTGCCGCAGGACGGCCGCATCATGCTGCGCGTGCAGGGCAAGGAACTGGACCTGCGCGTGAGCACCGTGCCGACCGCGCACGGCGAAAGCGTGGTGATGCGATTGCTCGATCGCGAAACGGTGGTGCTCGATTTCAAGCGTCTGGGCTTCACCGACACCTTCCTTCCGCAGTTCCAGAAGGTGCTGGACCAGCCGCACGGCATCCTGCTGGTCACCGGTCCCACCGGTTCGGGCAAGACGACCACGCTGTACACGGCTCTGAGCAAGCTCAACACGCCGGACGTCAAGATCATCACGGTCGAAGACCCGATCGAGTACCAGATCGAGGGCATCAACCAGATCCAGGCCAAGCCGCAGATCGGCCTGGATTTCGCGCATGCGCTGCGCAGCATCGTGCGACAGGATCCGGACATCATCATGATCGGCGAAATGCGCGATCTTGAAACCTGCCGCATCGCGATCCAGTCCGCGCTCACCGGCCACCTGGTGCTGTCGACGCTGCACACCAACAACGCGGCCGGCGGCATCACGCGCCTGCTCGACATGGGCGTGGAGGATTACCTTCTCACCTCCACCATCAACGGCATCCTCGCCCAGCGCCTGGTGCGCAGGCTCGAGCTGACGCACGCGCAGCGCTATCCCGCTTCGCCGGAGGAAATCGAACGCTTCGACCTGCGCCGCTACCAGCCCGAAGGCGAGATCTTCCTGTACCACCCGATGCCGTCGCCGATCGCGCCCACCGGTTATCTGGGGCGCACTACGATCATGGAATTCCTCGTCATGAACGACGAGCTGCGCCGCGCGGTGATGCGCCACGCGGGCATGGGCGAAGTCGAACAGATCGCGCGCCAGCACGGCATGCGCACCATGTACGAGGACGGCATTTCCAAGGCGCTGCGCGGCGAGACGACGATCGAGGAAGTGCTGCGCGTCACCGAGGACGCGTAACGCATGGCCCTCTACCACTACAAGGCGCTCAACCCGCGAGGCGAACTGCTCGACGGCCAGATGGAGGCCGGCAGCAGCGCCGAAGTGGTCGCGCGCCTGCAGGAACAGGGACACCTGCCGGTCGAAGCGAAGCTCGCGAGCGAAGCGTCGGGTGCAGCCGTATGGAAGGGCCTGTTCAAGCCGAAGGCCTTCGCCGGTGCGCGACTGGTGCAGTTCACGCAGCAACTGGCGACGCTGCTCGGCGCGGGCCAGCCGCTGGATCGCGCGCTCACCATCCTGCTCGAACTGCCCGAAGACGAAGCGGCGCGCCGCACCATCGGCGACGTGCGCGATGCGGTGCGTGGCGGCAGCTCGCTGTCGACCGCGCTGGAACGCCAGCACGGCACGTTCTCGCGTCTGTACGTGAACATGGTGCGCGCGGGCGAGGCCGGCGGCAGCCTGCAGGAAACCCTGGCGCGGCTGGCCGATTACCTGGAGCGCACGCGCGCGCTGCAGGGGCGCGTGGTCAACGCGCTGATCTATCCGGCGATCCTGCTGGTGATGGTCGGAGGCAGCCTGCTGTTCCTGTTCGGCTACGTCGTTCCGCAATTCGGCGCGATGTACGAAAGCCTGGATGCGGAACTGCCGTTGTTCACCAAGATCGTGCTGGGCATCGGCCTGTTCGTGCGCGACTGGTGGATCGTGCTGCTTGCGGCGCCGGCGCTTGGCGTGTGGTGGTTCGATCGCAAGCGCCGCGACCCGGTATTCCGCGAAGCCTTCGATGCGTGGCTGCTGAAGCGGCGTTTCGTCGGCGGCCTGGTCGCGAAGGCCGAAACCGCGCGGCTGGCGCGCACGCTCGGGACGCTCGTGCGCAACGGCGTGCCGCTGATCACGGCGCTGGGCATCGGCCGCAACGTGCTCAGCAACCGCGTGCTGGCGGCGGACGTCGATGCGGCCGCGCAGGAAGTGAAGAACGGCGTCGCGCTTTCGACCGCCCTCGGGCGCGGCAAGCGTTATCCCCGGCTGGCGCTGCAGATGATCCAGGTCGGCGAGGAGTCCGGCGCGCTGGACACGATGCTGGTGCGCACGGCCGAGACGTTCGAACAGGAGACCTCGCTGGCCCTGGACCGCATGCTCGCCGCGCTGGTGCCGGTGGTGACGATCGTCCTGGCCGGCGTGGTGGGCGTGGTGGTGATGGCCGTGCTGATGCCGTTGTATGGACTCACCAACGCCATCGGATAGCCCGCTCGCGAGCCGTTGGCTCGCTCCCGGGCAGGAGTTCCACCCCGGTTCGCCAGGCGACATATACCCTCTTCACACTTGCGTCGCAGGAACTGAACATCGCCCCCCGCAGTCAGACCATTGGCTGCCGTTTTCGGGTAAACATCCTCTTCTTCCGGACGCACTCCCCAAAGGAACCCCCATGCGTAACCGCCGTTCACTGACCCATTCGCCGTCGGCCGCCCGCCAGCGCGGCATGAGCCTGATCGAGATCATCATCGTGATCGTGCTGATCGGCGCGGTGCTGGCCTTCGTCGGTGCCCGCGTGCTCGGCGGCAAGGATCGCGGCGACTACAACATCGCCAAGGCGCAGGTGCAGACGATGGCCGGCAAGATCGAGTCCTTCCAGATGGACACCGGCCGCCTGCCGACCGCGCTTGAGGAACTGGTCACCCAGCCCAGCGACGTCAACGGCTGGCTCGGCCCGTACGCCAAGCCGGCCGAACTGAAGGACCCGTGGGGCCATCCGCTCGAATACCGCGCGCCGGGCGAAACCGGACCGTTCGACCTGGTCAGCCTGGGCAAGGACGGCAAGCCGGGTGGCACCAGCGTCGACGGCGACATCAAGTACGAGTAAGCCGGCGACGGAGCCGACATGCATCGCGCGCGCGGCGTTTCCCTGCTGGAGATGCTGCTGGTGATCGCGTTGATCGCCGCCATCAGCGTGCTCGCGCTGGCGGCGATGAGCGGTGGCCGCGAAGGCGTGCAGCTGCGCTCCAGCACCAAACAGGTCGCCGCCGCGCTGCGTTTCACGCGCACCCACGCGATCGCGACCGGGCAGCCGCAGCGCTTCACGCTCGATCCGGTCAAACGCACCTGGACCGCGCCGATGGGCCGCAAGGGCGATGTCCCGCCGACGCTGAGCATCACCTTCACCGGTGCGCGCGAAGTGCAGCCCAAACGCGGCGAAGGCGCGATCGTGTTCTTTCCTGATGGCGCCAGCACCGGCGGACGCGTGCAGCTGGCCGCGCGCAAGGCGGCCTGGAACATCGACGTTGCCTGGCTCACGGGCGAAGTGAAGCTCAAGCGCGCGCAGGTGTCGCGATGAAGCGCGGCCAGCGCGGTTACACGCTGCTGGAAGTCATCGTCGCCTTCGCACTGCTGGCGGTGGCGTTGACGCTGTTGCTGGGCATCCTGTCGGGATCCACGCGACAGGTACGCCAGTCCGCCGATGCGGGCCGCGCGGCGATGTACGCGCAATCGCTGATGGACCAGGTGGGCGTCGGCGCGCCCCTCGCGGCCACCGAACGCAATGGCGAATTCGAGCAGGGCCGCTACCGCTGGCGACTGCGCGTGGCGCCGTGGCGCGATGCCGCGGTAGCGCGCAGCGGGCAACCGATGACGCCAGGTGGACCGGAGCTGTTCGAGATCACGCTGGCGATGCAGTGGGGCGAAGGGTCCGGGCAACGCCTGCAACTGCGCACGCTGCGTATCGCCGCGGCCGGCAGCGGAGGCACGCTGCCATGACGCGCGCACGCATCTCCGGTTTCACGCTGATCGAAGTGCTCATCGCGATGGTGCTGCTCGTCGCCGGCCTCGCGCTCGCGTTCGCGACGCTGGGCGCGGCCACGCGTACCGCGGCACGCGGCGAAGCGATGGCCGACCGCAGCGAACGCATGCGCTCGGTCGAGGGTTTCCTGCGTACGCGCCTGACCGGTGCGCGGCCGATCCCGTTCGACATCGACCAGTCGCGCGCGCTCGCCGTGCGCTTCATCGGCGAACGCGAACGCATGCGCTTCGTCGCCGACATTCCCGATTACCTCGGCCGCGGCGGTCCGTACCTGCACGACTTCAAGGTCGAAGACGCGGGCAACGGCGTGCGCATGACGCTGGCGCTGAGCATGGTGCAGTCCGGCAAGACGGTGGAGGAGCCCGACGCGCGTCCGCCGGAAATGCTGGTCGAAAACCTGCGCGAGGTGCGTTTCCGCTATCGCTCGCTGGACCAGGACGGGCGCCTTGGCGACTGGCTCGACACGTGGGAAGCGACCGAACAACTACCGCTGCTGGTGGAAGTGACGATGATCGATCGCGACGGCGCGACATGGCCGCCGCTGATCGTGTCGTTGCCGCTCGCGCCTGCGTTCACCAGTTTCGCGCTGCCGGTGCAGACGCAATGACGCGCGCGCATCGCCAAACGTCGATACCGGCCGCACGCGAACGCGGCGCCGCGTTGATCCTGGTGCTGTGGCTGATCGTGCTGCTGACCGCGCTCATCGGCGGTTTCGCGCTGGCCGCGCGCGTGGAGGCGCTGCAGGGTCGCGTGCTGGTGCGCGGACTCGTCGCATCCAATGCGGCGCGCGCGGGGCTGGAGTACTCGTTGACGCGCGTCGCGCTGCCGGACGCGCGGCTGCAGTGGAAGCCGGACGGAAGCGAGCATCGCTGGCGCTTCGGCGATGCGGTGGTGGACGTGAGGATCGTCGACGAGAACGGCAAGCTCGATCTCAACCAGGCGCCGCATCCGCTCATCGCCGCGTTGATCCAGCGCCATGGCGTGGAGCCGTCCGAAGCCGGGCGCATCGCCGGGGCCATCGTCGACTGGCGCGATCCCGATCTCCTCACCCAGCCCGGCGGCGGCGCCGAGGACGGCGACTACGATGCCGCCGGCCGGCCCTACGGCGCCAAGGACGCGGACTTCGAAAGCGTGGCCGAACTGCTGCAGGTGCTGGGCATGACGCCGGCGCTGTACGCGAAGCTCGAGCCGGACCTGACCGTCTACAGCGGCCGTGCGCAGCCGGATCCGGCGTATGCGTCAGCGGAACTGCTCGATGCGATGGGGTTGAACGGTGCCGATCTGGTCGCCCAGCGCGGCCGGACCGAGGCAGGGCTCCCACAAGAAGGAACTCTCCCGGGGGCAAGCATGGCCGGCGCAGGCAGCGGCACCTATAGTATCGACAGCCGCGCGCGGCTCCCCGACGGTCGACAGTCGCTGCTGCGAGCGGTGGTTCGCACGGGCGGAGGGGGCTTGCCTGGCATGGCGTATGTGCCGTTGCGCTGGGAGGAGGGAGCATCACCGCGATGAACGCAAGGAGCGAAAGCCGGCCACAGAACCGGCCTGCCGCCGACTGGGCGCAGGACCGGCTGCGTCGCCTGGGTGCGCGACTCGCGCCGGGCGCGGGCGGTTTCGCGCACTGGTGGGCGCACAACCTCGCGGCGTGGCTGCCGGCGCGCGTGCGCCGCGTGCTGGGCTTCGATCGCGGCCGCCTGCTGCTCCAGGTCCAGGGCGACGGCGTGCAGCTGCGGCTGCAACAGGCGGGCGACCTTCGCGATCTCGGCGCCGTTCCCCAACTCGCGCTGCCGGATGAGGACGCGATCGTCGCGCCCGTCGATCCGCTGGCCGCACTGCTTCCGCCGCGCCTGGCCGACCTGCCGCGCTGGCTGCTGCTGCCCGCCGCCGCCGGCCTGCGACGTTCCCTGACCCTGCCGGCCGCCGCGGGCGATCGCCTCCGCGACGTGGTCGGTTTCGAGATCGACCGCCAAACCCCGTTCTCCGCCGAGAACGTCGCCTTCGACGCGCGCCTGCTCGGCCGTCGCGATACCGACGGCATGATCGAAGCCGAGCTCGTCGTCGTGCCGCGGCAACGCCTCGACGCACCGATGGCGGCGCTGGGCGCGATGGCCGGATCGCTCGCCGGCATCGACCTGTGCGCCGAGAACGGCGAGCCGCTGGGCGTGAACCTGCTCGACCCGGCGCAGCGCCGTCGCCATGGCGATCCGTTCCGCTACTGGAACCTCGGCCTCGCCGCGCTCGCGGTGCTCGCCACGGCCGCGTTGATGTGGCACCTGGTCGCCAACCGGCGCATTGCCGCCGACGAGCTGGAAGCGCGCATCGCCAACCAGGCCGCCGCCGCACGCAGCGCCGCCGCGCAACGGCAGGCGCTCATCGACATGATCGAAGGCCAGGCCTTCCTCGACCGCGAACGCGCAGCGCGTCCGACCACGGTGGAAGTGCTCGACGAACTCACCCAGCGGCTGCCGGACAGCACCTACCTCGAGAAGCTCGCCATCGAGGACAACAACCTGCTGATGATCGGCCTCAGCCGCGAAGCGCCGTCGCTGGTGCAGCGCCTGCAGGGATCCAAGCTGTGGCGTGCGCCCTCGCTCACCGGCGCACTGATGCCCGATCCGGTCAGCGGACGCGACCGTTTCACCCTGACCGCCGAACTCGGCGCGCCCGCGCCCAAGGCGCCGGGCGCGCAGGCGCAACCGCAACCGCAGCCGGAGGATGCCGATGGCGGCTGATCCGACGCACGCACGTCCGCAGGCGCCCGCGACGACGCCGTCGCGCGGCATCGGTCGCGACCAGTGGCTCGCGCTCGGCCTGCTGCTGGCAGCACTGCTGCTCGGCTATCTGGTGCTGGTGCACCCGTGGTTCACGGTGCCGCTGATGGACGCCAACGAGCGCGTGGCAAGCCTCCAGCAGCGCGAACTTCGCCAGCGCATGCAGCTGGAGCAGGCGCCGCAGGTGCAGCAGCGGCTCGCGCAGGTGCGCGCGCAGCAGGCACGTTCGCCGGGGTTCCTGCCCGAAAGCAGCGCCGAACTGGCGACCGCCGGACTGGTGCAGCGTCTGGAACGCGTCGTCGCCGAAGCCAGCCCCGGCAATCGCAGTTGCGCGATCAGCAACCGTTCGCCGCTGAGCGAACCGCGTCGCGACCGCTATGCGCGCGTGGTCGTGCAGGTGCGCCTGCGTTGCGGCACGCCGGAGCTGTTGAGCGTGCTGTACGCGCTGGAAGCCGGCACGCCGCGGTTGTTCGTCGGCAACCTCAACCTGCTTTCCTCGCGTGGCTATTTCCTGCCCGGCGCGAACCAGCCCAGCGGCGACGGCGGCCTGGATGTGAGCTTCGATCTCTACGGCTATCTGCGTCCGTCCCCGAACGCCGCTCCGGAGGTGCCGCGTGCGCCTCGATGACGCCGGTCCGCGCACCTGGTTGCTGGCGACGGTCGCCGGCTGGGCGGTCTTCGCCTGGCTGCTGGCGGTGTTCGGCATGGGGCGCCATGCGCAGGCGCTGGAAGCCGATCCCGGCCTGCTGCGTCCGCTGCCGAACGCGCGCCCTGCAGCCGCGCAACGTCTCGGGCCGATGTCGCAGTACGCCGCGATCGCGCAACGCCCGCTGTTCTCGCAGGATCGCCTGCCCAAGGCATTCTTCCTGCAGGGTGCGGGCGAGGGCGAAAGCCAGCAGGCCGCGTTCGACTACGTCCTCACCAGCGTGCTCATCACGCCGACGTTGAAGATGGCGATCCTGCAACCGGCCGACGGCAGCGAATCGGTGCGCGTGAAGCTGGGCGAGGTGCCCGAGTCGCATCCGGCATGGCGCCTGACCTCGCTGGATGCGCGCAGCGCCGTGTTCGAAGGTCCCGAAGGCCGTCGCGAAATGACGCTGCGCGTGTTCGACGGACAGGGCGGCCAGCCGCCGACCGCCGTCGGAACCGCGTCCGGTGCGAACCGGCCGCAACCGGTCGGCGTACCGGTGCAGCCACCGGCGCCGAACGCGGCCGCCGCGGGCAACCGTCCCGCCAATGGAAACGCGAACGCGCGACCGGCCGGCAGCAACGCCCCCCGCAGCGCGAACAACAACCAGCCGACGACGCCAACGCCGCCGGAACCCGAACCCAGCGAAAACACGCCAATGACGCCGGAGGCCCAGATGGAAGCCATCCGCAAGCGGATCGAAGCACGTCGTGCACAGATGCGGCAGCAGCAATCCGCGCAACCCCCGGCCCAGACGCCTTGAGAGATCGCATGAATTCCCGTCCGATGAAGCTCCGTCCCGGCATCGCCGCACAGGCGATCGCCACCGCGACCATCGCCAGCCTGCTGGCCTCGTGCGCGACCGCTCCGGTGCCGAAGATCCAGCGCGCGGACATGTCCGCGGCGCGGCCCGACTCGGCCACCGGCGCGCCGGGCGCGACGGCGCAGGAAACATTGCCGGAGGATTCGAGCGTCGGCGGCGACGCACGCCCGCAGATCCGTCGCGGCACCGGCCGGGTGATCAATCAAAGCGCCGCCTCCGCACCGCCGCCGGGACTGGGCGCGACGACCGGTTCGGCCACGTTCAATTTCGAAGGCGAGTCGCTCCACGCGGTGGTGAAGGCGATCCTGGGCGACATGCTCGGCCAGAACTACGTGATCGCGCCGGGCGTGCAGGGCACGGTGACGCTGGCCACGCCCAAGCCGGTGAGCCCGGCCGAAGCGCTGAACCTGCTGGAGATGGTGCTGGGCTGGAACAACGCCCGCCTGGTCTACAGCGGTGGCCGCTACAACATCGTGCCCGGCGACCAGGCGCTCGCCGGCAACGTCGCAGCACGCACGGGCGCGCCGAGCACCGCGCGCGGTTTCGAAGTGCGCACCGTGCCGCTGAAGTACGTCTCGGCGACGGAGATGGAGAAGATCCTCAAGCCGTACGCACGGCCGAACGCGATCGTCAACGTCGACAACTCGCGCAATGTCATCACCGTCGGCGGCAGTCGCGCGGAACTTGAAAACTACCTGCGCACGATCGAGGTGTTCGACGTCGACTGGCTGTCGGGCATGTCGGTGGGCGTGTTCCCGCTGCAGTCGGGCAAGGCGACGCGCGTGGTGGCGGATCTTGAGAAAGTGTTCGGTGAGCAGAGCAAGTCGCCGGTCGCCGGCATGTTCCGTTTCATGCCGCTGGAAGGCGCCAACGCGGTGCTGGTCATCACCTCGCAGGCGAATTACCTAGACGACATCCAGCAGTGGCTGGAGCGCATCGACAGCGCCGGCGGCTCCGTGCAGCTGTATTCGTACGAGCTGAAGTACATCAAGGCGAAGGACCTCGCGGATCGTCTCGCCGACGTGTTCGGCAGCGGTCGCGGCGGCCAGGCCAGCGAAGGCGGCGGCCCGCCGTCGCTGATGCCGGGATTGGAATCGGTCGAGCTGAAGGATTCCGACAGCGGCAGCACCGCCACGCTCGGCGATACCGGAAGCAGCACCGGCACCGGCACCAGCGGAAACGGCACGCTGTCGCTCAGTCAGCAGCAGAACGGAAATTCGAGCCTCACGCTGGACGTCAACGGCGACCGCGTCGGCGTGTCGGCGGTGGAGGAAACCAATTCGATCATCGTGCGCAGCAGCCCGTCGGCATGGAAGTCGATCCGCGACGTGATCGAACGCCTCGACGTGATGCCGATGCAGGTGCACATCGAAGCGCAGGTGGTGGAGGTGCAGCTCAAGGGCGACCTCAAGTACGGCGTGAACTGGTACTTCGAGCGCGCCGTCACCGACGCGGGCCTCCCCGACGCGGTCGGCCGCACGACGTGGAGCACGCTGGCGGGCAGTATCCTGCCGGCCACGGGCAATCCGGCGGGCCTGTCGTGGACGTTCCTGGGCCGCAATGCGGCGGCGGTGATCAGTGCGCTCGACCAGGTCACCGACCTGCAACTGCTGCAGACGCCGTCGGTGGTGGTGCGCAACAACGCCGAGGCGACCCTCAACGTCGGCAGCAAGATTCCGATCTCGTCGGTGACCTTCAACCCGACCACCGGCAGCGACAACACCTACAGCCAGGTGCAGTACCTGGACACCGGCACGATCCTGAAGGTGCGTCCGCGCGTGGCGAAGGACGGCGTGGTGTTCCTCGACATCGTGCAGGAAGTGTCCTCGCCCGGCGCGCAGGACACCGCCGACCGCAACGGCAACGTCCGCATCGACACGCGCAAACTCAAGACCGAAGCGGCGGTGCAGAGCGGCGACACGGTGATGCTCGCCGGCCTCATCAGCGACGGCGTGGAACGCGGTGCGTCCGGCTTACCCGGCCTGAGCCGCATTCCGGTGATCGGCGGCCTGTTCGGACAGCAGCGCTCCAGCAAGACGCGCAATGAAGTGATCGTGCTGCTGACGCCGACCATCGTGCGCAATCCGCAGGAAGCGCGCGACATGACCGACGACTACACCCGCCGCTTCCGCGCGATGGAGCCGTTGCAGCAAAAGCCGCGTCGCCCGGGCCAGCAACAGTGACGAAGACGGCCGCCTCGCCGGCGGTCGTCGGCCCCATCGTCGTCGTCCCGGTCGGCACGGACGACGAAGCGCTCGACGCCTGTCTCGCCGCCCTCGACGCCGCCACCGCGCCGGGCACGCCGGTGTGGCTGGCCGACGACGCGCAGGCGGGCCCGCGCGGCTACGCGATCATCGAGCGGTGGATCCAGCGCACCGCATTGAAGGCCGACTACACGCGCCGCCAGCGCAGCGTCGGCGAAGTCGCGCACCTGGACGAGGTGCTCGCCGCGTGCGGCGATGCCGACGTCGCCGTGCTGGCCAGCGATGCCTTGCCCGCGCCCGGCTGGTTGTCGCGCCTTGCATCGAGTCTTGCCAGCGATCGCGCCATCGCCACCGCGACGCCCTGGTGCAACGCCGGCGAAGCAGCATCGTGGCCGCGCATCGGCGAGATCGATCCCGTGCCCGACGACCTGGAACGCATCTCGCGCGCAGCGAAAGCGATGCCGGCCTTGCAACCCGAACTGCCCGCCGCCGTGAGCCATGCCGTGCTGATACGCGGCGCAGCACGACGTCGCGCGGGTGGCCTCGACGCAACCAGCTACGCCTCGTGGTACGCCGCGCTGATCGATCTCTCGTTGCGACTGGCCGGCCTGGGCTGGCGCAACGTGCTGTGCGATACCGCCTTCGTCGCGCGTGGCGGCGAAGGCGGGCCCTTCGATGGCGACATGGACGCGATCGCCGCGCGCTGGCCCGACTGGCACGCGCGGCTCGCGCATTACCTGATGCAGGATCCGCTGCGCGCCTCGCGCGTGCAGCTGGCGACCCTGCTCGAACACCTCGGCCCCCCGGAACCGCAACGTGACCTCTTCGTCTGACCCCATCGCCGGCATCGCCGCGGTGGTGGTGACCTACCGCAGCGCCGAAACCATCGACGATTGCCTCGCGCGCCTGCGCGCGGCCGAAGGCGTCGACGCCATCCGGGTGGTCGACAACAATTCCGACGATGGCACGCTGGAAATCGTGCAGCGTCACGCCAGCAGCGACGCGCGCGTGCGCTTCATCGCGAACCCCGACAATCCCGGGTTCGGCGTCGCCTGCAACCAGGGCGCGCGCGATGCGGGCGACGGCGTGCAATGGCTCGCCTTCGTCAATCCGGACTGCATGGTCGAACGCGACACCCTCTCGCGACTACGCGCGCTTGCCGCGCCGCAGGGCGAAGCGCTGCTCGGTGCGGATCTCGTGGACGATCACGGCGTGCGCGATGGCGCCGCGCGCCGTCGCGATCCCGATTTCGGCGCGATGCTGTCCGCCGCGCTCGGCGGCACGCCCGCGCCGAAGATGGAACTTCCCATCGACGACACGCGCACGTTGCAGCAGGTCGAGGCAGTGTCCGGCGCGCTGATGCTGATGCCGCGCGCGTTGTTCGAACGCCTGCACGGTTTCGATGAAGGTTATCGATTGCACGCCGAAGACCTCGACCTCTCGCGTCGCGCACGCGAATCCGGTGCGCTGGTCGCTGTCGCGAATCATGTTCGCGTCCTGCATGTCCGCGGCGTGTCGAGCCGCTCACGCCCGTTCTTCGTCGAATGGCACAAGCATCGCGGCCTGTGGCGCTACTACCGCAAGTTCGAAGCGCCACGCCGTGGCGCCGGGATGAGCGCAGCGGTGTTTACGGCGATATGGCTGCGGTTTCCGGTGGCGTACGTGAAGGCGAAGGCGCGCGCGCAGTGACGGAGCTGCCGCTGTGGAAAACGCTGAGCGAGGATGAGCTGAAGTTCATCGCCGGCCGGGACTACGGCGTGGAGGTGGAGCGTCACCTGGAGGCGCTGAAGAAGGTGGTGTTCGATCAGGATGGATACCTGGGCGAAGGCCAATACTGGTTTCCGTATGAAGTGATCGAACTGTGCTCCTACTCGCTGGAGCCCGGGCATGCGCGGGAGTTCGTGGCGTGCACGCTGCTGGTGATCAGGAATGTCGTTGGCGGATACGATCGCACACACGACCTGTCCGAAATGTTCGACAACCACGCGACCTTCTACGCGGAGCTTCCGCCCGAACTGTCCGAGCAGGTCATGGCCGCGTACATCGCATCCGGCCTGGCGTGATCATCACTCCAACGCGAACCGCACCACGAACAACGCCGCCACGATCCACACCGCCATGTGCACCTCGCGCGCGCGGCCGGTGAAGAGTTTGAGCACGGCGTAAGCGATGAAACCGAACGCCAGGCCATTGGCGATGGAGTAGGTGAACGGCATCGCCAGCGTGCACAGCGCGGCGGGGATGGCTTCGGTGAGGTCGTCCCAATGCACGTCGCCGAGTTCGCGCAGCATCAGGCCGGCGACGAACAGCAGCGCGGGGGCGGTCGCATAGGGCGGGACCATCGCGGCAAGCGGAGAGAACAGCAGCGCCAACAGGAACAACGCGGCGACCACGAGCGCCGTCAGCCCGGTGCGTCCGCCGGCCTGCACGCCCGAAGCGCTTTCGATGTACGCCGTCGTGCTGCTGGTGCCGAGCAGGGATCCCGCGACGATCGCGGTGCTGTCGGCGAACAGCGCGCGGCCGAAGCGCTTCTGCTGCGCGGCGGATGCGTCGTCCGGCGGCAGCAGGCCGGCGCGGCGCGCGACGCCCATCAGCGTGCCTGTGGCGTCGAACACTTCGACCAGCACGAACACGATCACCACATGCAGCATCGCGGCGATCGAAAATCCTTCGCCTCCGCCCAGCGCGCCGCGGATGTCCAGCTGCAGGAACGTCGGCGCAAGGCTCGGTGGCACGTCGATGATGCCGTGGTACTGCACGCGCCCCAGCAGCAGCGAGGTGGCGGTGACGGCGAGGATGCCGATCAGGATCGCGCCCTTCACGCGCCACGCTTCGAGCACGGCGATGAGGAGAAAGCCCGCGACCGCGAGCAGCGGTTCGGGCTGGCGCAGGTCGCCCAGTGCGACGAGCGTGTCGGGATCGCCGACGATCAGTTCGGACTTCTGCAACGCGATGATCGCCAGGAACAGGCCGATGCCGGCGGTGATCGCGCTGCGCAGCGAATGCGGAATCCCGGCGATCAGCCACGCACGCGCGCCGGTGATGGTGAGCAGCAGGAACACGATGCCGGACACGAACACCGCGCCCAGTGCCTGTTGCCAGGTGTAGCCCATCGCGCCGACGACGGTGAAGGCGAAGAACGCATTGAGCCCCATGCCCGGCGCCATGCCGACCGGGTAGTTCGCGGCGAACGCCATCACGAAGGTGCCGATCGCTGCCGCAAGGCAGGTCGCGACGAACACCGCGCCGGTGTCCATGCCGGTATTGCCGAGCACGCTGGGGTTCACGAACACGATGTAGGACATCGTCAGGAACGTGGTCAGGCCGGCGACCAGTTCGGTGCGCACGTCGGTACCGTGCTGTCGCAGCTTGAACAATGCGTCCAGCGCGCGGAGGGCGGGGCGGGCCATCGCGGGGGATCCAGGGTCGGGGAATGCGGGGAACCGGGGGAGGGTAGCGGTGCCGGCGTCGCACAGCATCGGGAAATGATCGCCCGCGCGGCGTGAGGCCGCAGCCAGCCGCGCGCGATTCTTTGTGTCTTCATATGTCGCTTTCGTCAC
>Ga0209050_1000711_pt1 | contig 49107 bp, 43 predicted proteins | sample Araplavi_mTSA_r2_FD_184276 | JGI IMG/M metagenome (GOLD analysis project Ga0209050, IMG submission 184276) | Arabidopsis root microbial communities from North Carolina, USA - plate scrape MF_Cvi_mTSA_r2 (SPAdes) (version 2) | ecosystem: Host-associated > Plants > Roots > Endosphere | place: USA... | reverse complement strand
CCATTCCTGGGTTTCCACAGGATTCGGGTCGTTGTTCAGCACCTCGTTCAACCAGTTCATTAGCGCTCCCATGACCGCACGCACGCGCGCGACTGTTTTAGATTTCTAGCCGCAAAGTGTAGCGCACCAATGGGTTTGCTTACTTCGCTACGGGTGCGTATGGAAGTGCTGGCGTTGTGTCTGCGGGACAAGGCGCGACAGTGGGATGCAGGGTTTTGCGGGTTTCACGGGGGCGTTGGTGGGATGCGTTGATGGCGGTGTGGGACATCGGGGACAGGGAAATGGGGGCGTTCGGGGTGGAGGGGTTGGCGAGCGCTGTCATGGAGGCCGTGGAACGCGCTGCGGGGGCGTGGGGGAGTGTTCCATTGAGGGGATGGAGCGTCGCGTAGCGCGTGGGTGTCTGGTTCCCTGCCGTAGAGCGAGGCTCTGCCTCGCTGCTCGGGACCCCAGCTGGAGGCTCTGGTAGCTGAATGTTTCCGCAGCCACGCAGAGCGTGGCGCTACCTGAGGTGGCGGTTTCGATATATCGTTAGCGCTCTTCATTCGATATATCGAAATGACTGGTCTGCGTTCCCTGGATGGCCCTGGCCGTTCGCCCCCTTCCCGGCCGCTGAGCCGCGGTGACCTGCGCCTGCTGGTGATGTCGCTGCTGGCGGCGCAGCCGCGGCATGGCTATGAGCTGATCCAGTGCATCAGCGAGATGTTCGTGCGGGTGTATACGCCCAGTGCGGGCTCGATCTACCCGGTGCTGGCGCAGTTCGAGGCGGCGGGCTGGGTGAGTGCGCTGGAGGATGCCGGGCGCAAGCGCTACCAGCTCACGGCGCTGGGCCAGGCCGAGCTGGCGGCGCAGCGCGCGGAGGTGGACGCGGCGCTGCAGCGGGTGCGCCACAGCGCGCGTGCTATCGCCAAGGCCAACCTGCCGCCGGTGGTGCGCGATGCGCTGCGTGAGGTGAAGCAGGCGCTGGGCCTGCACCACGCGCGTTGGCAGGACGACAACGCCGCCGCTGTGGCCGAGGCGTTGCGTGAGGCCGCTGCGCGTATCCGCGCGCAGGGCCGTTGATCCCCTTTTCCTTTCGACCCCGCCCGCCGTTGGCCAGCCAGGTCTTTCCCCGTTACGCCGCTGCGGCGGCATTGCTACAGGTACATCGCCATGGCGTTGCATGAAAACAAGTTGGTGCGTCACACCGTGAAGTTCCGTCCGCTGCAGGTGCTGCGCACCGAGGAGATCAGCCCGTGCATGCGCCGGGTGATCATTGGCGGTGAGGCGCTGGAGGGGTTCGATTCGCCCTCGCCCGATGACCACGTGAAGCTGTTCTTCCCGAATGCGCAAGGCGAGTTCGTGGTGCCGACGATGACGCCGGAAGGGCCGCGTTACCCGGAAGGCAAAACGCCCTCGGCTGCGCGCGATTACACGCCGCGCTGGTGGGACCTGGAGGCCAACGAGCTGGCCATCGACTTTGTGATGCACGGCGATGGGGTGGCCTCGCGCTGGGCGGCGAACGCGCAGCCGGGCCATGCCATTGCGGTGGGTGGGCCGCGTGGATCGCATATCACGGCCGATGATTTCGACACGTATGTGCTGATTGGCGATGAGACGGCGCTGCCGGCGATCGGGCGGTGGCTGGAGACGCTCCCGGCGCAGGCGCGGGCGGATGTGTATATCGAGATTCCGGAATCGGGCGACCGCCAGGCGTTGCCGGTGGATGACCGCATCCGGGTGTCGTGGTTGGAGCGCAATGGGTTTGATGCGGCTACCAGTACGTTGCTGGAGGATGTGTTCACCGATTTCGAGGAGCCCGAGGGCGATACGTTCTACTGGATTGCGGCGGAGTCGCGCCGGGCGCGGATGATGCGCAAGTACATCGAGGGGCATCTGGGGGTGCCGAAGGAGTGGATCCGGTCGAAGGGGTATTGGAAGGCGCACCCCGAGTACGAAGGGGATTGAATTCGGTCGGGCGGGCCACGGACCGCTTGGGCCGGCCAGCGGCCGGCGCTACCGGGGTGGGTCGGTTGGGGCGTGGACCGCTTGGGTCGGCCAGCGGCGGGCGGTGCCGGGCGGATCGCCTTGGGCGTGGACCGCTTGGGCCGGCCAACGGTCGGCGGTGCCGGGCGGGTCGCTTTGGGCGTGGACCGTTTGGGCCGGCCAGCGGTCGGCGCTACCCGGACGGGTCGCCTTGGGCGTGGACGTAACGGCCGGCGTTACGGGGCGCCCACCGCCGGTAGGTCACGACCGTTGGTCGTGACGTGCGCGTGCGACAATCGCGTTTTGGCCGGTGGCTTTTCGATGCAAGCAGTTTCTCTTTCGGCGGTGGCCGATCTGATCGCGCGGCTGGAGCGCGCCGATGCCGGGCTGGAGGCGACGCTGGCGGCGGCCGCACCGCAGGCTGCCGTGCCGGTGCGCGAGGCGGTACTGCCGCTGGCGCGGGCGCAGCTGGCGCTGCTGCAGGCCAATGCGGATATCACGCTGGTGGCCGATGAGCTGCGCCGTTACCAGAAGTACGCGCTGCCGGGGAAGCCGAGCCTGCAGATCGTGCAGCTGCGCAAGCAGCAGGCAACGGTGAAGCAGGCGGCGTTGCTGGCGCGGCAGAATTTCGCGCAGGCCACGCATGCGTTTCTGCGCGAGAGCGGGTTGGTGGCGCCGGCGCGGCGGTTGCCCACCGATTTCGCGAGTGGGTGGTTGGCGAAGATGGCGGGGTAATGCGGCCGGGTGTTGTGTTAGCGAAAAAAACCCGCCATTTTTGGCGGGTTTTTCGTTTGGTCGGCTTCCGGGGGGATTGAGCCGACTAACAGTCGGCTCTACCGTCCCATTTTTCCGTCCGGTTGTTCCGCCCGGTTGTTCCGGCCGGTTGTTCCGGCCGGTTGTTCCGGTCGGTTGTTCCGGTCGGTTGTTCCGGCCGGTGGTTCCGTTCGGTTGTCCCGGCCGGTTGTTCCGTCCGGTTGTTCCGTCCGGTTGTTCCGTCCGGTTGTTCCGTCCGGTGGTTCCGTCCGGTGGTTCCGTCCGGTGGTTCCGTCCGGTGGTTCCGTCCGGTGGTTCCGTCCGGTGGTTCCGTCCGGTGGTTCCGTCCGGTTGTTCCGTCCGGTTGTTCCGTCCGGTTGTTCCGTCCAGTTGTTCCGTCCGGTTGTTCCGCCCGGTTGTTCCGCCCGGTGGTTCCGTCCGGTGGTTCCGGCCGGTTGTTCCGGCCGGTTCTCCATCAGGATTGCCGTCGGCGTTACGTCCGGGGGACCGTTGCCGATCAGGCGGCCGGCTTTTCGCCGGTGGCTTCGGTGGTGATGCGGATGTTCACTTCGTCGCTGACGTTCGGGGCGTAGGCGCCGACGCCGAAATCGCTGCGCTTGATGGTGGTGGTGGCGTCGAAGCCGGCGGCCGGTACCTTGGCCATCGGGTGCTCGCCGCCGGCGTTGACGGTCACATCCAGGGTCACCGGCTTGGTGATGTCCTTGATGGTCAGGTCGCCGGTGACGGTCAGCTTGTTGGTGCCGGCAGCTTCCACCTTGGTGCTCTTGAAGGTGGCGGCCGGGAACTTGGCGGCGTCGAAGAAGTCGGCGCTCTTGAGGTGCTCGTCGAACTTGGCGGTGAAGCTGTTCAGGCCGGTCAGCGGCAGCTTCACTTCCACGGTGCTCTTGGTCACGTCGGCGGCGTCATACACCAGGGTGCCTTCGGCGCTGCCGAAGTGGGCGGTCGGGTGCGAGAAGCCGAAGTGGCTCCACTGGGCCAGCACGTCGGTGTGGCTCGGGTCGAGCTTGTAGGTGCCCGAGGCGATCTGGATGGCTTCGGCAGCCGGGGCAGCGGCCGGCGCAGCAGCCGGTTCGGCCGGGGCGGTGGCGGCAGCGGCCGGGGTCGCGTCGGCGGCCGGTGCGGCGGTGTCTTCAGCCGGCTTGGAGCAGGCGGCAATGGCCAGGGTGAGGGCCAGCGGCAGCAGCAGTTTGCGGGTAACGGTCATGGCAGGTCTCTCTCTCGAATGGGAAGGGAACACAGGAAGGGGTGCAACAGCCCGTCCGCAGGGACGAGCCAAGAATACCGGCCAGCCGGGTGCTTACCCTTCGGGCCGTCACTGCGCGACGTCAGGAACGGCGCCAGGCCGTTCCCTTCGGCGGAAACGCTTATGCGATGCGGGCCGCTTCGTCGAAGGACAGGCGAGGCAGGCGCGGGAACAGGCCCGACGAATCACCGTAACCCAGATTGACCAGGAAGTTCGACTTGATGGTGGTGCCCTTGAAGAAGGCTTCGTCCACCTTGGCCGGGTCGAAACCGCTCATGGGGCCGGCGTCCAGGCCCAGCGCGCGGGCGGCCAGGATCAGGTAGGCGCCCTGCAGGCTGCCGTTGCGGAAGGCCGATTCGTGGCGACCCTCACGCGGGCCCTCGAACCACGCCTTGGCGTCGGTGTGCGGGAACAGGTAGGGCAGCTTTTCGTGGAAGTCTTCGTCGAAGCCGATGATGACGGTGACCGGGGCGGCCAGGGTCTTGTCGTGATTGCCTTCGGAGAGCGCCGGGGCGAGCTTGGCTTTGGCTTCGGGCGACTTCACGAACACGAAGCGCGCCGGGCTGCCGTTGGCCGCGGTCGGGCCCCACTTGAGCAGCTCGTACAGGTCCTTGAGCTGGCTGTCTTCCACCGGCTTGTCGAGGAAGGCGTTCTGGGTACGGGCGGTACGGAACAACTGGTCGAGCGCGGCATCGTTGAGCACGTTGGACATGAAGCCTCCGGTAGAAAGGGAATCCTGCACGCCGTGCGCTACCTTAAGGGCTGCGCGGTCGGCGAAGGCTGGCAGTGTAGAGTGTCGCGACTGTTGCAACACCCAGCTTGGCTGAAACGAATTAATGCCACACGTGAAACGATGGAGTCCGCCCTGGACGATCACTGACGGCCGTGCCGGCAATGTACGGCAGGCGGTGGCGCTGGCCACGGCACTGAAGCTGGGGGCACACCGGCCGCTGGTGCTGGAACCGCGAGCGCCGTGGAAGTGGGTGGCCCCGCGCTGGCTGCCGGGCATGGCCAACGGCTATGGCGGGGCGTTTGCGGCACTGGCCGCACAACCGCCCGAGCTGGCGGTGGGCTGTGGCCGCCAGGCGGCTGGGGCGCTGCGCGAACTGCGGCGGCGCGGCAGCAAGGTGGTGCAGATCCTTGACCCGCGCCTGGGCACGCGCCACTGGGACCTGCTGGTGGTGCCCGAACACGACCGCCTGCGCGGCAGCAATGTGCTCACGCTGCTGGGCAGCCTGAACCCGGTGGACGATGACTGGCTCACGGTGGGCCGCGCGGCGTTTGCCAGCTTCGGCGAGCTGCCCGGGCCGCGTACGGCGCTGCTGGTGGGCGGGCCCACGCCGCACGCGCCGTGGCATGAGCCGGACATGGTGAAGGTGTTCCAGCAACTGGCCGAACAGCTGCGCGCGGAAGGCGGCAGCCTGCTGGCCACCACCTCGCGGCGCACGCCACCGGCGCTGGTAGGTGCGCTGCGCAGCGCGTTTGCCGAGGTGCCGGGCGTGATCTGGGGCGATGGCGGCGACGGGGTGAACCCGTACGCGGGTCTGCTGGGCTGGGCCGACCGGATCGTGGTCTCTCCCGATTCGGTGAACCTGCTCTCTGAAGCGTGCGGCACGCGCCTGCCGGTGGCGGTGGCGCTGGAACAGCAGGCGCAGGGGCGCATGGTGCAGTTCCAACAGGCGCTGCGCGCACGTGGGCGGCTGCAGGAGCGCTGGTTGGACTGGGCCTACCCGGGCCCGATCGAGCCGCTGCGCGAAACCGGCCGCATCGCCGCGCAGGTACGGGCGGCATTGGAGATACCGGCGTGACGCCACGCACCGCTGATCTACCGATAACAGCGCACCCTTGGTAGTGCCGACTGTTAGTCGGCAAACAGCCTGATGCCGCTATGATGCCCCCGCGGCCCCGTACCGCTGGAGACTCAACTGCAATGGACCTGCCCTGCCCCGGGATCACCCCGCGCTCATCCATGAAACGCATCGCGTTGCAGCCACTGCTGTTCGCGATGCTGTACGTGGCCGCGCCATTGGTGCACGCGCAATCCCAACAGCCCGAATGCATGGAGCGCCACCCTACCCCGGCGGCGCTGGCGTCGATGTTCGATGTGGCGCAGCGCGCGGATGAAACCCTGGAGGCACTGGATGGCGTGGACGTGGTGATCCTCGCGCGCGGTGGCCAGGACCTGAGCCGTTACGGTCTGCGCCACAGCCACCTGGCCTTTGCGGTGCGCGAAGACGACGGCCGCTGGCGCACGGTGCACCTGCTCAATCGCTGCAAGTCCGCGGAATCGACGCTGTACCGCGAGGGCCTTAGCAACTTCATCGGCGAAACCGGCACGCATACCGACCTGCGCGTGGGCGTGCCCACGCCGGCCGTGCGTGCGGCGTTGAAGGCGATGCTGACGCCGCCTGCGATCCAGGCCAAAGCGCTGCATGAGCCGCGCTACAGCGTGGTGGCGTATCCCTTCAGCGATGAATACCAGAACTCCAACCAGTGGGTGCTGGAAGTGCTGGCGGCGGCGATGGCGCAATCACGTGACGGCACGTTGCTGGTGAGGCGCGCTCAGGTACAGACGTGGTTGAAGGAACAGCACTACCAGCCCAGCGCATTGCATATCGGCGTGGGCAAGCGGCTGGGTGCGCGGTTCTTCTCGGCCAATGCGGCCACCACCGACCACCCGGCCAGTGAGCGTATTTCGGGCGACTATTCGGTGGTGACGGTGGAATCGGTGTTCGACTTCCTGCAGCAGCGCAAGGCGCTGGCGCAGGAACTGAGCGTGGCGCATGTGCCGGTGGCGGGCATGGCGGCGCCGAAGCCGTAACGATGTTTCCGCGATACCGGCATGCCGCCGGTATCGCCCTTGCAGAAGGAGTTGGCATGAAGCGTTATTCGATTCTGGCGGTGGCACTGAGCGTGGCCACTGCAGTACCGCACGCCGGTGCGCAGAACTTCACCCCCAGCCAGCAGTCGGTGAGCTACGCGGCGATCAGCGCCTACGTCAGCATCGCGGTGGTCACCGCGCCGATCTGGCTGACGGCAGCTGGCTTCCATGCATCGTCCAAGGGCTCAGAGCGGCGCGATGCGGCCAAAGACAAGGGCGCTGGCGCTGCGGGCGCAAAGGCCGGCGCGTTGCCGCCGCTCACCGTGGAGAAGGTGGAACGCCAGGCCGATGGGGCGTATCAGGTGGCGTTGAAAAACCCCGATGCGCCCACCGACCTGGCCGTGGTGCAGTGGCCGGCCCGCGAGAACAACCCGGCGCAGGCGCTGAAGGTGGGCGACGTGCTGGATTTCAAACCGACCGAAGCCGGCGCCGGCTGGATGGTGGCCGACGCCCAAGGCACGGCGCTGGCGTTCCTGCCCACCACCGACGCGGCGGCAAGCAACACCAGCGAGCGCTGGTAACGCTGGTAACGCTGGTAACGCTGGTAACGCTTGTAACGCTTGTAACGCTGGTAACGCTTGTAACGCGGGCAACATTGGCAACATTGGCAACGCGGGTGATGCGGGTGATGCGGGTAATGCGGGTAATGCTGGCAACGCTGGCAACGCTGGCACGGCCGGCACGGCTGGCACGACCGGCACGGCCGGCACGACCGGCACGGCTGGCACGGCCGGCACGGCTGGCACGACCGGCACGGCCGGCACGACCGGCACGGCTGGCACGGCCGGCACGGCTGGCACGACCGGCACGGCCGGCACGACCGGCACGGCTGGCACGACCGGCACGACCGGCACGGCTGGCACGACCGGCACGGCTGGCACGGCCGGCACGGCTGGTAGAGCCGACTGTTAGTCGGCTGCACCCTCCGCAAGCCGGTACAACGCAGCCACACGAGACATGGCTCTACCGCTACCGGTGGCATGCGATGGGGTGATCGTTTCGCCCAGCCCAATGGCCCCCGTCCGATGAACAACGATGGGGTGGCTGCGGCGGCGGCTTGCGGGGATAATCCGCCGCTTCCTTCGCCCTCCCCCGGTTCGCCATGCCTGCGCGCCCAGACATCGTGTTTGCCCCGTTGACCTCGCGCTCGCTGCTGCTCGCAGTGCTGGCCATGGGTGCGGTGGTGCTGGGCTCGAACGTGCTGGTGCAGTACCCCATCAACGATTGGCTGACCTGGGGCGCCTTCAGTTACCCGGTGGCATTCCTGGTGAGCAACCTGATCAACCGCCGCTTTGGCCCGGCGGCCGCGCGGCGGGTGGCGTGGGCGGGGTTCGCGCTGGCGGTGGTGTTGTCGATCTGGATCGCCACGCCGCGGATCGCGGTGGCCTCGTGCCTGGCCTTCATTGCCGCGCAGCTGCTGGACATCACCGTGTTCGACCGGCTGCGCCGCGGGCACTGGTGGCGTGCGCCGATGGTGGCCACCACGTGCAGTGCGACGCTGGATACCACGATCTTCTGGAGCATCGCGTTCGCGGGTTCGAGCCTGCCGTGGGTGAGCTGGGCGGCCGGCGATCTGGCGGTGAAGCTGGCAATCGGCGTGTTCCTGCTGGCGCCGTTCCGCGCGCTGCTGTGGAAGATGGCGCCGCGTACGGTGTGATGCGCAGAGCCGTCAACGTCGTAACGCGCACACCGGTCGCCATGACGCCGCCGGGCAATATGCCGTAGAGCCACGCTCTGCGTGGCTGGCGACAATCGTCGAGCGTGCAGGGCGCACTGCTGAGAGCAGCCGGGCAGAGCCCGGCTCTACGTGTCAGGAGAACGGGAGGTCTGCTGCTTGGCAGGCCGCTGCTATGACGCGCTGCGCCTCTTCCAGTGCGGGGGTCATGACGGCTACACGCGGGCGGCGGTCGAGCGTGCAGGCCAGGCCCACGTCGAGCAGTGCGGCATGCGCGGCGTGCAGTGCGTCGCGGCTGCCGCCGGGCAGCCAGGCAATGGCGGCCAGCTGGTCGATCAGGCTCGGGGTGTCGCGCGGCTCCAGTACCTGTGCGTGCGTTGCGCCGCTTTCGAGCACGCCGGTCTGCAGCAGGAATTCCAGATCCACCACGCCGCCGGCGCCCTGCTTGAGGTCCCAGCGCGCGGCATCGCTGCGGTCCAGTTCGGTGCGCATGCGCCCACGCATCTTGATTACGTCGGCGTACAGCACGTCGCGGTCGCGCGGTGTGGCCAGCGTCATGGCGCGGATGCGTTCGAAATCGGCCAGCAGACTGGCATCGCCGGCAATGCCGCGCGCGCGCACCAGTGCCTGGTGTTCCCAGGTCCAGGCACGCTCGCGCTGGTATTCGGTGTAGCTGGCCAGCGAGGACACCAGTGAACCTTTGCCGCCATCCGGGCGCAGGCGCACGTCGATGTCGTACAGGCGGCCGGCGGCGGTGACCGCGCCCAGCAGCGCCATGACCTTCTGCGCCAGCCGTGCGTACCAGCGGCCCGGGTCGAGCGGGCGGGCGCCGTCGCTGCTGTCCTGGTCGGCGGGGTGGTCGTGCAGGAACACCAGGTCCAGGTCCGACCCGAAGCCCAGTTCCAGGCCGCCCAGGCTGCCGTAGCCGATGATGGCAAACCGCCCGCCGGGCACATCGCCATGCTGGCGGCGCATGTCGGCGTCGGCCATGGCCAGGGCGGTGACCACCACTGCCTGGGCAAGCTCGGCCAGCTGGCGGGTGCTGTCCACGGCGCGCTGGCGGCCGTCCAGGGTGGCCAGCGCCATGCGGAAGCTGAGCGCCAGGCGGGTTTCGTTGAGCAGGCGCAGCGCGGCTTCGGGGTCATCCACGGTGAGTGCGGCATCGCACTCGGCCTGCATGGCGGCGGCGTCGGGCATGGGCCCGGACACGCGCACGTCGAGCAGTTCGTCGAGCAGCAGCGGGTAGGCGGCGATGCGTTCGGCCAGCAGCGCGCTGCGCGCCAGAACATCCACCAGCCGCGCCAGTGCGCTGGGCTGTTCGTCGAGCAGGGCCAGATAACTGGTGCGGCGCAGGACGGCCTGCAGCAGGCCGAGAACGCGCTTGAGCGCGGCGTCGGGCTGGGGCGAGCGGGTGGCGGCGTGCAGCAGCGCGGGCAGGACGCGGTCCAGCCGCGCGCGGGCGCTGTCGGAGAGCGACTTCACGCCAAGCGACTGGGCGAAGTCGCGCAGCGACTGGTCGGCGCCGCCGGGATCGTGGAAGCCGGCGTCGGCCAGCACCTCGGCGCTGCCGCCGTCGGGCAGGCCGCGCCAGTAGTTGTCCAGGGCGTCGGGCGCGGCCTGGCCGGCACGCGGGGCGAGCAGCGCGGCGAATTCGGTGCTGACCCGTTCGCGCTGCACATCCAGTGCGGCCAGCAGCGCGTCCCAGTCCGGGTAGCCCAGGCCGCAGGCGATGCGCAGGCGGTCGGTGGGGTCGCCGGGCAGCGCGTGGGTCTGGGCGTCGCGCAGCATCTGCAGGCGGTTTTCCAGACGGCGCAGGAAGCCGTAGGCGTGCAGCAGGTCCTGGCCATCCTGCGCGGCCATCTGCCCGCAGGCCACCAGAGCCGGCAGGGCGTGCAGCAGGCGGCGTTCGCGCAGGCTGGCATCGCGGCCGCCGCGGATGAGCTGCAGGGCCTGGGAGAGGAATTCGATTTCGCGGATGCCACCGGGGCCGCGCTTGATGTCGTCGAACATGTCGCGGCGTGAGACTTCGGCGGTGATGGCTGCCTTCATTTCGCGCAGGCCGTCCAGTGCGGTGAAGTCCAGGTAGCGGCGGTACACGAACGGGCGCAGGGTCTGCAGCCAGGCTTCGCCCGCCTGGATGTCGCCGGCCACGGCGCGCGCCTTGAGCCAGGCGTAGCGTTCCCAGTCGCGGCCTTCGCGCTGGAAGTACTGGTCCATGCCGGCGAACGACAGCGCCACCCGGCCGGCGCTGCCGAACGGGCGCAGGCGCAGGTCGACGCGGTGGCTGAAGCCGTCCACGGTGGTGTCGTCGAGCAGGCGGGCCAGGCGCTGGCCGAGCCGGGCGAAGTATTCCTCGGCGGCGAGCGGGCGCGGGCCGTCGGATTCGCCGCCCTGCGGGTAGGCGTAGACCAGGTCCACGTCGGAGCTGAAATTGAGTTCGCCACCGCCCAGCTTGCCCAGGCCGAACACCACCAGCTGCTGGGCGCTGCCGTCGGCGGCGCGGACCACGCCGTGGCGGCTGGCGAATTCCTGTTCCAGCGCGGCCAGGGCCAGCGCCAGGCAGTCCTCGGCCAGGCGGGTGGCGCCGGCCAGGGTGGCGGGGACGTCGTCCAGGCCTTCCAGGTCGCGCCAGATCAGCCGGGTGGAGGCGGCGGTGCGGTAGCGGCGCAGGCGCATCGGCCAGTCGGCCGGCTGCTGCGGGTCCAGTTCGGGAAGCGGCAGCGGCGGGCAGTCGGATTGGGTCAATTGCGACAGGAGTGCGGGCTGCCGGCACAGGGTGTCGATGGCGAAATCGCTGGTGATGGCTAGCAGGCGGAGCTGGGCCAGCACGGGCTCGGCGGGCGGCCACGATCCTGAGTCATTCAGGCTGAGCGCAAGGCGGGCGAGCGCGCGGTCGACCAGGGGGACGAGGGCGGCGGGGACGGCGTCGGCGGAAATCGGCATGCGTCGATTATGCATGGCGCTTTCTGGATTGCCCGGGCCGCAGGCGACGCGCACGTCAGGGAGACGCCTTGGCTGCTGGACGGCCGTCGAAGAGCCACGCCCTGCGTAGCTGCTTGCGCTCAGCATTGCCGCAGCCACGCAGAGCGTGGCTCTACTGGGATTGCTGCAGCCACGCAGAGCGTGGCTCCCGGGAGATGGGTATGGCCAGGCAGTGGGTGTCCCTACTGAGCGATCTGGGGCTGGCGCCAAATCGCGGGCATAAAAAAGCCCGCTTGCAGCGAACTGCCAGCGGGCTCTGCTCCCTCCCCCACGTCGGGATGCAGGGCGATCTTCTAGGCTCCGCGAACAAGTTGCACGCTGCACTGCAAAACAATACTGGTGGGTACAGCAGCCCTCATTTAACTGAATAGGAACTCACGCAGGGCGCAGGGTCCATGCCACTTTGGTCGCACCTGTGAAGGGCATGCGATGGCGGATAATGAATATCCCCCACGAAGATGTAGGCGTCATGTCCGTTGATCGCATTGCCAACGCGCGTCTGCGCGATCGCGTCGTATCTGCCGAAGCCGCCGCCGCGCTGATCCAGCCCGGCGAAACGGTGGCCATGAGCGGCTTTACCGGCTCGGGTTACCCCAAGGCGGTGCCGGTGGCACTGGCCCAGCGGATCGAGGCGTTCCACGCCGACAACCTGCCCTTCCAGATCAGCCTGATGACCGGCGCGTCCACCGCACCGGAACTGGACGGGGCGCTGGCCAAGGCCGATGGCATAGCCATGCGCATGCCGTTCCAGAGCGATCCGGATGCGCGCAACCGCATCAATGCCGGCCTGCTCGATTACATCGACATCCACCTGAGCCACGTGGCCCAGCATGTGTGGTTCGGGTTCTACGGCGAGATCGACACGGCGGTGGTGGAGGTCTCGGCGATCCGCGAAGACGGCTCGCTGGTGCCCTCCACGTCGGTGGGCAACAACAAGACCTGGCTGGACCTGGCCAGGAAGGTGATTGTCGAGGTCAACGAATGGCAGCCGGCCGGCGTGGATGGCATGCATGACATCTACTACGGCACGGCGCTGCCGCCGCACCGCAAGCCGATTCCGCTGGTGCACGGCAATGACCGCATTGGCGACACCGCGCTGCGCTGCGACCCGGACAAGATCGTGGCGGTGGTGCGCACCAACGGCCCGGACCGCAACAGCCCGTTCAGCCCGATCGATGCAACCAGCGAGCAGATTGCCGCCTACCTGATCGAGTTCCTGAAGCATGAGGTGGCCAAGGGCCGGCTGCCGGCCAACCTGCTGCCGCTGCAGAGCGGCGTGGGCAACATTCCCAACGCGGTGCTGGCGGGGCTGGGGAAAAGCGGCTTCCGCGATCTGAGTGCGTTCACTGAGGTGATCCAGGACGGCATGCTGGACCTGCTGCGCGACGGGGTGCTGAGCTATGCCTCGTGCACCGGCTTCGCCCTGAGCCCGCAGGCGAACGAGACCTTCAAAGAGCACATCGATTTCTACCGCGAGCGCATCATCATGCGCACGCAGGAGATTTCCAATCACCCCGAGCTGGTGCGCCGCCTGGGCTGCATCGGCATGAACGGGATGATCGAGGCGGACCTGTACGGCAACGTCAATTCCACCCATGTGATGGGCACGCGGATCATGAACGGTATTGGCGGGTCGGGCGATTTCGCGCGCAACGGATTCCTGTCGGCGTTCCTGAGCCCGTCGACGGCGAAGAACGGCACCATCTCGGCGATCGTGCCGATGGTGAGCCATGTGGACCACACCGAGCACGATGTGTCGGTGATCGTGACCGAACAGGGCCTGGCCGATCTGCGCGGGCTGCCGCCGCGCAAGCGGGCGCGGGTGGTGATCGACAACTGCGCGCACCCGGATTTCCGCGACCAGCTCAACGACTATTTCGAGCGCGCCAGCCGTGACAGTTATGGCAAGCACACCCCGCACCTGTTGCCGGAGGCGTTGTCGTGGCACCAGCGGTGGCTGGATACGGGCACGATGAAGGGTTGATGTCAGGTAACGCAGAACGCCGGGATTTCCCGGCGTTTTCTGTTGCAGCGTGGATCGGCGGGGATCGCGAACGCGTGAGGCGATGTACCGACCAACGGTCGGTACCTACCGGAGCGAGGCGCACGCCGGTCGCAGAAAACGCCGGGATTCCCGGCGTTTTCTGTTGCGCCGTGGATCGGCGGGGATCGCGAACGCGTGAGGCTATGTACCGACCAACGGTCGGTACCTACCGGAGCGGGGCGCAGCGTCGCGCGCTGTTGTGTGCCGGCTGCTGGCCGGCAACCATGAACCTTCGCCGGAGAAACGAGCGCCGCCCAACGGCCGGCGCTACCGGTCAGCCGGTCAGCGGTCAGCGGTCAGCTACGCAAGCTATCCAGCGATTCCTGCTGCAGCCGTTCGTAGATCGCGAACTCGTCTTCGACCTTCATACGCAGCGCCTGCTCGAACGCATCGCGGTTGGCGTGGGCAGCATAGGCCCGCTGCTCTTCGCCGCCCAGGTTGGACTGGAAGATGCCCGCAGCGCTGACCGGCAGGAAATCTTCATAGACGATCGGGTCGGCGCTGGCCAGGCCGGCGGCCACCAGTGCTTCGGCGGGCAGGTCGGCCACGGCGGACGGGTCGGCGCGCCCAGCGTCGGTGAGCGCGTAACGGTAGTAGCCCAGCCCCTCGCGGCGCAGGGTGGCGTGGTCGTCCGGGAAGGCGGTGAACGCGGCGGCCAAGCGGCTCGGATAGTCCTGCCCGGTGCTGCCGGCGCCGCCGGCATCGCGTGCCTGGGCCAGCAGCTGGTCGTACAACGCACGCCCCTTCGGGGTGAGGGCCAGGCCACGCTGCTCGATCTCACCGAAGCGCGCGGTATGGGTGCCGGCATCGCCGCTGTCGCCATCGGGGAAGGTCACGGTCTCTTCCAGCGCCTTGAAGCTGGTCTGGCGCAGCAGGATGGGCACGCGGCGCGGCGGCGGGCCTTCGACCACGGCTTTGGCGTCGATCCCGCGGGCGAGCATGCCGGCCTGCGCGGCGTCGATGTCCAGGGTGCGCGGGGTGAGATGGTTGATGTGCGGGCCACGGAAGCTGACCACGTCCGCCACCAGCCGGTGCGCGCTGCCGAGGGCGTGATAGGTGGCCAGCGAGACGGTGGCATCGCTGTGCCAACGGAAGGTTTCCAGCGCGGCCAGCACGAAGCGGCGCGCGTCGGTGGCATCCAGCCCGCCTTCGCGCTCGGCCTGCTCGATCAGCGCCAGCGCCTCAGCGGTGAAGATGCGGCGGCGCGCGAGAATGCGGGCCGATTCCTCGCGCAGGGCCGCGTCTTCGATCAGCTCCAGCCGCAGCAGCGAGGTGAACACGCGGAACGGGTTGGCCGCCAGGGCGGCTGCGGTGCGTGGGCGGAATGCGGTGGAATGCACCGGCACGCCGGCCACCGAAAGATCGTAATAGCCGATGGGGTGCATGCCCATCACCGCAAACAGCCGGCCCAATGTAGCCAGTTCCTCTGCGGTGCCGACGCGAATGGCGCCGTGGCGCTCCTGCGCCAGGCGATTGCGTTCGTCATTGCGCTCGAGCTGCTCGGCCAGCGCCGGGTTGGCGGTGAGCACGGCATCGTTGATCTCGGCCACCAGGTCCACCAGGGTGCCGTACAGCGGTACTTCGGTGCGGTACATGGTGGACATGGCCTGGGCGAACAGGCTGCGGATATCGTCGGGTGAAACGAAACGGTCGGCGCTCATTACGTACTCGGCAACGGATCACTAGGGGGAACAACAGTCGCGCATTGTCGCCGAGGCAGGCGATGGCCGCGATCTGCATAGCAGCAGAGGCGTGCCCACCAACGGTGGGCACCTACCTGGGAGCAGAGGCGTACCCGCCCACGGTGGGCACCTGCCCGGGAGCAGAGGCGTGCCCACCAACGGTGGGCACCTACCTGGGAGCAGAGGCGTGCCCACCAACGGTGGGCACCTACCCGGGAGCAGAGGCGTACCCGCCCACGGTGGGCACCTGCCCGGGAGCAGAGGCGCACCCGCCAACGGTGGGCACCTACCCGGAAATGACCCGTGTCTGCGTCCGGTGGCGCCGGCCGTTGGCCGGCCGACGCGGTCCGGCATCAGGCGACCAACATCACCGCGAAGCCTTCTCCGGCGTCACCACCCGTGCCGCTTCCTCGCGCTGGGCGCGGTCACCCAGCTGGCGCTTGAGGGTGGCATCCAGCGTCACGGGACGGTCCCAGTGATCGTGGCTGGCCACGATCGCATGGCGCAGCGCGCGCCAGTGCAGGTTGGTGGGCGTGACCGGCATCTCCGCCACGACGTCGGCCCAGCGCTTGTCTTCGCCCTCGTCGGGCACGAACCGCGACCAGGCCTGCACGGCATCGCGGCAGGAATGTTCGGTCGCTTTGGCCCAGAAACAGGCGAAGTAGATATCGCCGGCCTGCCAGCCATGGGTGTAGAACAGCGCGGCGATGTAATCGCGCGATACGCCGGCATAGCGCGCGACCTCGTCGAGGAAACTCTCCGGGTAGCGCTCGGCGTAACGGTTGATGTCGTGCAGCTGGGTGTCCACCCAGGCATCGCCGGTGGCGACCTGGTAGGCGTCCGATTCCTCCGCAGTCTGCTGGGCGGCCGCACTCAACGGCAGCCACAGCAGCAGCGCAACCAGCAGCAGGCGCAGGCGCGTCACCGGCTCAGCCCGCGGCCTTGGCTTCGATGGCGCGCAGGGCCTGCGGCCAGTCGAAGGCAGTAGGCGCTTCCACCATGCGCGGCTCGTCGGCGGCCACGCCGTGCTGGGTTTCATGCGCCCAGGTAACCGCATACGGGGTGTGGATGCCCCAGCCGCCCAGGGTGACCACCGGCTCGATGTCCGAGCGCAGCGAATTGCCGACCATGACGAAGCGCTGCATCGGCAGGTCGAACTCTTCCAGCACCCGCGCGTAGGTTTCAGGGTCTTTCTCGGAAACGATTTCGATGCGCGGGAACAGGTCGCGCAGGTTGGCGACCTTGATCTTGGCTTCCTGGTGGAACAGGTCGCCCTTGGTGATCAGCACCACCGGGTAGTCGCGCGCGATCTCGCTTACGGACGCGTGCACGCCGTCGATCAGCTCGACCGGGTGGCGCAGGGTGTCATGGCCGATGTCCAGGATCAGCTGCAGGTCGCGGGCGGCGATGCGACGTTCGGTGATCTCGATGGCCGCTTCCAGCATCGACAGGGTCATGCCCTTGACGCCGTAGCCGAACACGCCGAGGTTGCGCTGCTGCACCTCGAGCAGGTGGCGCGCGGTGGCAGTGTCGTGCACGTCGATGTAGCGCGACAGAATGTCGAGGTAATCCTGCTCGGCCTTGCGGTAGTAATCCTCGCTCTTCCACAGCGTGTCGTCACCGTCAAAACCGACCAGACCGATGGCGCCGTTGGGCGTGGGCATGGAGGTCATCATCGGGCAAGCATAGCAAGGGCGCGGGGCCGGCCCAATGAGGAAACCGGGCAGAAGGAAGGGCGGCCGAAGCCGCCCTTCCGGGGCCATCCACCGTTGTCCGGCGGTATCAGGCCAGTTGCGCGTTACCTGCCTGCGCTGCCGCCGGCGGCACCCTGCTGGGCGGCCACATAGGCCTTGTATTCATCCGGGGTGAGCTTGCCGTCCTTGTTGCTGTCGGCCTGGTCGAACACCTGGGCAAGGCCGGCGTTGACCTGGGCCTCGGTCTTGCTGATGGCACCGTCACCGTCGGTGTCGACGCTGGCCCAGGTCTGGCCGCCACCGCCGCCCGCCTGCGCCGAGGCCTGCGCGGCCGCGCCGGTAGCCGCATCAGCCGCCTGGTCTGCCTGTGCCGCCGACTGCTGGGCCTGCGCGGCCTGGGTCTGGGCCTGCGCTGCGCTCTGCTGGGCGGTCTGTGCCATCGCCGGAATGGCCAGCACACTGCCTGCGGCGACGATCAGGGCGATCAGGGGCTTGCGGTTGCGAATAGTCATATGGGTGGTCTCCTTGTGGGATGTTGCGCGGCAGTTGTTTCCGCACGGCCCCCACACTGCCACCCTGTTTGTGAATCGATCTTGCGCCGGAATCTGCGCGCGCACGCGGTCTTAACCACAGCGCCGCCGCTGGACGGTACCGCTGCGGTTACGCGCAGGTGAGCGATTGGTAAGGCGCCCATTCAATCGCTGCGGATTTAACCGGACGCAAACGAAACCTCAGGGTGGATTGGCGTTTTTTTCGCCTGAGCGCGAACTGAACACAAGCCAGCCCAGCGCCACGCCAGCGAGCGCGCCGGCCACTTCAAGCACCACGCGCGAGCCCAGTTCGTTCGGATCGTGGATGCTGGCCAGGAACAGGCGCGCATACAGCGGCGACTCCAGCCGCATGATGCCCATGTAGAACAGCTTCCATGCGTCGATGCCGGCCGAGGCGGCCACGGCGATCACGCTGGCCCACCCGATCGCATGGCCCATCGACCAGCCGGCCCAGCGGCACAGCCGCTGCCACACCGCGTACACCAGCAGGCCGACCAGCAGGGCGATCAGGCCGGCTTCCAGCGTGCCCAGCAATCCAAAGTGCAGCGGCAGGTTCATCGTGGTCCGAGCGGTGGGCGAGCGCGCATTGTAGCGGTGCGCGGCGCCAGCGCCGGCGGCTCAGCGCACCGGTACGTCGTAGGCGGTGGTGGGGCTGGGCTCGGGCGTGAGGGTGTAGTGCCACCACTCCTGCGGGTAGTTGGCAAAGCCCCTGCGTTGCATGGCCTGCAGCAGGGTCTGCCGGTTACGCCGCTGGACGGCGCTGATGTCGGGCGCATCGGTATGCGCGCGTGGGCCGAAGAAGTCGAAGCCGGTGCCCATGTCGACCGGGGTGCAGGGGTCGCTGCGGCAATCGAGCAGGCCCAGGTCGACGGTGGCGCCGCGGCTGTGGCCGGAGGTTTCGGCGATGTAGTCACCCAGCAGTGCGGACTTTTCCAGACCGGGGTACTGGAGAGCTTTGCGCGACTGCTCCTGCGGGTCGTGCACCCAGGCCACGAAGGCCCGCACCGACTGCGCCGGGCGGTAGCAGTCGAACAGCTGCAGGCCGTAGCCGCGGGCGCGCAGATCCGCTTCCACCTTCGCCAGTGCAGTGGCGGCCGGGCGCAGCAGGAAGCACTTGGCCGCCTCGTAACCGGGCACCGGCCGGGCGGTGAAGTTGTTGGAACCGGCGTAGCGGATGTCCAGTGCGATGCCCGGTACCAGGCTGCGGATATCGACCAGACCCGCCTGTCCGGTCGTGCGCGCCGGCGCGAGGGTCACCGCCTGCGCGCCGGCCGGCGGTGCTGCAAGGGCGAAGAGCAGGCTAAGGGCAATCGCCGATGCGGCTGAAGTGCAGGTCCTGGTAGTCATAGCTGAAGTCGATATCCGGATCGATCGCGCGCAGGGTGAGCGCAGGCGGCGTGCCCGGCTCGACCTGCAGCCAGGGTTCGGCATCCGCGCCGAGCGTATCCCACTGAATGAGCCAGCGGGTATCGAGCTGCATCACGGTGCCACGCAGGGTGGGCGATTTGTCCACGCTGAAGCGCAGGGTGCCGTTTTCCGGGCAGAGCTGGGCCTGGCCGAGCCAGGGGTCCCGATACAGGCCTTGTACGGCGATGCCCTGGGTGGCTGAGGGATGGTCGGCGCCGCCCAGCCAGGCAGAGCGCGGCGCTACGGGTGTGCGGGCGGCGGTGTCTGGGCGCACGTGGCCGGCTGCCTGGCGGTGTGCGGTTTCGGCCTGGAGCTGCGCGGCGTAGCCGGCCACGGTCTGCTTCTGCGCCAGCGCGGTGTAGTGCTTGAGCGCGGTCTGCATGAGCACGGTGCGCGCGTCCTCGCCCTCCCCGTTGATCAGGATCACCACGCCCACCTTCTTGTCGGGCAGCAGTGCCAGCGAGGAATACATGCCCGACAGCGTGCCGGTGTGGGCGACCTTCCACTGCCCGTCCATGTCCGACAACCGCCAGCCGAAGCCATACGCGGCGAAGTGCGCGTTGTCCCAGCGGCGCTGGCGCTCCCCCAGCGGCATCGGCATGTGCGCGGTCCACAGCGCGCGACGCTGGGCGTCGCTGAGCCAGCCGGGCACGAGGGTGGGATCGAGCAGCACCTGCATCCAGCGCGTCATGTCGCGCAGGCTGCAGCGGATGCCGCCGGCGGCCATGGAGGTCAGGTCCCGCGCGGTGGCGGCATCGGCGTTGACCACCACGTTACGCCCGTCACGCGGTGCGTGCGGCTGGGCGACGTTGTCTACCGCCGCCACCGACCACTGCCCGGCTTGGCAACGGGACATGCCCAGTGGTGCGAATACCTCCTCACGCAGCAGCTGGTCATAGCGCTTTCCGCCGGCAGCCGCCGCCACTTCGCCGGCCACCACGTACATGAGATTGTCGTAGGCGTAGCCGCTGCGGAAGCTGGTGACCGGCTTGAGGTGCGCCAGGCCGGCAATGATGTCGGCACGGGTGAAGTGGTTGGGTTCGGGCCAGAGCATCAGATCGCCCGCGCCCAGCCCCAGCCCGCTGTTGTGGATGAGCAGGTCGCGCACCTGCATGTGTTCGGTGACCCAGGGGTCATGCATGCGGAACTGCGGCAGGTGCTTGATGACCGGGTCGTCCCAGGCCAGCACGCCGCGATCGACCAGCCGCGCCAGCACGGCGGCGGTCATCGCCTTGCTGTTGGATGCGATCTTGAACAGGGTATCGGCGTCGATGGGCTCGCCGCTGCCGGCGCGGCGCTCGCCGCGGGTGCCGGTGAACACCACCTCGCCGTTGTCGACCACGGCCATGGCGATGCCCGGCAGCGCGTAGCGCTGGACGGTGGCGTCAAGCATCGGCTCGAACGCTGCTGCGGGCGACGCATGCACCGCCGCTGCGGTGAGTGGCGCGGTGAGTGCGAACAGCAGGAAGGGTATTGAGCGATACAGGGTTGGCATGGGGTTCCAGAGCGTGCCGACCAACGGTCGGCACCTACCGGGGGGCCGGGTGCCGGCGCGGTTATGGTCGTCCGGTGTGGGATCAGGGGCCGGCGCATGACCGGCTTTCCCGGTGCGGAATGGGGTGCCGGCGCATGGCCGGCACCCCGGTGAGCAGTCGTTTGTCGATCAGGATCGGCGAACGACCGTGTAGGCCGTCAGAAGTTCCAGGTCGCCATCAGCTGGGTGTAGCGCGGGGCCTGCCAGCGCGTGCCGGTGTTGAAGGTGTTCTCTCGGAATTGGCCCGGCTGGGCTTCGTAGCGCTGATGCACGTTGACGACGGTCTGGTTGTTGAAGAGATTGAACACCGACAGCCGCACGCTCAGATCAATGCCCTCCACCGGCAGGCGCCAGGTGACGTTGGCGCCCATGGTCCAAGTCCACGGCAGGCGACCATAGGCGCCGCGCGGGGTGTATTCGAACTGGCGCTGGTCGTACGGGCCCGAACAGTTGGCCACGCACAGCCAGCCGGTACCACCGCCACCACTTTCGTTGGAGGTGCTGCCGCCGGCCACGGTGTCGCCGGGCCACATCACGCCGAAGGCGGTGATCGGGCCACCGGACTGCACCTGCAGGGTGGTGCCGAACGACCACTGCTCGTTCAGCGCATACGCCGCGCGCAGCTTGAACTGGTGGCGGAAGTCGTTGAACAGCACGCCGTAGCGTTCGTTGTTGGACGGATGATCCCAATGCTGGACCATGCCGGTGTCGCCGTAGCCGGTATCGGAGTTGACCGGCCCTTCGAAGTTGCCGTCGCTGCGCGACCACAGGTAGGACGCATTGAACAGCCACTTTTCGTCCCAGCCGCGGTCCAGCTGGAATTCCAGCGCCTTGTAGGTGCGCTTGGGCTTGGAATACCCGACCACTTCGCCGCTGCCGCCCTTGCGATAGCCGCTGTTGGCAGTGTCGATGGTGATCCAGCCTTCGGTGGCGCAGCCGATGCTGGAATCGCCCCAGATGGTCAGGCTTTCGCCGGGGTTGGCGATCGGCCACAGGGTGGTGCCGGTCGGGCCGCACGGGGTGTAGTTCAGGCGCAGATCGTCCAGCGCGCGGTCCATGGTGCGGTAGGTGGCGTTGACGCCCCACGACCAGGCCTGGTTGATCATGCTCTGGAAGCCCAGGATGTATTCGTCCTGGTAGACCGCCTTGAGGTCGCGGTCCACGCTCTGGCGCAGGTCAGCCGCGCCGGTGTTCATGCGCGTGTCGACCGGTCCGATCTGCTGGCCGATGACCGGCGCCATGTACGGCGCGCCGGTAACCGGGTTGGCCTGCTGCTGCCAGCCGTTCAACACGTAGTAAGAGTATTCGTCGGTGAGGCCGCCGGCGAAGTTGACGTTGATGTTGTTGGTGACCGGCAGGTAGTAGCGGCCGGCGTTGCCGAACAGCTTGGTGGTGGCATCGCCCTTCACGTCCCAGGAGAAGCCCACGCGCGGTGCGATCAGGTCGTCCATCTTGATGAAGGCGTCGCCATCGGCGGTGCGGTTCTCGAAGCGGTCCCAGCGCACGCCCAGGTTGAGCATGAGGTTGGGGGTGATGTTCCAGATGTCTTCGAGGTAGAAGGCGTTGGCCTCGGTCTCGAAGGTGCCACCGGAGACACGATTGCGTGCCCGCAGCATCTCGGTCACGCCCGGCGGCACGTAGGCGCCGGCGCCGTCCCACACTTCATCGCCGGGGCGTGCCACGTAGGCGGTGTAGGCGAGCTGGGTCGGGCCCGGGTAGCGGGTGGCCTGCTCGGTGGTCATCAATTCGCGGTCCACGCCGAAGCGCAGCAGGTGGCGGCCCAGCTGCCATTCGAAGTCAAGGCGGGCCACGTCGCGGGTGTCGTCGCGCTCGGCCACGGCCGCGCCGGTCGGATGGCAGCCGGGGCGCAGGCCATTGAGCTGGTAGAGGCGCGAGGCATAGCTGGCGTCGGTGAATACCGGGCTGCAGGCTTCGTCCAGCGAGGAACTGGTAAACGCACGCTGGTTGTTCTGGCCAACCATGGCACGCGCGGTGAAGGTTTCGCCGAAGTGGCCGGTGTAGGTGGCCGAGTAGTTGCGGCCACCGCTTTCGGTCACCGAATCGCCGCCCCACGCGCCGATCCGGTCGTCATCCCAGTCGTAGTTGTAGGAGCCGTTGGTGACTTCGCCTTCGTCAGAGAACGCCAGCAGCGCCAGGCTGTGGTTGTCGGTGATGTTCCAGTCGAGCTTGGCGCCCCAGAAGCCGTTGTCGGCTTCGTTCTTGAACCAGGTCAGCGCGTCGTTGGAGGTGTTGTGGCCGCTGTCGTTGCGGTCTTCGTACATCGCAAACAGGAACAGCTTGTCCTGCACGAGGGCGCCCGAACCCCACACGTTGGTCTTGAAGAACGAGTTGTCGTCGCGGCTGGCGTAGGAATGCGGGGTGCCGTCGCGGTGGAAGTGGTCGCGCCCGCTGGAGCGCCAGGCGCTCGGCTCGGCAGTGATCTCCACCCCGCCCTTGAGCTCGTTGCTGCCCGAGCGGGTCACCGCGTTGATCACACCGCCGGTGGAGCGGCCGAACTCCACCGAGTAACCGCCGGTCTTGACCTGGAATTCGTTGAAGAACGCGAACGGTGCGCTGGAGAAGCCGCGCCGGGTGTACATGTCGGTGACATTGAGGCCGTTGATGAACACCGCATTCTCGGCGACCGAGGAACCGGCAAACGACAGGCCACCGAAGGTGGAGTTGCCGCCGACCACGCCGGGGGCGAGCAGTGCCACGGCGGAAAGATCCTGCGCCACCGGCAGGCGCTGCAGCTCCTGGCGGTTGACATTGAAGGAGGTTTCCGTGGTGGACACGTCCACACGGTTGACCACGCGCGTGCCAACCACCTGCAGCGCATCCAGGTTCACTACCCCGCCGCCACTGCCCAGGTTGACCGTGGTCGTGCCGCCCACCGCCACGCTCACCGCCACCGGTTCACCGAGGTTCTGGCCGTCGCGGCTGAGCTGCAGCTGGTAGTCGCCGACCGGCAACTGCCCCAGGCGGTAACTGCCGTCGGCGCTGGCGGTAACAGTCCGGGTCTGGCCGGTACTGGTGCTCACCACGGTGATCTGATCGCCCGCGCTGGCCCGGCCGGCGACCGCGCCGCTGACCGCCTGCGCGAATGCCACCGTCGGCAACACGCTGCCCAGACACGCACCCAGTGCGACGCACAGCGCCGCCCGCTTCAAACCGTTCGCTTTCATTCCCTGCTCTCTCCTTCAAGGGTGAAATGTAAAAATGGGGGTTACCGCGCCGTTGCCGGCACGATGTGCGACTGGAAGTCGTAGTTCCATTGATCGAAGTACAGGTTGCCGCCGGACCATTCCACTTCACCGCGCTGCGAATCCACGGTGTCCGAACGTGGGTGCTGCTTGGCGGGCTGGAACGGCTGCTGGAAATCGTCGTTGAAGGCGATGCGGTAAGCATCTAGCCCACCGAAGTAGAAGTCGCGCAGCGCCGGGTCTGCACTCTTCAGGCGGCCGGTGGTGACATCCATCGGCACCCAGCCATACGGGGCCAGGTACAGCGCGCCCCAGTCGTGCAGGTTGTTGTAGCCCACCGCGTCGTCGGAATAGACCATGCCCGACTGCCAGCGCGCGGGAATGCCGTTCAGGCGCAGCAGGGCAATCAGCAGCAGGGTCTGCTGGCCGCAGTCGGCATGGCCGGCGTGCAGCGCGTAGTCGCTGATGTTGGAAAGGGTGGAGTATTCGCGGGCGCCGGCCCAGGGAATCTGGTCCACGGCGTCGAAGAGCTTCTGCGCGATACGGTACGGGTTCGTTTCATTGCCGACCACGCGCTGCGAGAACGCGCGCAACGCGGGGGTAAACACCACGTGCGGCGGCTGCTCGGTCAGGTACGGCTGCAGCGCGGCGTCGTTCGCGCTGGGCAGGACCTTGGCCGGATCGACCGGGATATGCCGCGCGTAGACGGTGACCGCGTAGCGGATCTCAAAGCGGGTGGGCGTGCCGGCGACCGCTCTCTGCTGCAGGTGCACGGTGCGCTGCTGGGCCGATTCGGGTGCAATGACCGCACCGCGCGCGGGGGCGATCCAGGTGATGTCTTCCTGCTGGCCGGGAATGGCGCGGGGGTACGGAATCCATGCCTGCAGCAGTTCGCCGGCGGGCACGGCGTCGGGCTTGACCGTGATCGACTGGGTGACCTCGACGCGGCGCGGCACCAGGCTGGTGCTGCCGCTGGCGTTGGCGGCGGCTATGACTTCATGGTGGTGCGGGGCCAGATTCTCGTAAGGGCCGTCCACCGGCAGTGGCGCATCCGGCGCGCGCCGTGCGCGTGCTTCGGCACTGACCCGGAACAGGTTGGACGGGGCGCGCTTGAAGTACCGGCGCTGGCCATCGATGTCGAGGTGCTCGATCAGGCCTGCGGCGTCCCAGCGCGCGAATTCGTCATCGCGCAGGTCGGGAATCTGTTTACGCAGCTGGGCTTTGGCGCCGGCCTGGTCCAGGCTGAAATCCAGCCGCATGCGGCGCATGCGCTCACGCTGGAAGGTGTAAGCGGCGCGCGCTTCGGGGCTCAGCGAAGGCGTGGCCAGCAGCGCGCTGATACGCGCATCGGCGGCGGCGAACTGGCCCTGGTCGATCTGCGCCACCAGTGCGTCCAGCGCTGCCGGCTGCGCCCCCGCCGTAGCGGCGCCCATCAACAGGCACGCCAGCGCGGCCCGGCGGGCGAGGTTGGAAGCAGAACGCGGTTTGCGTGCGGGCAGATCCACAGCGACACTTCCCAAGGTGCGGGTGGTAATCGCTGTGTAACACGGGCCTGACGGGGGGTCAATAATTTATTCTTGCTTTCGCCGGAAAAAGGAATAAATATTCCTGAGGCTTTCGAGGAGGGTGACCGCTTCATGATCCAGGCTTCCCCCCGCCGCTCCGTGCGGCCTGCGTGGCGGGTCCGCGCGATGCTGGCGGCACTGCTGGCGCTGCCCGTCAGCGCGACCTGGGCCCAGACGCCCTTTGCGCCGCCCTCTGCCTTCGGCGGCGTGATCGGGTTGCGCGAGGCCTATCTGGACCCGGCGTTCTGGGCGGGGCGGTTGCCCGACGCAGATCGCGTGATCCTGGACAGCGCCGGCATCGCCGCGCAGAACACCCGGATGCGCGCCGAAGACCACTCTATTCACGACCTGCGGGCGCTGCCTGCGCAGCTGACGCGCGCGCAGGTGCTGGCCGACATCCAGGCGCTGTCGCGCTGGCCGGAGAAGCCGCTTTTCGGCGAAGACGAGCAACCGATTCCAGCCCGCGCCCGCGCCGCCATCGAAGCGAACCTCGCTCTGGCAGCGGTTCCCGCAACGCGCGCGCTGCAGTATGGGCTGGTCACCCACCGGGCGGCGCTGCGCGCGTTCCCGACCGCGCTGCGGGTGTTCACCTCGCAGGGCGATACCGATATCGACCGCTTCCAGGAGTCGGCGCTGTTTCCCGGCGACGCGGTGGCGGTGCTGCATGAAAGCGCGGATGGACAGTGGCTGTTCGTCACCAGCGAGCGGTATTCGGCCTGGATCGAGAAGCGCTTCGTTGGCCTCGGCAGCGCGGACACCGTGTTCGGTTACGGCCAGCAGGGCCCCTGGCGGGTGGTGACCGGCGCCACCGCCTTCACCGCGTTCACCCCGGAAGAACCGCGCGTGTCCCGGTTGCAGCTGGAGATGGGCGTGCGCGTGCCGGTACTGGCCGACTGGCCGCTCAACCAGACCGTGAACGGCCAGCAGGCGCACGCCGCGCACGTGGTGCAGCTGCCGGTGCGCAACGACGACGGCAGCCTGGCGCTGGTGCCGGCATTGCTGCCGCGTTCGCAGGACACCGCAAGCGACTACCTGCCACTGACCCCGCGCAACCTGCTCACCCAGGCCTTCAAGTTCCTGGGCGAGCGCTATGGTTGGGGCCACGCTTATGACACGCGGGATTGCAGCGGCTTCGTGTCGGAGATCTACCGCAGCTTTGGCGTGCTGATGCCGCGCAATACCAGCGCGCAGGCGGTCAGCCCCGCGCTGGACCGGATCGCATTCAAGGCCACCGACGGCACGGCCACGCGCACGGCCGCCGTGCAGCAGCTGCAGGTGGGCGACCTGGTCTACATCCCCGGCCATGTGATGGTGACGATCGGCCAGCTCGACGGACAGACGTGGATGATCCATGACACCGCCGGTGGCAGCTGGTTCGGCCCCGACGGCCGCCGCGTGCAGGCCCACCTCAACGGCGTGTCGGTGACCCCGCTGCAGCCGATGATGGCCAGCGACACCGTGAGCTATATCGACCGCATCACCAACATCCAGCGCATCCGGCCCCAGACTCCTTGATGAAAATCACCGACATTGAACTTGGCATGCTGCGCGTGCCGCTGAAGACGCCGTTCAAAACCGCGCTGCGCACCGTGGACACCGTGGAAGACGTGGTGGTGCTGGTCCGCACCGACAGCGGCCACACCGGCTACGGCGAAGCGCCGGCCACGGCCGTGATCACCGGCGATACCCATGGTTCGATCATCGAGGCGATCGACCGCTTCATCAAGCCGCGCCTGATCGGCCAGGAGGTGGCCAACCTCAACCGCATCTGCGCGCTGATCCAGTCGTCGATGGAACGCAACACCAGCGCCAAGGCGGCGGTGGAAATCGCGGTCTACGATCTGTGGGCGCAGCTGCACAACGCACCGCTGTACCAGATGCTGGGCGGTGGCGATCCGGTGATCACCACCGACATCACCATCAGCGTGGACTACATCGACAAGATGGTGGCCGATTCGCTGTCGGCGATCGACCGCGGCTTCGAGTCGCTGAAGATCAAGGTGGGCAAGGACATCGGGCTGGATATCGAACGGGTCAAGGCGATCCACGCGGCCGTACAGGGCCGTGCGCTGCTGCGGCTGGATGCCAACCAGGGCTGGACCGCCAAGCAGGCGGTGCACGCCATGCGCGCGCTGGAAGATGCCGGTGTGGTGCTGGAGCTGCTGGAGCAGCCGGTGAAGGCGGCCGACATCAGCGGGCTGAAGTACGTCACCGACCGGGTCAACACGCCGGTGATGGCCGACGAGAGCGTGTTCAACCCCGGCCAGGTGTTCGACCTGATCCAGCAGCGTGCGGCCGATATCATCAACATCAAGCTGATGAAGACCGGCGGGCTGAGCAACGCCATCCGCATTGCCGACATCGCGGCCATCTACGGGGTGCCGTGCATGATCGGCTGCATGATCGAATCGAGCATCAGCGTGGCGGCGGCGGTGCACCTGGCGGTGGCCAAGAGCGAGATCATCACCAAGGTGGACCTGGACGGGCCGTCGCTGGGGCAGTTCAATCCGGTCACCGGCGGGGTACAGTTCAACGAGTCGGAGATCACCATCAGCGATGCGCCGGGGTTGGGCATCACCGAGGTGCGGGGGCTGGAGATGTTGACGCCCCCGCGGTGGTAATGAACGTTCGTACCGCCACGCAGGGCGTGGCTCCACAGGAAACGATGCTGCACCCATGCCGCCCCTGGTGAAAATCCGCTCCGAGCGTGACCACATGTCGGCGATCGAGCGCCGCATCGCCGACTTCATCCTGGACAACGCCCACCTGCTGCGCGACTACTCCTCGCAGCAGCTGGCCAGCGCGCTGGGCATCAGCCAGTCCAGCGTGGTCAAGTTCAGCCAGAAGCTCGGGTTCAAGGGCTACCCGGACCTGAAGTATTCGATCGGCCAGGCCGTGGCGCGGGCCGGCAGCGACCCGGGCGCCGGCCCGCCCAGCGCTGCGCCGGGCAACGACTACGACCAGCTGGCCGAACGCCTGCGCCTGAGCCGTACCGCAGCCGATGAGGAAACCCGGCTGGCCAACCCGCAGGCGGACGTGGAAACCATCGTGCGTCTGATCGATGGTGCGCCCAAGCTGTTCGTGTATGGGCTGGGCGACGATGGCCTGTACGCGCGCGAGTTCGCGATGCGGCTGTCGCTGCTGGGCATGCTGACCGTGCACCACGCCGACCCGATCCTGATGATGGCCAACCTGTCGGCGGCGCGCCCGGGCGATGCCCTTCTGGTGTTCTCCGAGTTCGGCAAGCTGCCGCAGTTTTCCCAGCTCTCGCGCCAGTTCCAGGACGTGGGCGGCAAGGTGGTCTCGATCACCCGGCACAGCGCCAACCCGCTGCGCGCCCACGCCGATGCGGCGCTGGTGGTGTGCGCGCACGACCCGGCGCCGCACGTGGCGCAACTGTTGTACCGTTCTGCCTTGCAGTCGCTGCTGGACTTCGTGTTCGTGCTGCTCTGCCACGCCAACCCGGACCGTCACCGCCAGCTCGGGGTGAACCTGGAACGGATCGAACACCTGATCGACACCTGATTCCCGGAGTCCACCACGATGCTGCTGCCGCTGCTGCGTTCCGCCCTCGCCGTCGTGCTGGTTGCCAGTGCCCTGCCCGCCGCCGCGCTCACCCCGGCGGTGGCGCCACTGCAGGACCACCGGCAGATGATCGTGGTCACTACCGATGGTTGGGACGCTACCCACGGCCGGCTGCAGGCCTACGCCCGCACGGCGAAGGGGTGGGCGCCGCAGGGCGCCGCGTTCGACGTGGCGGTGGGTCGCAATGGCAGCGCCTGGGGCGTGGGCCTGGTCCCGGTGAAGGGCGATGCGGGCACGGCGACGTCCGGCGAGCCGGTGAAACAGGAGGGCGACGGCCGCAGCCCGGCCGGCATCTTCGCCATCGGCCCGGCGTTCGGGTACGCGCCGAAGATCGACAGCGCCCTGCCGTACCAGCCGATGCGGGAGAGCAGCTACTGCATGGACGTGCCCGATTCGAGGTACTACAACCGCATCGTCGACGCCGAGGTGGTCGGCGCGGACGCGGTGGAAGGCTCCACCGAACCCATGCGGCTGGACCTGCACAACAAGGGCGACGTGCGCTACCGCGAAGGCTTCGTGATCGAGCACAACCCGGGCGCCGAACCGCGGCGCGGCAGCTGCATCTTCGCGCACCTGTGGCGCACCCCCGGTGAGGCCACCGCCGGTTGCACGGCAATGCAGCCCGAGCACATGCGCACGCTGCTGGCGTGGCTGGACCCGGCGCAGAAGCCGGTCTTCGTGCTGCTGCCGCGCGCGCAATACCAGCGCCTGCAATATGACTGGGCACTGCCTGCGCTGCCGCCGCCGTCCGGGGCGGCCCAATGAGCGCCGCGCCCGAACCGCAGCTCGAACGCGCGGTCAGCCGCTGGCAGATCGTGGGGCTGTCGATCAACGATGTGATCGGCAGTGGCATCTACCTGCTGCCGGCCGCGACCGTGCTGTTGCTGGGACCTTTCAGCCTGTGGGGCGTGGTGGCGGCCGGCATCGTGGTGGCACTGCTGGTGCTGTGCTACGCGCAGGCGGCCAGCTACTTCGACGAACCGGGTGGCAGTTACCTGTATGCGCGCGAAGCATTCGGTCGGTTTGCCGGCTTCGAGATCGGCTGGATGATCTGGCTGACCCGGATCAGCTCGGCGGCGGCGCTTAGCAATGCGCTGGCTGATGCGGTGGCGCGGTTCTGGCCCTGGGCCGGGCATGACCTGGGCCGCGTGGCCATCATCGTGGTGTCGCTGGGCTTCCTCACCGCCGTGAACGTGGCCGGGGTGCGCTCGGCGGCCCGTACCGGGGTGGTGCTGGTGATCGGCAAGATGCTGCCGCTGCTGCTGTTCGTGGCCATTGGTGCGTTCTACGTGGACACCGACCTGGCCTTCTCGGGAACCCGGCCGGACCCGCATGATCTGCAGCGCATGGGCGAAGCGGCGCTGTTGCTGCTGTATGCCTATGCCGGTTTCGAAAACATTCCGGCCGCGGCCGGCGAGTACCGCAACCCACGGCGCGATATTCCCTTTGCGCTGATCACCATGATCATCACGGTGACGGTGATCTATGGCGCGGTGCAGTTCATTGCCCAGGGCACGCTACCGGGGCTGGCCGACTCGGCGACGCCGCTGGCGGATGCGGCGGCCGGGTTTGGCGGTGAAGCGTTGGCGCTGATCCTGACCGTGGGCGCGACGATCTCGATCCTGGGCACCAACAGCAACACGATGATGATGGGCCCGCGCTTCCTGTTCGCGCTGGCGCGCGACGGTTACGGGCCGAAGCTGCTGGCGCAGGTGCATCCGCGCTTCCGCACGCCGGCGGCGGCGATCGTCACCCAGGGCTTGATCGCGCTGGTGCTGGCGTTGTCCGGCTCGTTCGTGCAGCTGGCGCTGTTGTCGATGACCACGCGGCTGTTTGCCTACATCGGCACGGCGGCGGCGGTCATCGTGCTGGCGCGGCGTTTCCGCGACCGCCCCGGTGCGTTGAAGCTGCCGGGCGGGCCATTGATTCCGATCCTGGCACTGGTGCTGTGCCTGGCGCTGTTCGCCAGTGCCAGCTGGCAGAACATTGCCGCGGCGCTGATCGCGTTCGCGGTGGGTGCGGTGATCTACCTGTTGCCGCGCAAGACCGAAGGTTGACCAAGGCGCTGGGACCGCACAGCCACGCAGAGCGTGGCGCTACGCGCGTGCGACCTGCGTTGACCGTGGTGGCGCGCCCTGCGTGGCAGCGCCTTGATCCAGCATTCACCCCACACGCCCGCAGCGTTAACCGGCCCGCAGGTAGCTTGAAGGCTCACCCCACCGGAGCCAGACATGAGCCCTGATTACCAGATTCCCGGCCGGGTGCCGGAAGACGGCGTACCGCGCGAAGCAGTTTCGGATTACTGGCGTGAGCGCTTCAGCGCCGAGCCCTACTACGACAGCAACCTCGCCTTCGAGGACTACGAGCCTGCCTACTATCTGGGCTACAGCTCACGCCACGCCCGCACCCGCGCCGATGAAGTGATCGACGCCTACGAGCAGGTGGAAGCCGAGCTGGAATCGCGCTGGGCGCGTGAGCAGGCCACCAGCAAGCTGACCTGGGCGCAGGCACGCAACGCCGTGCGCCGTGGCTGGGACGAATCCACCGCCCTGCACCAGTCGCACCTGGACAGAGGCGTTCCGCGCGGGACCTGAGTACCGCGCGGCAGCCGGCTCAATCCGCGCGCGGCACCGGCGGAATGCGGGCAGCACGCTCAGCGGCAGTATCGGCACCCGCGGCCATGAGGTCGCGGGTGTTTTTCTGTACCGCCACCGCGCCGAACAGGCTCAGCGCGAAGGCCATGCCGTAGAACCCTTTTTCGCTGAGCAGCAGCGTGGCATTCCACAGCCCCACCAGGAGCAACAGCAGCGACACCAGCAACGCGAACCAGCACAGCGCGTAATACAGGCCGCTGACCGGAATATCTTCCACGCGGTCGCGCACGCTCTTCTGCAGCGACACCGCAGCGAACAGGCCAAACAGCAGCAGGGTCAGGTAATAGCCCTTTTCGTTCAGCGCCATCTCGGCATTGAAGAGGCCGACCAGATAGGCCACGGCGCCCAGCAGCAGGGCGGTCCACGAGGCGGCGATGAACGCCGGAGAGGGTTTGGTGACCTGGGCTTTCATTGTTCAAACTCCGTTTTGAAGGCGGTGTGCCGTGCCAGCCATCCCCCGGACGGCCGCCGCTACGGTAGCCGATTCGGGGCCACCCGCCTACCGGGTGACGTATGGTCCACGCCGCGTTGATGGGCATGGTGTACAACACCGGTTGGCCATTCGCGTCCCCTTCTGGAGATTTCCCATGACCCGCCGCCTGCTGCTCAGCATTGCCCTTGCCGCCACCCCGGCCCTGTTCACCACCGCCTGCGTGGCCGCCGATACGCCCGCAAAGGCCGCCGCGCCCGCGCTGGAGAAGGCCCAGTGGCCGTTCACCGCCACCGAAGTGGCCACGTTCGACCAGCCGTGGGCGATGAGCTTCCTGCCCGACGGCAGCCTGCTGGTGACGGAGAAGGAAGGCAGGCTGAAGCACTTCAACGTGCAGACGAAGAGAAGCGCGGAGATCACCGGCGTGCCGAAGGTGGCTTACGGCGGCCAGGGCGGCTTCGGCGATGTGCTGCCGCACCCGAAGTTCGCCGAGAACAAGCTGGTGTACCTGAGCTACGCCGAGGAAGGCGAGAACGACACGCGCGGCGCCGCGGTCGGTCGCGCGAAGCTGGTGCTGGCCGCCAATGGCAGCGGCACGCTGGAAGACTTCAAGGTGATCTGGCGCCAGACCCCGAAGGTGGAGGGCAAGGGCCATTACGGGCACCGCCTGGCATTCGGTCCGGACGGCAAGCTGTGGATCACCTCCAGCGAACGCCAGAAGTTCGATCCGGCGCAGGACATGTCGGGCAACCTGGGCAAGATCATCCGCCTCAACGACGACGGCAGCGTACCGGCCGACAACCCGTTTGCCTCGAAGGGGGGCGTGGCCGCGCAGGTGTGGTCGCTGGGGCACCGCAATGCGCTGGGCATCGCCTTCGATGCGTGGGGCAAGCTGTGGGTGCATGAGATGGGCCCGGCCGGCGGCGACGAGCTGAACCTGATCACGCGTGGCGCCAACTACGGCTACCCGATCGTGTCCAACGGCAACCATTACGACGGCCGCGACATTCCCGATCACAGCACGCGCCCGGAATTCGCGGCGCCGAAGGTGACCTGGACCCCGGTGATTTCGCCGGCCGGGTTCATCATCTACAGCGGCAAGCTGTTCCCGCAGTGGAATGGCAGCGGTTTCATCGGCGGGCTGTCGTCGACCTCGCTGGTGCGGGTCGCGTTTGATGGCGACAACGCGCGCGAGGCCGAGCGGTTCCTGATGGGCGAGCGTATCCGCGAAGTGGAACAAGGCCCCGATGGCGCGATCTGGCTGCTGGAAGATGGCAGCAACGGCAAGCTGTTGAAGCTCACGCCGAAGGGTTGAACGCGGGTGCCGACCCACGGTCGGCATTCACCGCCGTCGCGTGGTGTGGGTTGCCGACCAACGGTCGGCACTACCTCGTTGCGCGCTGTGCGTGCCGACAAACTGTCGGCACTACCGTGGTTGCGTGCTGTGCGTTGCCGACAAACTGTCGGCACTACCGTGATTGCGGGATGTGCGTTGCCGACAAACTGTCGGCACTACCGTGGTTGCGTGCTGTGCGTTGCCGACCAACGGTCGGCACTACCGTGGTTGCGGGGTGTGCGTTGCCGACAAACTGTCGGCACTACCGTGGTTGCGGGGTGTGCGTTGCCGACAAACTGTCGGCACTACCGTGATTGCGGGGTGTGCGTTGCCGACAAACTGTCGGCACTACCGTGGTTGCGGGGTGCGCGTTGCCGACAAACTGTCGGCACTACCGTGATTGCGTGCTGCGCGTTGCCGACAAACTGTCGGCACTACCGTGGTTGCGGCGTTGCCGCCCAAGGGTCGGCACGACCCTTGCTGGTAGTGCCGACCGTTGGTCGGCACGCTTCTGGCGTCAGGCGCCGATATTGTTGACCTTGACCTCGGCCTTGGCGCAGTCCTTGTCCAGGCACTTGCCGTTGATCCACACCTCACCCTGGCCGAGCATCACGCCCTGCCAGTTGACGAACAGGGTGTCGAACTTCTGCTCCGCAATCAACTTGGCCAACGCCGGGGTCACGATCCTGTCGTAGTCACGCTGGAATGCGGCAGCATCGGCAACGGTCTGATTCTTTCCCCCGATGGTGACCCGCACGGGGTAACGCATCAGGCCGGCGACGGCGGCGCGGTCGCCCGCTGCAACGCCGCGCTGCAGTTCAGTGAACACGTTTTCGTACGGGGCGGGGTCGCCAAGCAGCTTGGTGATGCGCTCGCGCGCGCCGCCTTCGGCCTCGACAGCGGTGTCGGACGGCGTTGCCGCTGAATCGGTGCCTGCCACCGGCGGTGCCGTATCCGGCGTCGACGCAGTGCTCGGCTCGACCGCGTCGGGCGACAGCCCGGCCTGCGGTGCGTCTTCGTCGGCCGTCGGCGTAGTCGCCGGTGGGGAGGTCGACGGCGCTGCCGTCTCATTGGCAGGCGGTGCGGGCTGGCTGCACGCAGCCAGCATCAATGTGGGAAGCAGGAGAGTGATCAGGCGCATGGGCGGCTCGGCGAAGGTGCAAAGCCGCAGCGTAGCCGAGGCGGTGTCAGCCGCCGATGACGGATGAACATGCACCGCTTGGTTGCCGGCAGGGCCCGGCATTGCCGCGTGCTGGTGGACCGCCGGGTCGCTGGGCTGCGCCCGGCATTGCGCCTGCGGGTGGATCGCCTGGTTGCCGGGCAGAGCCCGGCACTACGTTAGTTTGCGAGCAGCTCGAAGATCACCGGCTCGCCGCTTGCGGAGGAGGCGCAGACCCACAGGTCGAACTGCCCCGGCTCGGCGCGGAAGACGCCATCGCGGCCGGTGAAGCCCAGCGCGTGGCGGTCCAGGGTGAAGCGCACCTCGGTGCTTTCGCCCGGCTGCAACGCCACCTTGCGGAACCCCTTCAGCTCACGCACCGGACGCACACGGCTGGCCACGCGGTCGTGGATGTACAGCTGCACCACTTCCTCGCCCGCCACCGCGCCGGTGTTGGTCAGGGTGGTGGTGATCTCCAGCGTCTGCTCCCAGCCCAGGCGCGTGTCGCTCAGCTGCGGCACGCCGTAGGCGAAGGTGGTGTAGCCCAGGCCGTGGCCGAACGGGTACAGCGGCGCATTCGGGATCTCGCGCCAGCGCGCCTTGAATTCGGACATCGTCGGCAGCTCGGGGCGGCCGGTACGCGGGTGGTTGTAGAAGAACGGCTGCTGGCCCGAGACCTGCGGGAAGCTCACCGGCAGGCGGCCGGACGGGTTGTAGTCGCCGAACAGCACATCGGCCACGGCCGGGCCGGTCTGGGTGCCCAGGTACCAGGTGATGGCCACCGCCTGCGCATTGCGCACCGCGCCCTGCAGGGCCAGCGCGCGCCCATTGCGCAGCAGCACCACCAGCGGCTTGCCGGTCATGGCCACCGCTTCGGCCAGCGCCTGCTGTGCGGCCGGCAGAGTGATTTCAACGCGCGACTGCGCTTCACCGCTGTAGCGCTGCGGTTCGCCCAGCGCCAGCACCACCACGTCCGCACGCAGCGCGGCCGCGACGGCCTGTTCGATGCCATCCTGCACGGCCGCTTCCAGGTCGCAGCCGGGCACGATCTCGAGCAGGCTCTCGTCGCTGATCGCCGCGCGCACGCCGGCTTCCAGGGTGACATAGCGCGACTTGTCGCCGAACAGGGTCCAGCAGCCTTCGATGTTGTCGCGGTCCTGCACGAACGGGCCGATCAGCGCGATCTTCTGCCCGCGCTTGCGCAGCGGCAACACCTGGTCGTCGTTCTTCAGCAGCACGATCGAGCGGCGCGCGGCGTCGCGCGAGAGTTCGTCGTGCGCGGCGATGTGCGCGGTGTCGGCTTCGCGGGCCAGGTCCAGCGACCGGTACGGGTCGTCGAACAGGCCGATCGCTTCCTTCAGGTTGAGGATGCGCCGCACCGATTCGTCCAGCGTGGCCATCGGCACTTCACCGCTCTCGATCAGGCCGGGCAGGTGCACGGCATAGAAGCCGCTCTGCATGCTCAGGTCCAACCCGGCGGTGAAGGCCTTGGCGGTGGCATCGCGGTCGTCGGCGGCATAGCCGTGCGCCACCAGCTCCATGTCGGCGGTGTAATCGGAGATCACCACGCCGGGGAAGTTCCACTCACCCCGCAGGATGTCGGTGAGCAGTTCGGCGTTGGCGCTGGCCGGCACGCCGTTGATGTCGTTGAACGAGGACATCACGGTGAGCGCGCCGGCATCGAACGCTGCCTTGAACGGCGGCAGGTGCACGTCGCGCAGGGTCTGCGGCGAGATGTCCACCATGTTGTATTCCATGCCCGCCATCACCGCACCGTAGGCGGCAAAGTGCTTGGGCGTGGCCAGCAGCGCGTCGGCCGCGCGCAGGTCCGGTCCCTGGAAGCCGCGCACGCGGGCGGCGGCGAACGCACAGCCCAGCACCACGTCTTCGCCGGCACCTTCGGCACCACGGCCCCATCGCTGGTCGCGGGCGATGTCCACGGCCGGCGCGTAGGTCCAGTGCAGGCCGGCGGCGGTGGCTTCCACCGCGGTGGCGCGTGCGGTGCGCTCGGCCAGGTCGGGTTCGAAGCTGGCCGCTTCGCCCAGCGGGATCGGGAATACGGTGCGCATGCCATGGATGACATCGGCGGCGAGAATCACCGGAATGCCCAGGCGGCTTTCTTCCAGCGCCACCTGCTGGATGCGGCGGCCGGCTTCGACGCCCACGCCGTTGAACAGCGAGCCCACCTTGCCCTCGCGCACCTGTTGCAGCACCTGGTCGGCATTGCTGACGTTGGCTTCGGGGTTCACGTCCGGCGCGAACGGCCGGACCATGTCCGCGAACACACCGAGCTGGCCGACCTTTTCGTCGACGGTCATCTGGGCAATGAGGGTTTCGATGCGATCGGAGGCCACCGGCGGTCCTTATGAAAACGTTTACAAGGCCGGGATTCTAGCGTTCCCAAGCCCCTTGTGGAGGATTTTGACGTTCATTTTGCATCCCCGGAGGCAAATCCCGGCACTGCCAGGACAGCCCGGGGGGCTCAGGAGCTTACTCTGCGGCCACCCGCTGCTGCCGCGCGACCATCAGCATCGCATCGCTGGAGGCCTGGAACACGCGCAGCCCGAAGGCGGGCAGGATCGCCAGCAGGTGGTCGAACACATCCGACTGGATGCCCTCGTACTGGCCCCAGGCGGTGGTGCGCGTGAAGCAGTACACCTCCAGTGGCAGACCTTCCGTGGTGGGCTGGAGCTGCCGTACCAGCAGCGTCATGTCCGTATGGATTCCCGGGTGCTGGCGCAGATACCGTTCCACGTAGGCGCGGAAGGTGCCCAGGTTGGTGACCCGGCGTGCGTTGACCGCCGCCACGCCCTGGGCTTCCAGCCCCGTGTTCCACTCTGCCAGTTCCGCCTGCTTTCCACGCAGGTAATCGCCCAGTACCGCGAACTGTTCCAGCTGCTGCAGGGCCGGGGCGTCCAGGAAGCCCACGCTGTGCTGGTCCAGGTACAGCGCGCGCTTGATCCGGCGGCCGCCCGCCTCCTGCATGCCGCGCCAGTTCTTGAACGACTCGGTGACCAGTTTCTTGGTCGGAATGGTGGTGATGGTCTTGTCGAAGTTCTGCACGGTGATGGTGTGCAGGGCGATGTCGATCACATCGCCATCGGCGTTCTGGCTGGGCATCTCGATCCAGTCGCCCAGCCGGACGCGCCCATCGCCGCTGATCTGCACGCTGGCCACCAGCGACAGGATGGTGTCCTGGAAGATCAGCATCAGCACGGCGGTGGCGGCGCCCAGGCCGGTGACCAGTGGGCCGAGTTTCACACCCAGCAGGGTAGCGACGATGGACAGGCCGGCCGCCACGAAGACCACGATCTTCACGACCTGCAGGTAGCCCTTGATCGGCTTGTTGCGCGAATCGGGGCGGCGCTCGTACAGCTCATTGGCCGCATCCAGCGCATGCGAGACCGCCAGCGCCACGGTCAGCACCGCCCAGGCCCGGCAGGCGCCGATGACGAATTCCACCAGCTGCGGCGGCAGGTCGGGCACGATTCGGATGCCGGCGGCGATGACCATGCTGGGCACTACGTTGGCCAGCCGTGAGATCACCCGCAGATTGCTGCCCCCTTCGTTGTCGCCGCCGTTTCCGGGCAGGCGGCGCACCAGCCGGCGCAGGCCGCGCAGCAGGATGCGCTTGGTGACGAAGTTGGCCAGCCAGGCGGCGAGCGCCAAGGCGCACAGCACGATCGTGGTGTAGGCCCAGGGCCAGGGTTCGAGGGTGTTTTGCAGGGTTTCGAGGAACTGTACTGCGATTACTGCGTCTACCATCGTTTATGGGTTCTCTTGAGAGCGTTCGATGATCACACCGACCGCCTTGGCGCCGCGGACGGCGCCGGGCTTGCTCAGCTTCAGGCGCAGCCACTGCACGTTGAATTCGCGCAGGACGATCTCGGCGATGCGCTCGGCCAGGGTCTCCACCAGGCCGAAATCGGACTCACGCACGAACTGCTCGATCCGCTTGCTCACGGCCTTGTAGTTCAGGGTGTCGGCGATGTCGTCGCTGGCCGCCGGCTTGCGGTTGTCAAAGCCCATTTCCAGGTCGAAACGCAGGGTCTGGCGGATCCGCCGTTCCCAGTCGTAGATCCCGATCAGGGCATCGATCTCCAGCCCTTCGATGAATACTTTGTCCATAGGCGTGCCACGTGAAAGATGGTTCCCATGGTAACGGGAGTGCCCCGAACGTGCCTGGAATGTGAGCTCTACAACCTGCCCGAGGGAAGCCGCAACAGGCAAAGGGCCCCGGTTTGGGGCCCTTTGCTTACCATCTGTCCCCGGGCGGAGATGGGATGTCCATCCGCGAGTCCCGGCGGCGCGTGAGGTGAATGTAATGGCGCTGGCGTTGAATGCAACTGGCAGCGCACTGTTTCGCGACGCAACTAACAGTTCAGTCCACGAGGGCTTTCACTTCGTAGCCAAACACGTCAGCCGCTAAGCTTACAAAGCCGATTCTGGTGCCGTAGAGCACGACCGCCACCAGGGCTACAACAGCTACCGCCAGTAAATTTGCCAGCAGGCTTTCAGCGACTGCGCGTAACAGGGGCTTCGCCTTCAGGAGCTGCTGTGTCAATTCCCGCTGATACTGCCGCCCGAGTTCATCAGCGGTGCCTTGAAGCACCTCTCCTGAGAGCACCTGAAGTGCCTGCTCTGCTTCCGAACGGTAGGCGTCGATACGAAGGCCGAGATTCGAACTCACGATGAACGCCCAGAGTTCCTCCTCGGTCGGAGCCCGTCCCTTCTCGTCACGAATCGCTTGGATGAAACTCAACTTGTCACGCTTGTACAGCGCATAGGCGACATGTCCCACCATATCGCCCTCATCTTTCACCAATGTCCCATAGGTGAGATGCGGCCCACTCATGGCTATCGACGCTTCAATGAGTTGAAGGCAACTCTACCCGCCTCATTGATCTGTTCCGAGGTCAACTGGAGTGAGATGGAGCTACCCGGCGCGCTGCCAATGAAGTTACCCGTCATGCGGGTGCCGGACATGAGGCGCGCGTTGGCGTCCCTCACGGCATCCACGGTGACAATTTTCTTGAGATCGATCTTGAACATGCTGACTCCTCGTTCCCCACAGCATGCAGCGCGGGGCACGCCAAATCTGCTGCAGCGATCTCAGTATCAATGAAATCGATGGAACTGCTGATGCCTAGACAGCCGGCAACGTCGCCATGTCCCAGCGCGGGGTGACCTGCACCTGCGGCGGGTTGTGCTGGCCGGCCTCCAGGCGCAGCGCGCCGGCGAAGGCGATCATGGCGCCGTTGTCGGTGCACAGCGAAGGCCGCGGGAAGCAGGCGCGGCCACCACGGCGCTCGGCCATCTGCTGCAGCCTGGCCCGCAGGCGCTTGTTGGCGCCCACGCCACCGGCTACGACGATCACGTCGGTGCCGGCCGCATCCAGCGCGCGGTCGCACTTGATCGCCAGGGTATCGACCACCGCATCCTCAAAGCCCCGGGCGATGTCGGCGCGGGTCTGCTCGCTCTGGTCGCTGTCGCGCCAGGCCAGCAGGACCTGGGTCTTCAGGCCGGAGAAGCTGAAATCCAGCCCCGGCCGATCGGTCATGGGGCGGGTGAACTTGAATCGCCCCGGGGTGCCGCGCTCGGCCAGGGCGGCCAGCTGCGGGCCGCCGGGATACGGCAGACCCATGAGCTTGGCGGTCTTGTCGAAGGCCTCGCCGGCGGCATCGTCCAGGGTTTCGCCCAGCAGACGGTACTGACCGATCCGATCCACCGCCACCAGCTGGGTGTGGCCGCCAGACACCAGCAGGGCCACGAACGGCGCCTGCGGCGGGTCGTCTTCCATCAGCGGGGCGAGCAGATGCCCTTCCATATGGTGGACACCCACCGCCGGCACCTCCAGCGCCCAGGCCAGCGAACGGGCCACGCCGGCGCCCACCAGCAGCGCACCCACCAGCCCCGGGCCGGCGGTGTAGGCCACCCCGTCGATGTCGCCCACGCCCAGCCCGGCCTCGGCCAGGGTCTGGCGGATCAGCGGCAGCAGCTTGCGCACGTGGTCGCGGCTGGCCAGTTCCGGCACCACCCCGCCGTATTCAGCATGGAGGGCGATCTGGCTGTACACGGCATGGGCGCGCAGGGCGTCCGGGCCGGCCAGGGCGGTGTCATACACCGCCACGCCGGTCTCATCGCAGGAAGATTCGATACCAAGGACTCGCATGGCTGCTATTATGGACCTCTTGAGGCCTTGGCAGACGTACCGCCGACGTGCCCTTCACTACCCCAGGCCAGGAACTTCGCCGGGGTGGGTTGCAAGTTCTTTTGTCGCCGCTATAATGTGCGGCTCTCACCGGGCGTGACCCGGTTCTACTGTGTCCCGGAGATTCCATGCCCAGCGTTAAAGTCCGCGAGAACGAGCCCTTCGAGTTTGCGCTCCGTCGCTTCAAGCGCACCTGCGAAAAGGCCGGCGTGCTGGCCGAAACCCGCAAGCGCGAGTTCTACGAAAAGCCGACCCAGGAGCGCAAGCGTAAGGCTGCTGCTGCTGTGAAGCGTCAGCTGCGCCGTTCGTCGCGCGACGTCACCAAGCGTCAGCGCCTGTACTGATCGGACGCAACTTCGATGCGGCAGGCATGTCCTGTCGCGGCGGAGCCGAAGCCGGAACGCGCGAGCGTTACCGGCTTTTTGCGTTTCCACCGATTCAGTTCCGCTCCCCCCTTTCACCGATACGAGGTGTTCCATGAGCCTGAAGCTGCAGCTCACCGATGACATGAAGGCCGCCATGAAGGCGGGCGAGAAGCACAAGCTGGGCGTGATCCGCCTGATCAACGCCGCCATCAAGCAGCGCGAAGTGGACGAGCGCATCGAACTGGACGACGCCGCCGTGATCGCCGTGCTGGACAAGATGGTCAAGCAGCGCAAGGACTCGGTCAGCCAGTATGAAGCGGCCAACCGCGAAGACCTGGCGCAGATCGAGCGCGACGAACTGGCGGTGATCGACACCTACCTGCCGGCCAAGATGGGCGAAGCCGAGATTGTGGCTGCCATCCAGGCGGCCATTGCCGAAACCGGCGCCGCCAGCGCCGCCGACATGGGCAAGCTGATGGGCGCACTGAAGCCCAAGCTGGCCGGCCAGGCCGACATGGGCCTGGTGTCCAAGCTGGTCAAGGCGCACTTCGCCGGTTGAGTGAGCGGGGGACACGACCAACGGTCGTGTCCTACCGGTAGGCGCCCACCGTTGGTGGGTGCGCGCTTCACCCGGTCTTCGAACCGGGCCTGCTAGAAATCCAGGCATGTCTTCACTGCCGCCCTCACCCGCGCCGGAGCCGGCGCACGATCCTTCCCGCGTTCCGCCCCGCCTGCGCAAGTACGTGGACCGGCTCGAACGCAGCTTCCCGGTCGCGGTAGGCAAGCGCTTCGTCGATGTGGACGTGCTGAGCCAGGCCGCATCGGTCTCCTTCTACGCCCTGCTCTCCATGGCACCGCTGCTGGTGCTGCTGCTGTGGCTGACCGCCTCGTTGTACCCGCCGGCGCAACAGGCGCTGATCGGCCAGATCAACGACGTGGCCGGCAGCAGTGCGGCCACGGTGGCCGATACCGTGCTCAAGAATGCCGACAACCAGCCCGACGTGGGCTCGCTGGCCGGGCTGTGGAGCACGCTGCTGCTGTTCATCGGCGCCACCGCCGTGTTCGCCCAGCTGCAGAACGCGCTGAACCTGATCTTCAACACCAGCGGCGAACGGCTGGACGGCATCGTGGCGTGGCTGCGCAAGCGCGTGTTCTCGTTCGGGGTGGTGCTGGCGCTGGGCTTCCTGCTGATCCTGTCGATGACGGCTACCACCATGCTGCAGGTGGCGTTCGCGCAGCTGCCTTCGGTATTGCCGGCCATCGGCTATGTCACCAGCCTGCTGTTGTACACGGTGGGCTTCGCCTTCCTTTATCACTACCTGCCCGACCGCCGCGTGGCCTGGCGGCAGGCCTTCATCGGCGGGGTGATCACCTCGGCGCTGTTCGCCCTGGGCCGCTATGCGATCGGGCTGTACATCGCCACGGTGGCCCCGGGCAGCGCGTATGGCTCGATGGGCGCGCTGGTGATCTCGCTGGTGTGGATCTACTACGCCACGGTGGTGTTCTTCGTGGGCGCGCTGATGACCGCCGTGATCGACGAGCGCCTGCGCGCGCGGGTGCGCCTGGCCGAGGCCGGCATCGTGCCGCCGAATCCGGGCGCGGGCAGCGCCAGCTAGTAGACTAGCGGGGTCCCCCGCTTCCGTGCGTGGCCGTCACCGGCTGCGCCCTCAGCCTGCTGCCCATGGCCCGTATCCCCGACGCATTCATCGACGACCTGCTGGCCCGCTCCGACATTGTCGAAGTGGTGGGCAGCCGCGTGCCGCTGAAACGCCAGGGCAAGGAGTATTCGGCGCGCTGCCCGTTCCATGACGAGCGCTCGGCGTCGTTCACGGTCTCGCCGACCAAGCAGTTCTATCACTGCTTCGGCTGCGGCGCGCATGGCACGGCGATCAGCTTCCTGATGAACTACGACCGCCTGGAGTTCCTCGACGCGGTCGATGAGCTGGCCAAGCGCGTGGGCATGGAAGTACCGCGCGACACCCAGCCGCGCACGGCCCAGCAGCAGGACGACAGCCGCGAGCTGTACGCGGCGCTGGATGCGGCCACGCGCTTCTTCCAGAAGTCGCTGGAAGGCAGCGACAAGGCCCGCGCCTATCTGGACCAGCGCGGCGTGGACGAGGAGAACCGCACACGCTTTGCGATCGGTTACGCCCCCGACGGGTACAGCGCGCTGAAGGATGCGCTGGGCAAGGACGAGCGGCGCATGAAGCTGCTCGACCGCGCGGGGCTGTTTTCCAAGAACGACCGCGGCCATGTCTACGACAAGTTCCGCGACCGGGTGATGTTCCCGATCTTCGATCGGCGCGGGCGCGTTATCGCGTACGGCGGCCGGGTGATGGGCGCGCCTGCCGACGGCCGGGATCCCGGCCCCAAGTACCTCAACTCGCCGGAAACCGCGCTGTTCCACAAGGGGCGCGAGCTGTACGGCCTGTGGCAGGTGCGCCAGGCCAACCAGAAGATCGAGCGGTTGATTGTGGTCGAAGGCTACATGGACGTGGTCTCGCTGTTCCAGTTCGGGGTCACCCAGGCGGTGGCCACGCTGGGCACCGCGACCACGCCCGAGCATGCCGAGCTGCTGTTCCGCAATGCGCCGGACGTGTTCTTCTGCTTCGACGGCGACGCTGCCGGGCGCCGCGCCGGCTGGCGCGCGCTGGAATCGGTGCTGCCCCGCATGAAGGATGGGCGCCAGGCGTTCTTCCTGTTCCTGCCCGATGGCGAGGACCCGGACACCATCGTGCGCAAGGAAGGCAAGGAAGGGTTCGACGAGCGCCTGAAGCAGGCCACGCCGCTGTCGCAGTTCTTCTTCGACGAGCTTACCCGCGAGATCAACCTGACCACGCTCGACGGCAAGGCACGGTTGGCTGAGCGCGCCAAGCCGATGCTGGCGCAGATTCCCGACGGCGCCTTCGGCGACCTGATGAAGCAACAGCTGGCCATGCTGACCGGGCTGGGGGCACGCCCCACCGCCGCGCCCGTGTCGCGCCCGGCGCCGCGCGCGGTTGCGCCAACCCAGCGGCGCAGCCTGGTGCGTGCAGCCATTGCCATCCTGCTGCAACAGCCGTCGCTGGCGATGACACTGGATGGCCATCACTTTGGCGGCCTGCGCTTACCGGGTGTGGAGCTGCTGATTGAACTGCTGACCCTGGTGGAACAGCGCCCGGACATCAGCACCGGCGCGCTGCTGGAGCATTTCGAAGGGCGCGAAGAACAGGAGTCGCTGCACAAGCTGGCCGCGCAGACCCTGCCTGGCGATGAGGCAATGTGGAACCAGGAGCTGCATGACGCGGTGGCGCAACTGGAAAAACAGCTGTTGATGCAACGCCTGGAGGAGCTTCAGGCAAAGCAGCGGCAGCAGGGTCTGGACGATACTGACAAGTACGAACTGCGCGAGCTGTTGAAGGCCCGCGCCACGCTGCGTTGAGAGGCGATGGAGGAAGTGAAGTGACGCGACGCTGGAACCGCCCCGCTTTCTTCCGTGCCTGTGTGATGTGCCTGGCGTTGGTGGCTTCGGCCGCGAGCGGGGCAGAGCCCCGCTCTACTTCGGGGGGATCTGCCGTAGAGCGGGGCTCTGCCCCGCTGCCTTCCGACGCCCCCGACGCCTTCAGGCAACCCGCTGGCGGCCTGTACACCGCCGGCCAACCCACCGAAGCACAACTGCACCAAGCCGCTGCTGCCGGCATCACCACCGTGATCGACCTGCGCCTGCCCAGCGAAGACCGCGGCTTCGATGAAACCGCCAGCGCCACCACCCTCGGCCTGCAGTACATCCGCATCCCGGTCGCCGGCGCCGCCGGGCTCACCCCCGCCAACGTCCAGGCACTGCAGAACGTGCTGGCCCAGGCCGACGGTCCGGTCCTGCTGCACTGCGCCTCCGGCAACCGCGTCGGCGCGCTGCTGGCGCTGATGAAGGCGCAGCAGGGCGCTTCTGTCGAAGAGGCGCTCCAATTCGGCCGCGACGCCGGCATGACCTCGCTGGAAGCAACGACACGCACGCTGCTCGAGCAGGACACAACGCATTGATCCTGCCCGTGCGTCACCCTCATTCCCCCAGCTCTACAGGAGCCTGCCCACCATGACCCGCTGGTGGTCGCGCCTGCGACCGGACAACTTCACCCTCGCCCTGCTCGGCACTGTGCTGCTGGCCTCGTTCCTGCCGATGCACGGCCCGGCCGCGATGGTGCTGGACGATGTCACCGATGTGGCCATTGCCGCGCTGTTCTTCCTGCATGGCGCGCGGCTTCCGCGCGAATCGATCGTGGCCGGGCTGCTGCACTGGCGCCTGCACCTGACCATCCTGGCCTGCACCTTCGTGCTGTTCCCGCTGCTGGGGCTGGGCTTCAAGCCGCTGGATGGCTGGCTGCTTACGCCGGAGTTGTATGTTGGCGTGCTGTTCCTGTGCGCGCTGCCTTCGACCGTGCAGTCATCCATCGCCTTCACCTCGCTGGCGCGTGGCAATGTGCCGGCTGCCGTGGTCAGTGCATCGCTGTCGAGCATTCTGGGCGTGTTCCTGACCCCGCTGCTGCTGGCGCTGTTGGCCGGTACCGCAGGCGGCATGCACAACCCCGCCCAGGCCATCCTGAGCATCATGCTGCAGCTGCTGGTGCCGTTCGTGGCCGGCCACCTGCTGCGCCCGTGGATTGCCGGCTGGGTGGGACGCCAGCGCGCGCTGCTGCGCTACACCGACCAGGGCACCGTGTTACTGGTGGTGTACTCGGCGTTCGGTGCAGCGGTAAACGAAGGGCTGTGGAGCAAGACCCCGCCGCTGTCGTTGTTGACCGTGGCCCTGGTCGCAGCGGTGCTGCTGGGCATCGCCATGCCGCTGATCAGCCTGCTGGCCACCAAGCTGGGCTTCAACCGTGAGGACCGGATCACCATCCTGTTCTGCGGCTCCAAGAAGAGCCTGGCCACGGGCGTGCCGATGGCCAAGATCCTGTTCGCTGGCGGCAGCCTCGGCGCCATCGTGCTGCCGATCATGATCTACCACCAGATCCAGCTGATCGTCTGCGCGATGGTCGCGCAGCGGTATGCGCGGCAGACCCGGACCGAGGGTGTCTGAAGGCAGGGCCGGCCAGGACGGCCCTGCAGGTTCAGTCGACAATCGAGCCTGCAATCTCCTTCAACAGGTCTGCCTTGCGCTGCACGTTGTCGTCACCCGTGGCGATCAATTTGTACAGCTTGTTTCGGCCCGCCCACACCAGCACTACCTGGCCGCGCCCTTGGTCGTCCATCGACATTTCCAGCTGCGCCGGCACGCCATTGATTTCAGCGTTCTGCGCCTCGACAAAGGCTTCAATCAAACCCCCCGGAGCCCGGAAGTTGTGCTCGTTGAATTCCACGATGCCAACCCCGCTGAGCTGGAAGAAGCGCGACAGACCGGACGACTTCACGCCATCAAGGGCACCGGTCGGTTCCATGCCGATGACGTCGGCAGCCCCCAGCTGTGTTCCCTGCAGCGTACTGGGGGGATTGGGTAGCCGCTGACGCAGGACGGCATCCGATCGGTGCACCTTTGGAATCGCGCTGAACATGGCGCTCTGCGATGGAATCGTGCCGCGCGGCACCTGCACCACACCGGCTCGGGTCTGCCGGATCTGCTCGCGGAAGTACTGCCTGACAGCCTCCGGAGCGTCCAGTTCGGCCAATGGGATGAGCCGGTAAACGCCCTCTTCGAGTCCTCGCCCTGCACCGTGTGCGTCCAGTTCAGCTGCACGCATCACACGATCGTTCAGCCATTGGCCCACTGCGTCGACAGGTTCGGTTGGCGGCGACGCAGACCCTGCGGGAAATGCAATGGCCAGCAGCACGACTGCGTATTTCAGGTTCTTCGCAATCGCACTCGCCAGAACCAACTCTGCGCCTTGGCGGAGGGACAGTTTCATTGTTGCGCCCGATCATCGCGGGACAGCCCCGCCAAGCCGGTTTACGCTCAATCACGCACGTAAAGTGCGGCGCAGGTCGAGGTATGCAATGCGTGTGCGTTGTCTCACGCGCAAGGGCGGCGTTCCCTGACCCCTTTGGGTGGTATATGCGTCAATTACAGGAACGGCAGCATCCAGTGGTCCACCATCAGGAAGGCGAACAGCGCCATCAGGTAGACGATGGAGTAGCCGAACATCTTCATGGAGAAGAGTTCGTCCGGTGGGTTGAGCATGCGCCAGGCGTACCAGACGAACACGGCGTTGAGCACCACCGCGCCGCCCAGGTAGAACAGGCCGCTCATGCCCACCACGGTGGGCAGGATGCTGACGATGGCCAGGACGATGGAATAGACCAGGATCGATTTACGGGTATACGCCACGCCGTGGGTGACCGGCAGCATCGGGATCTTGGCCTTGGCGTAATCCTCACGGCGGAAGATCGCCAGCGCCCAGAAATGCGGCGGGGTCCAGATGAAGATGATGAGCACCAGCAGCGAGGCATACACCCAGTCGCCCGGACCCTGCATGCCGGTGATCGCCGCCCAGCCCAGCAGTGGCGGGGTGGCGCCGGCCAGGCCGCCGATGACGATGTTCTGCGAGGTCGCCCGTTTGAGGTACACGGTATAGATCACCGCATAGCCGATCAGCGAAGCGAACGTGAGCACGGCGGTGATGACGTTCACCCACAGCACCAGGATGGTCATCGACAGCGCGATGAGCACGCCGGCGAACACCAGCACCTGCCACGGCTTGACCTTGCCCACCACGAGCGGCCGCCACGAGGTACGCGCCATCTGAGCGTCGATCTGCGCGTCAAGCAGCTGGTTGATTGCGGCGGCAGCCGAAGCCGCCAGCCAGATGCCCAGGAAGCCCAGCGCGCCGCGCAGCGCCTGCTCGGCGGTGGGCAGCGCGGGAATGGCCAGGAACATGCCCACCAGTGCGGTGAACACGATCAGTGCCACCACCTTCGGCTTGGTCAGATCCCAATACTGGCGAACGTTGATGGCCATGGGATCAGCCCACGTTCCCAGCGCCAACGGCGGCACCGACGGTAGAGCCGACGGTAGAGCCGACTGTTAGTCGGCTGCCCTCAGCATCCGGCGCCCGCAACCGCGCCAGCAGCGTCACCAACACGAACAGCAACGCCACCGCACCCCCACTGTGCGCAACGGCCACTTCCAGCGGCACCGCCAGCTTCACATTGAGAATGCCCAGGGTGATCTGCAGCACGACCAGCAGACCCAGCGCGCTGGCCCAGCCGCGCATGCTCGGCAGCCGGTACAGGCGCACCGCCAGCCACAGCAGATAGACCGCCACGACGACGGCAAACATCCGGTGCGCCATCTGGATCGCGATGCGCGAGGCGCCATCCAGCACGCCCCCTTCGTAATCCACGCCGATGCCGCGCCACAGGGTGAAGCCTTCCTTGAAGTCGTGCGGGGGCCACCACTGGCTCACGCAGCGCGGGAAGTTGTCCAGCGAAGCACTGCCACCGCCGCAGGCCAGCGCGGCGTAGTTGGCACTCACCCAGCCGCCGAGGGCGATCTGCAGCACCAGCACGGCCACGCCGATGCGCAGCAGCCATTTCAGCTTCGGCGCTTCGACCAGGGTGATCGGCATGTGCGTGGCGCGCCACGCCATCCAGACCAGCAGCCCGAACATCAGCATGCCGCCCAGCAGGTGCCCCATCACGACGATCGGCTTGAGCAGCAGGGTCACGGTCCACATGCCCAGCAGCGCCTGGAAGATCACCACCGCCAGGGTCAGCAGCGCAGCGCGCGCCAGGTCGATGTTGTTCCAGCGCAGCGCGGCGATCAGCAGGATCACCTCGCCGGTGATGGCCAGGATGCTTGCGGGCACATGGTGTCCGAGCATGTACAGGGGTATGCCCGTGGCCACCAGGACGCATGCGCTCACCACCGCCGTGGTGCCCCAGTTGCGCCGGCGTACCGCCAGCAATGCCAGTGTGAGGATTTCAATGCCCAGCGCGCCGGCCAGGAAGCGGTGCACCTGCTCGCGCCACGCCTTGTGGGTTTCCAGCGGACGGATCTTGGCCGCTTCGTGACCGATCACGTCCTGCGCGTGCTGCGGCCAGGTCACCCGGCCATAGCAGGTCGGCCAGTCGGGGCAGCTCAGGCCGGCATCGGACAGGCGCACGAACGAACCGAACATGATCGTGCTGGCCGTCATGATCAGGGCGAACCACGCCAGACGGTGGAAATTGCGATGCAGCGCCGGGCGCGCGGTGGGGT
>Ga0209050_1000709_pt1 | contig 49201 bp, 40 predicted proteins | sample Araplavi_mTSA_r2_FD_184276 | JGI IMG/M metagenome (GOLD analysis project Ga0209050, IMG submission 184276) | Arabidopsis root microbial communities from North Carolina, USA - plate scrape MF_Cvi_mTSA_r2 (SPAdes) (version 2) | ecosystem: Host-associated > Plants > Roots > Endosphere | place: USA... | reverse complement strand
CCTATGCAAATGTCCCCCGGCGGCGGCCTGCGGCCGCCCCCTCCTCCTTTACTTTGCCAGGGACCTGCCGGCCGCGACGGGGCTCGGCTTGCGGTTGGCAGGGAGAAGCGGGTGTCACGGAGCTCGGCTTGCGGCTGGCAGGGAAAAGCGGGTCTCACGGGGCTCGGCTTGCGGTTGGCAGGGGAAAGCGGGGGGCACGGGGCTCGGCTTGCGGTTGGCAGGGAAAAGCGGGCGTCACGGTGCAACGCCGGTGGGGTGGGTGCGGGGCCGCCATGCCCTTGTGGCGAAGTAAAGGAGTAGGCGGCGGCGCAGGCCGCCGCCGGGGGACATTCGCAGACAAGGGCATGGCGGCCCCGCACTCGCCCCACCGGCAGCCGCGTTTGATTCACCACTGACCCATGACAAAAAACCCGCTGCTCGCGCAGCGGGTTCTTCGTTCGTGCTTCTACACCTGCATCAGAACTTGTAGTTCACACCCAGCATGTACGTCCGGCCCCATTCGATGTACTCGAGCGGGCGGTCCTTGGTGCCGGCGTAGGTGCGGTACGGCTCGTTGGTCAGGTTGCTTCCCTGCAGCAGCAGGGTCAGGCCATGCAGGGCGCTGTCATCGGCGAAGGTATAGCTGATCTGCGCGTCGGTAACGTTCTCGCCGACCACATAGCGCAGCGTACGGTTGCCGTTGAAGTTGCCGATTTCGCCAATGAAGTCCGAACGACGACGCTGGCTCACGCGTGCTTCAAACCCATTGCGCTCGTAGTACGCCGTGAAGTTGTAGACGCGCTCGGACAGGCCCGGCAGGCTGATCGGGTCGGTACCCACGCTTGACGCGCTTTCCGGGTCCAGGATCTTGATGTCGCTGTCGTTGAAGGTCGCGCTGGCCTGCACGCCGAAGCCGCGCAGCGGATCGGCCAGCATCTCCAGCGGGAACGAGGCGGTCAGTTCCAGGCCGCGCAGCGTGCCGCCGTTGCCGTTCTGGGGTGCGGAGAACGTGCCGGTGGTCTGCAGCGGTGCGGTCATGCCCGGCGGAATGACGTAGCTGGCCAGCAGGTCGCTGAAGTCGTAGTCGTCCACCGACTGGGTGTAGACGTAGCTCTTCAGGTCCTTGTAGAAGATCGCGGCGGCCACGTACGCCTTCTCGCCGAAGTACTTCTCGTACGAGAGGTCGATCGCGTTGGCGCGCCACGGATCCAGCAACGGATTGCCGCCACTGCCGCCCGGCTTGCCGGTGGCCGTATCCACGCCAAACTCCAGGCCGGCGCGCATCTGATCAACACGGGGGCGTGCCACCTGCTTGGCCACCGCGAAGCGCAGGGTCTGCTGGTGCGGGAACAGGAAAGCGAGATTCAAGCTGGGCAGCCAGTCGGTATAGGTCTTGCCTTCATCGATCGGCAGCACTTCCTGCCCGGCCGGGCGCGAGCGGTCGAAGTAGTTCGACTGCGAGCTCTGGTCGGTACGGATCATCTGCACACCGATGTTGCCGCGCAGGCCCACCTCGCCGATGTCGGTGTTGATGTTGGCGCGCACCCAGGCCGTGGTGGTCTTTTCCTGCACCACCCACGACTTCGGAATCAGGTAGTCCAGGTTGGTGACCGGGTTGAACGTCATGTAGCGGTCCACCGCCGCCGGCACGTTCCAGGCGGGGATGTAGCCGATACCGGCAAAGCCCAGGTTGACCGGCGCGTACTGAAGGTCGTTGCCGACGTTGGCGTCGCCCTGGTCGCCGAGCAGGATGTTGCCTTCGGCCTGGGTTTTTTCCTTGCGGCGGTCGGCATAGTTCACGCCCACGTCCACGTCCTGGAACCACGACAGCGCTTCGGGGACGTTGAACGTGCCCTGCAGGCGGGCGCCCTTCAGGCGGTCTTCCACCTGCGGCACCTTGCCGTAGCCGGAGCCGTAAATGGTGTTGGTCAGGTACAGCGCTTCGGGGTTGGAGTAGTCCAGGCCCGGGCGGATCTGCGAGAAGCCATCCGGATTGACGGTCAGGCCGATGGTGTCCAGCTGCGGCATCGGGGTGAGCTGCAGGTTGTTCTCCAGGTTCAGCTCGTCGCGCGTGGCCTTGGAGTAGTTCACATCGGCGGTGAGCTTGAAGCTGTCGAAGGTCAGCTCGTTGTTCCAGCCGAACGCATCGATCTTGTCTTCGCGCTTGTTGTACATGCCACGCACCAGGGGATACACGCCGCTGGCGGTACCGCCGGTGAAGGTGTTGTTGCCGTTGACCTGCGGGTTGCTGATGAACAGGCCCGGGGTGTACCCGCCGTTGTAGTTGCTGAGGTTGACCTCGAACTGGTTGGCGGTGTCGATCTGCTCTGCTTCGGTATGGAACAGGTCCAGGGTGCTGGTCCACACGTTCGACGGGCGGAACTGCACGGTGGCCATGTAGCCGTCACGCTTGGCGTTGCCGGTACGTCGCAGTGCCTTGATGCCGTCGGAGAACGCGGTGCCCGGTGCCACACCGGGGCGGTTGCCCTGGTCGGTCTGCTCGGTGGTCCACGGCTCGTACAGGCCTACCTGGTTTTCCTGGATCGGGTTGTCGCTGTGGGCGTAACCCAGCGCGATGCCCCAGGTGTTGTCGGCGAACTGGTCGATGTAGCTGGCGCTGAAGCGGTTGCCGTAGGCGTCCACGTTGGCGGCCTTGCCCAGCGAGTTCTTCGAGTAGCGGCCGCTCACGGCGATCACACGTTCGGAGAACGCCAGCGGGCGGACGGTCTGCATGTCGATGGTACCCGACAGGCCCTGGCCGACCAGCGCCGCGTCGGGGGTCTTGTACACGGTCACGCCGTTGACCAGCTCGGACGGGTACTGATCGAATTCCACGCTGCGGTTGTCGCCGGTGCTGACCACTTCACGCCCGTTGAGCAGGGTGGTGGCGAAATCCGGCGACAGCCCGCGCACGCTGATCACCTGGGCGCGGCCCGCCACGCGCTGCGCGGCCAGGCCGGGCAGGCGGGCCAGCGATTCGGCGATGCTCACATCGGGCAGCTTGCCGATGTCTTCGGCCGAGATCGCCTCGACCACCGAGGTGGCGTCCTGCTTGATGGCGATGGCGTTTTCGATGCCGCGGCGGATGCCGGTGACCTGGACCGTATCCAGGTTGGTGGCGGCGGTACCGGCCGGCGGTACCGTACCCGGATCGGTGGTGGTGCTCTGCGCCAACGCCAGTGACGGCGTCAGGGCGACGGCCAGCGCGATACTCAGCGCGCTGCGCTTGCGATTCAACATTTTCCCCTCCCAGGCAATGTTGCCAAACATGTTGTGATCAACGGCGATGCATTGCCGCAGGTGTCACGGCGCGGTGACCGTTGACTGCGTGGCTATGGTAGGCAGCGTGCCTTCGGCGTGAATCACCCTGCATACGTATTCAATGAAAATGCGGGATTATGGAACCGGTTTCACCGGCGGCACGACCAACGGTCGTGCCCTACCGGGGCATTTGACGCCCGCGGTAGGTAACGACCGTTGGTCGTTACGGCTTCACAACGGGGTAAACCGGATGGCTTGGCCGCCACCGGGCGCAAGCAAAATAGTCAGGGTGTCAGCGCTGGTGACCTCGCGCGTTTCACGCCTGAACGCGAATGGGTTGGACTGATAGTCCGCACCGTCGCCATCGCGGTAGATCTCGGCGCGGTAGCGCACGCCGGGTTCCAGGAACGACAGCGATACCGGCAGGGCACGGCCATGCTCGTCGGTGATGCTGCCCAGGAACCAGTCGCGGCTGTGGCGGTCCTTGCGGGCGATGGTCACGTAGTCGCCCACCTCGCCATCCAGTACCCGGCTTTCGTCCCAGTCCACGGCGACGTCCTCGATGAAGCGGAATGCCTCGCGGTGGTGTTCATAATGTTCAGGCAGGTCAGCGGCCATCTGGATCGGGCTGTAGATCACCACATACAGCGCCAGCTGGCGGGCCAGCGTGCTGGGAATGGCCTGGCCGTTGCGGCCCTTCAGGCTGAGGATGCCGGGGGTGTAATCCATCGGCCCGGACAGCATCCGGGTAAACACCAGGTTGACCTCGTGTTCGGGCGGGTTGGGCGGTTGGCCCCAGGCGTTGTATTCCATGCCGCGCGCGCCTTCGCGCGAGATCCAGTTCGGCCAGGTGCGACGCAGACCGGTGTCCTTGATCGGCTCGTGCGGGTTGACCGCGATATGTCGCCTGGCCGCTTCCTGTACCACCTTCAGGTGGTGCCGGGCCATGAACTGGCCGTCATGCCACTCGCGCCACAGCGGCCCGCCGGCCGGGTTGCGCCGGTCCACCTGGCCGTCGTCGCACACGTAGCCGCTCTTGAACGAATCCACGCCCAGCCGCGCATACAGGTCCAGCGCCGCGTCCAGCTGGTCCTCGTAGTGCTCGATCGCGCAGCCGGTTTCGTGGTGGCCAATGAGGTGCACGCCCTTCTTCGCGCCGTAGGCGGACAGCGCCTCGATGTCGAAATCCGCAGTGGCCCGGGTGAAATCGAAGTCGTAGCCGTTGCCCACCCAGTTGCCGTCCCAGCCGGGGTTCCAGCCTTCCACCAGCACCCCGCGGAAGCCGTGCTTCGCCGCGAAATCGATTACCTTCTTCGTCTTGGCCGTGGTTGCAGCGTGCTTCGGCCCGGTCGCCCAGCTTTCCTCGTCCAGGTGCATCGACCACCACACCCCCAGGTACTTGGACGGCTTCACCCAGCTCACGTCGCCCAGTGCATTGGGCTCGTTGAGGTTGAGGATGAGGTTGGAGTCGACCAGTCCCCCGGCGGTGTCGCTGATCTGCAGGGTGCGCCAGGGCGTGCTGAAGGGCAGGGTGCGGCGCACCTTCCAGCCTTCGGCCGAGGGCGACAGCTGCGCGCGCAGGCGCTGGCCATCGGTGCGGCGCAGCCACATGCCGGCATAGTCGACCAGCGCAGCCTCGTGGATCGCCACGTGCAGGCCATCGCGGCTGCGCAGGGTGAGCGGGGTATGCGCCACCGGCACCTGGTCCAGCGGTGTGCGCTGATAGAGGTATTCATAGTGGATCGGCTCGCCTGCGGGAATCCACCACGCGGTCGACGCAGGCGCGATGGCGAACTCGGTCAGTTCGTCGTCGATGATCGCCTCGGCCATGCCGGGCTGCTGCGGAAAGTGGTAGCGGAAACCCAGGCCGTCGTCGTACACGCGGAACACGACGTCCAGCCGGCGCTTGGCGCCGCTGCGCTCGGCCAGCTGCACGCGCACTTCGTTGTAGTGGTTGCGAACGTTGCGGCGTTCGCCCCACGGTTGTTCCCAGGTCTCATCCACGCTGCGTGTGTCCTGCCCGAGCACCGCCAGGTCGCGGTCCAGGCGCCCGTCGCGCAGCTGGAAGCCCAGCTTCGAGTCGGCCACCACGGTCTGGCCCAGGCGTTCGACCCGGTAGCTGGGGGTGCCGCCGTCGAGCTGCAGCGACACGTTTAGCACCTTCCCCGGTGACCTGACGCTGGCCACGGTGACCGGTTCAGCCTGCGCACTGAGGGCGCAGAGCAACAACGACACTGCTGCCCAGGCCAGCGCGCGGGGCGCGGCCAGCGTGCGCGACAACGATGAATCCAGTGGCATTTCCCCTCCCAGGGCAGGCCGTTACCAGCACCGGACTATAGCCACGCGCGTCGACGCCTTGCCGCGGCAGGCCATGAATACGTATGCAAGCGAGCACGGATTGCAGCCTGCGCCGTGCGACGACCAACGCTCGTCGCCTACCATGCAGGCAGGCACCCTGGGAGGGGGCCGCGACGACAGTGCCCTGGCGCTGGCGAACCACACCGCGTGCAAGAAGGGAGGAAGGCCGACGGGCGCAAGCCGGTCTGCCGCTTTTCGATGCTGAAGACGATCTGCCTGACCGCTGCCCTCGGCGCGGCGCTGGTGTCCACCGCTGCGGCGGCGGACCTCACATTCGATGGCCGCACCGCGCGCGCCACTACCGCGCCCGATGGCGGCTTCCAGCTGCTGACCGATGGCAAGGCTGTGGCGATCGACGCCCCGCCGCTGCGCAGCCGCACCGACAGCGTCCTGTTCGATGCGCTGTTTGCCCTGGCCCAGCAGGAGATGGCGGCCGACCGCGTAGACGCGATCCGCGACCCCGCCTTCAACGCCGGCAACCCGGTCGCCTGCGAGTGCTTCCAGACCGGTGAGCGCTGGCCCTATGTATGGACCCGCGATGTGAGCTTCGCCGCCGACCTGGCGCTGGCCCGCCTGGAGCCAATCCGCACCCGCCAGTCGCTCCAGTTCAAGCTGTCCAGGGCCCGCGACGGCCGCACGTCGGGGCTGTTCGTGGCCCAGGACACCGGCTCCGGCGGCAGCTGGCCGATCAGCAGCGACCGCGTGGTGTGGTTCCTGGCCGCGCGCAGCCTGACCGACAGCTCCAGCTTCATGACCGAGACCTGGCAGGCGCTGCAGGCCACGCTGGAGCAGGACCGCGCCATGGTGTTCGACCCGCGCACCGGGTTGTATCGGGGCGAGACCTCGTTCCTGGACTGGCGTGAGCAGACCTATCCGGACTGGACCCGCCAGGATGTGCGCTTCATCGGCGAGTCCTACGCGCTTTCCACCAACGTGCTGCATTACCAGGCACTTCGGCTGGCGGAGAAGTACGCCCGCGAACTGCGCGATCCCCGCGCCGGGCAGTACGCCGGCTGGGCCGACGCGCTCGCACGCCAGATCGACGCACGTTTCTGGCGCGAAGATGCCGGCATGTACATGAGCTACATCGGCGAAGCGGCGCACCCGGTGCCGTACGCGAAGTACGACCTGCTGGGCATTTCGCTGGGGGTGTTGGCCGAGGTGTTCCCGGCCGGACGCGCCCGCCGCGCGCTGGCCAGCTACCCCTATGTGGAAGGCGGCAGCCCGGTGGTGTGGCCACAGGAAGCGCAGCAGCCCATCTACCACAACCGCGCGGTGTGGCCCTTCGTCAGCGCCTACGCGCTGCGCGCGGCACGCAAGGTGGACGACGCTGCCCGCATCCACCGCGAGATCGAGTCACTGATGCGCGGCAGCGCGCTGGCCGGCTCGAACATGGAGAACCATGAGATGCGCACGCTGGCCGTGCACGTCGACGAGGGGCCGCTGAGCGGCCCGGTGGTCAACTCCCCGCGCCAGCTGTGGTCGGTAGCCGGTTACCTGTCGATGGTGCTGGAAGGCGTGTTCGGCGTGGAAGCCGACGGTACCGTCGCCCCCAAGCTGCCGGTGGCCCTGGTGCCGCAGCTGTTCGGCAAGCGCGACAGCATCGAACTCGACACCGGCACCACCCGCTACGTGCTCAAGCGCCCGCGCAGGCTCGACGGCGAGCTGCTGGTGGCCGGAACGACGGTGCGCAGCGGCACTACGGTCACGGTCCAGCTGGCACCGCACGCGCCGTCAACACCGGCAGGTGCATCCGGACCGGGCAGAGCCACGCCCAGCGCAACTGCCCTCCGTGCCGCCAGCGACAACCCAAACGCCTTCGCCCCCGCGACCCCGGCAGCGCCCAGGCCGGTGAAAGGCGGCAGCACCTGGACGTTCACTATCCCGGCGAATCACCAGCTCTGGCAGGACGGCAACCCGACAGGCACCGGCACCCGCCATGCCGTCACCGACGACGGCTACCAGCACTGTTTCAGCCTCACCCGTCGCGAAGGCGCCCTGGAATCCCTGCAAAGCCCGATGACCTGCGTAGGCCCGCTGAAGACCCTGGCGGGCGCGACGAACTGGACCTGGAACGTGGTCGAGCCCACGCGCGTGCGCATTCGCCTGCGTTACGACAACCCCAACGGCCCGATCAATACCGGCGTCACCGCCGCGGTGAAGCAGCTCGCCGTGCAGTGCCCAGGCCAACCGGTACAGCGCGCCCCCGTAGTGATGCCGCACAGCGTCGGCCCGCAGGATTCCACCGCAGCCGAGTTCGACCTGCCCAAGGGCAGCTGCCGTTTCACTCTGGAACAGGGCTTCAACATGAGCGCGCTGGAACATTTCGCCCAGTACAACGGCGGTAAAGGCGGGCGCGACGGCGTGCTCAATGCGGCCACGGTCAGTGCATTGCTGATCGCCCCGGTAGCCGGCCATGCGGAGGTCGCGCGATGACCCGCACCGCCAAGCCGACCCTGTCGTTCTGGCAGATATGGAACATGTGCTTCGGCTTCCTCGGCATCCAGTTCGGTTTCGCCCTGCAGAACGCCAACGCCAGCCGCATCTTCGAAACGCTGGGCGCGCCGATGGATGCCGTGCCCGGGCTGTGGATCGCCGCGCCGCTGACCGGCCTGCTGGTGCAGCCGATCATCGGTTACCTGTCCGACCGCACCTGGACCCGCTGGGGGCGCCGCCGTCCGTACTTCATGATCGGCGCGGTGTTCACCACGCTTGCCCTGCTGGCGATGCCCAACTCGCCCACGCTGTGGATCGCGGCGGGCACGCTGTGGGTATTGGATGCCTCCATCAATGTGTCCATGGAGCCGTTCCGCGCGTTTGTCGGCGACAAGCTGGCGCCGCGCCAGCGCCCCACCGGCTATGCGATGCAGAGCTTCTTCATCGGCGTGGGCGCCATCATCGCCAGCTTCCTGCCGTTCATCCTGGCCCATTTCGGCGTGGCCAATACCGCCGCCGCCGGTGAAGTGCCGCCAACCGTGCGCTACGCGTTCTATGTCGGTGCGGCGGTGCTGCTGGCGTCGATCGCCTGGACGGTGTTCAGCACCCGCGAATACTCCCCGGCCGAGCTGGCCGGTTTCGACGATGCCGAGCCACCGGCCGTGCACCAGTCCGCCCCCGTGGCCGGACCGCCGCCGCTGCTGCAGATCGGCGGCTGGATCGCCCTGGGCGTACTACTGGCGGCCGCCATCGCCTGGCGCGACGGCGACAAGATGCTCTACGTGCTGGCGGGTCTGTGCACCGCTTACGGGCTGTTGCTCGGCCTCGCCCGGGCGCTGCCCGGCCCGCACATGCTCTCGGCCATCGTCGGCGACCTGCGCGCCATGCCGCGCACCATGCGCCGCCTGGCCTGGGTTCAGTTCTTCTCGTGGTTCGCGCTGTTCGCCATGTGGATCTACACCACCGCCGCGGTGGCCGGCACCCACTTCGGCTCCACCGACCCGGCGTCGGCTGCATACAACGAGGGCGCGAACTGGGTGGGCGTCCTGTTTGGCGCCTACAACGGCTTCGCCGCGCTTGCCGCGCTGCTGATCCCGGTGATGGTGCGGCGGCTGGGGCTGCGCCTGAGCCACCTGGTCAACCTGTGGCTGGGTGGCCTCGGGCTGATCTCGCTGATGCTGATCGACGATCCCCGCTGGCTGCTGCTGTCGATGGTCGGGGTCGGTTTCGCATGGGCGTCGATCCTCTCGCTGCCTTATGCACTGCTGTCCGACAGCGTGCCGGCGGCCAAGATGGGCGTGTACATGGGCCTGTTCAACTTCTTCATCGTCATCCCGCAGCTGGTTGCGGCCAGCGCGCTGGGTTTCATGCTGCGGCTGTGGCTGGGGGGCGATCCGATGCATGTGCTGGCGCTGGGCGGGGTAAGCCTGCTGGTCGCCGGCCTGTGCGTGCTGCGGGTACCGTCCCACCAGGAGATTGTCTGATGCTGTTGCGTTCGCGTTTGTCGCTGGGTCTTTCCTTCCTGCTGCTGGCCGGCGCCGCGGTGGCCGCGCCGCGTCCCGAGTACGTGGGCACGCTGGAGCCGTTCGCCAGCGATGCGGTGTACTTCGTGGTCACCGACCGCTTCGTCAACGGCGATCCGTCCAATGACCACCGCGACCAGGGCGGCAAGCACCGCACCTTCGACATCCCGGTGCCATGTCCGGACAAGGTGGATGGCAACATCGGCTACCTGGGCGGCGATTTCAGGGGCGTGCTCGACAACGCGGCCTACATCCGCAACCTGGGCTTCGGCGCGGTGTGGATCACCCCGATCATCGACAACCCGGACGAGGCATTCACCGGCAGCAAGCCGATCAGCTGCACCAGCACGCTGACCGACCGCGGCAAGACCGGCTACCACGGTTACTGGGGCGTCAACTTCTACAAGCTCGATGAACACCTGCCCAGCCGGGATCTGGATTTCGCCGGCCTCACCCGCGGGCTGCACGATGCGCAGCTGAAGGTGGTGCTGGACATCGTCGGCAACCACGGTTCGCCCGCCTGGACCATGCCGGTGAAGCAACCGCAGTTCGGGCAGATCTTCGCCAAGGACGGCACGCTCATCGCCGACCACCAGAACCTGCCGCCGCAGCAGCTCGACCCGAAGCACAACCCCCTGCATGCGTTCTACAACAGCATCGGCCCGGTCGATGCAGCCAACGGCTCCATTTTCGACGGCAACCTGGCCGAGCTGGGCGATTTCAACCAGGACAACCCGGCGGTGATGGACTACCTGGTCGGCGCGTACCTGCAGTGGACCGCGCAGGGCGTGGATGCGCTGCGCATCGACACCATCGGTTGGCTGCCGCACCCGTGGTGGCATGAATTCGTCACCCGCATCCGGGCCGCGCACCCCGGCATGTTCATGTTTGGAGAAGCGTTCGACTACGACGCCGGCAAGATCGCCGAACACACCTGGCCGACCAATGCGAACGTAAGCGTGCTGGATTTTCCGCTGCGCGGCGCGATGGCGAGCGTGTTCGGCAAAGAACAGAAGGGCTTCGAAGCGTTGGCCGGGCCGCTGCACCTGGTGGGCGGCCCGTATGCCAATCCGTATGAGCTCATGAGCTTCTACGACAACCATGACATGGCGCGCCTGGATGCCACCGACAACGGCTTCATCGACGCGCACAACTGGCTGTTCACCGCACGCGGCATTCCGGTGCTGTATTACGGCTCGGAAACCGGATTCATGCGCAGCCGCGCCGAGCACGCCGGCAACCGCGCCTACTTCGGCCAGGCACGTGTCGACGCCGCCCCACAGAGCCCGATCTACGGCCCGTTGCAGCGCATCGCCAGGCTGCGCGAGGGGACGCCGGCACTGCAGCGCGGCCTGCAGGTCAACGAGCGGCTGCAGGGCGACGAAGCTGTGTTCTTCCGCGTGCTGCAGCATGGCGACACCGCGCAGACCGCACTGGTACTGCTCAACAAGGGCGACACCGCGCGCAGCATCGAGGTCAGCCGTTACCTGCAGCCGGGGACCTGGCGCGATGCGCTGGAGGGTGGCAGCCAGGCCGTGGGGCGCAGCCTGAAGGTCGCCGTGCCCGCGCACGGGGTGAGGGTGTATCTGCTGGACGCCCCGGTGAACCAGAAGGCGCTGCAGGCGGAACTCGACAGGGCGGTGGCGGACCAGCAGTCAAGGACGAAGCGCCTGTCCCGGTAGGTACCGACCGTTGGTCGGTACGCCAAGGCCACCGACCGTTGGTCGGTACGCCGAGGCCACCGACCAACGGTGGGTGGCTACCAGGTGGGTAGAATGTCCCGTCTTCCGCCCGCGTTGCACCCGCCACATGACTGAGCTTCCCCCGCAGACCCCGATCGAGACTTTGCTCCAGTCCGCCATGGAGGGGAAGACGCCGATCGCCGCCTTCATGAAGGCCTTCGTTGCCTCCGAGGTGGTGCTGCTTACCGGCAGCCTGGTGACCCCCGACGGCAGTGGCTTCGACCCGCTGCTGTTCGACAAGCAGGGCACGCTGCACGTGGCGGTGTTCACCCACATGGCGCGGGTCGGCTTCCACAGCCAGCAGGCGCCGCACACGCTGCAGATGCGCATGCTGGACGTGCTCAAGCGCGTGCCGGGAGGCTATGGCGTGGTGGTCAATCCGGGCACCTCGCTGGGCTTGGAGCTCTCGCCCGCCGGTATCGGCGAGATCCTCAAGGATTTCGCCTGAGCCGACCGGGCACGGGTCACGAAGCGCTGGCAGGTGCGGCGGCTCCACACGCCTTGCACATTGCTGAAGTGGACTTCAAGTAAAGACGCCGGTCACACAATTTCTACACAACACGCGTTGCTAGACTCCTCCCCGTCAAAACGGCGGACCTCTATGCAGACACAGTCTTCCCGCGTCACCACCGGTGTGCAGGGCCTGGACACCATCCTCAGCGGCGGCCTGCCGCAGGGTCGGCTGTACCTGCTGGAAGGGCCGCCCGGCTCCGGCAAGACCACGCTCTCGCTGCAGTTTCTGCTGCAGGGGTTGAAGCAGGGCGAGCGCTGCCTGTACATCACGCTGTCCGAAACCGCCGAGGAGCTGCGCGAGGTGGCGGCCGCCCACGGCTGGTCGCTGGAAGGCCTGCACCTGTTCGAGCTCGGTTCGGCCGAGGACGCGCTGGGCAACGGCCGCCTGCAGTCCGTGCTGCACTCGTGGGAGGTGGAGCTGGATGAAACGGTCAAGCTGATCCTGGGCGAGGTGGACCGCATCCGCCCCAGCCGGGTGGTGTTCGACTCGCTGTCCGAGCTGCGCCTGCTTGCGCAGGACTCGCTGCGGTATCGCCGCCAGATCCTTGCGCTCAAACAATACTTCGCGCCGCAGAGCGCCACGGTCATCCTGGTCGACGACCTCACCTCCGGCGCCGACGACCGCGACGGCCAGCTCCACAGCCTGTGCCATGGCGTGATCTCGCTGGAACGGCTGACCCTGGATTTCGGCCCGGCCCGCCGTCGCCTGCAGGTGCAGAAGCTGCGCGGCGTGGACTTCGTTGCCGGTTACCACGACATGGTCATCCGTGCCGGCGGGCTGGAGGTGTTCCCGCGCCTGATCGCCTCGCAGCATCACGAAGCGTTCGGGGAAGCCACCATCGGCAGCGGCGTGCCGGAGATCGACAACCTGCTCGGCGGCGGGCCGCTGCGGGGCACCAGCACCCTGCTGACCGGCCCGGCCGGCAGCGGCAAGACCAACGTGGCGTTGCAGTACGTGTGGGCGGCCTGCGAGCGCGGTGAGAAGTGCTGCATCTTCGAGTTCGACGAGCGCGTGGGCACGCTGCTGAGCCGCGCCAAGGCCCTGGACATCGAGCTGGAATCGCACATCGACGCAGGCCGCCTGGAAATCATGCAGATCGACCCGGCCGAGGTGTCGCCCGGCGAGTTCTCCTGGAACGTGCAGAAAGCGGTGGAGGAGCGCGGCTGCAGCGTGCTGGTGATCGACAGCCTCAACGGCTATGTGGCCGCGATGCCACAGGAAAAGCAGCTCATGCTGCAGCTGCATGAGATGCTGTCCTATCTCAATCACAAAGGCGTGGCCACCTTCCTGGTCAATCCGCAGCATGGGCTGGTTGGCACCATGTCCACCGGCAACCTCAATGTGTCCTACATCGCCGATGCGGTGATCCTGTTCCGCTTCTTCGAAGCGCAGGGGCGCATCCGCAAGGCGATCTCGGTGATCAAGAACCGGGGCGGTGCCCATGAGGACACCATCCGAGAGCTGAAGATCAACGGCAAGGGGCTGACCCTGAGTGGCCCGCTGAAGGAGTTCAAGGGCATCCTCACCGGCACGCCGGAGTTCGTGGGCGACTCGGCATCGCTGCTGAGCCACCCGTATGCAGGTTGAGCGCAGCGGCGGCACGGTCCATATCGTGGCCCCGTTCGGCCGGGATGCGGCCAGCATGGCGTCGGTGCTGATCAGCGCCGGACTGACCACACGGGTGGCGTCCAGCCTGAGCGACCTTGCCGCCGCGCTGGACGATGACGCCGGCGTGGTCCTGATCACGGAAGAAGCCATTGCCGCCGGCACCGAGCCGTTGCTGACGAGCCTGGCGGGGCAGGCCACCTGGTCTGATCTGCCGGTGATCCTGCTGCGCTCGCCGCGGGCACACCGGCGTTCCCCGTTCGACAGCCTGTTGCCGCGCGCGGTGAATGTAGTCGAGCTTGACCGCCCGCTGGGCAGCATTTCGCTGCTCAGTTCCGTGCAGGGCGCGCTGCGTGCGCGCGAAAAGCAGTTTCTGGTGCGCGACCAGATGCGCGCGCTGGCCGACAGCCGCAGCGCACTGGAGCGCAGCGAATCCGAGCTGCGGCTGATTGCCGACGCCATGCCGGTGCTGATCGCCTTCGTTGACCGTTCCATGCACTACCGGTTTGCCAACAAGGCCTACGAGGCGTGGTTCGAGCTGCCCGTGGGCGAGGTCATCGGTCGCCACATCCGCGACGTGGTCGGCACGCGGGTATGGGAGGAGCGGCTGCCGATCATGCAGGAGGTACTGGCCGGACAGGAACACGTGTTCGAGGTCAGCTGGCCCACCCGCGATGGCCGCCGACGTGACTGCGAAGTGCGTTACTCGCCGCGGCGCAGTGCTGCCGGCGAGGTGGACGGCTTCCATGTGTTCGTCACCGACATCACCGTGGCCAGGCAGGCGCTGGAAGCCAGCCGGCAGCATGCGCAGGAACTGGAAACGGTGGTGGCCGAGCGTACCCGCGAGCTGCAGACCCAGATGGCCGCGCGCGAGGCCAGCGAGGCCGCGCTGCGCCAGTCGCAGAAGATGGAAGCCATCGGCCAGCTCACCGGCGGCATCGCCCACGACTTCAACAACATGCTCACCGGCATCCTGTCGGCGCTGGACATCGTGCGGATGCGCCTGGACATGGGGCGGGTGGACGACCTGGAACGCTTCCTGGATACCGCCACTGCCTCCAGCCAGCGCGCCGCCGCGCTGACCCAGCGGCTGCTGGCCTTCTCACGACGGCAGTCGCTGGACGCGCGGACGGTGGAGCTCAATGCGCTGGTCGGCTCGATGCAGCACCTGCTGCGCAGCACGCTGGGCGAAACCGTGCGGATCCGCACCGAGGTCGCCGACCAGCCGCTGCACGCCGCGCTGGACACCAACCAGTTCGAGAGCGCGCTGCTCAACCTGGCGATCAACGCACGCGACGCGATGCCCAACGGTGGCGAGCTGGTCCTGCGCGCATTTCCGCTGCGGCTGGCAGAGGGCGAGCGTGCGGCTGTACCGGCGGGTCAATACGCCGTGGTGGCAGTATCCGACACCGGGACCGGCATGCCGCCGGAGGTAGTGGAGCGTGCCTTCGAGCCGTTCTTCACCACCAAGCCGATCGGCAAGGGCACCGGACTGGGCATGTCGATGGTGTACGGCTTCATGCAGCAGTCCGGCGGGCACATCGCGATCGATTCCAAGCCCGGGCATGGCACCACCATTTCGTTGTTCATTCCCCAGGTGGACGAGGGGAGCGACCTGGAAGCTCCCCAGGCACCGTCCGCGGTGGCGCTGGGCGACGGGCAGTCGATCCTGGTGGTGGAAGACGATCCGCAGGTCCGCATGCTGGTGACCGTGGTGCTGGAGGACCTGGGATATGCGGTGGAGGTCGTTGGCGACGCTGATGGCGCCCTTCCGATTCTGGCCTCCTCGCGGCGCATCGACCTGCTGGTGACCGACGTCGGCCTGCCCGGTCTCAACGGCCGCCAGCTGGCCGAGATCGCCCGCCAGTCGCGCCCGGCGCTGCCCGTGCTGTTCATGACCGGCTATGCCGAAAAAGCCCAGGAGCGCTCGGCGTTCCTGGAATCGGGCATGAGCATGATCGCCAAGCCGTTCCTGCTCGATGCCTTCAGCGATGCGGTGCGCGGTGCGATGGCCGAGGTCGCGGCCACCTGATGCTCCGGTAGCGCCGGCCGTTGGCCGGCCCAGGCGACATCACCCCATCCGGCTCTGCCCGGCTGCGGCAGCTTGCGACGATTCGCGCAGCACCAGCTTCACCGGAATGGTCTGGCTTTCCACCCGCTCGCCGTGGATCAGCGCCAGCAGCCGTTCCACCAGCAGCTGCCCGGCCTGCTTGGTGTCCTGCTGCACCGTGGACAGGGTCGGGGAAACCGATGCTGCCAGCGGGATGTCGTCGAAGCCAGCCAGCGCCACGTCCTGGGGAATGCGCAGGCCGTGCTCGCGCAGGGCGCGCATCGCGCCGATGGCGATCAGGTCGCTGGCCGCGAACACTGCATCGATGCGGTTGCCTTCGGCCAGCAGCGCCTGGCAGGCTTCGTAGCCGGACTGCTCGGTGGTGATCGCATCGAACTGCAGGCCGGGCTCGGCCGCCAGCCCGCGCGCCGCCATCGCCGCCACATGCCCGCGGTAGCGTTCTTCGAACTCGGGGTAGTGACTGGACGCGTGCCCCACGAAGGCGATGCGTCGGCACCCCTGGTCAAGCAGGTGCGCGGTGATGTCGAAGCCACCCTGGAAATTGTCACAGCCGATGGACACCCCGGGCTGGTCCGGCAGCGCGGCGCCCCAGCGCACGAAATGCGTGCCCTGTTCAACCAGCCGCTGCAGCCGCTCGCGCGACTCGTGGTAATCGCCGTAACCGAGCAGAATGATGCCGTCGGCCTTGTTGCTGTCTTCGTAATCGGCCTGCCAGTCGGTGGACAGCTGCTGGAACGACACCAGCAGGTCGTAGCCGCGCAGCGCGCAGGCCCGGGTGATCGAGCCCAGCATGGCGTGGAAGAACGGGTTGATCAGCGAATCGTCGTTGGTGGGGTCTTCGAAGAACAGCAGCGCCAGCGTGCCGGCATTGCGCAGGCGCAGGCTGGAGGCGTTCTTGTCCACCTTGTAGTTCAGCTCCCGGGCGATCTTCAGGATCCGCTCCCGCGTTTCCGGGTTGACCATCGGGCTGCCGCGCAGCGCCCGCGACACCGTGGGCTGGGAGACCCCGGCCAGGTGGGCGATGTCCAGGGAGGTGGCTTTGCCGCGGATGGTCATGAAGGGCAGGGCAGGGACGACCGGTGCATGATGCCATGGCGGGCATGCGGGGCGCCCCCGGCCACCGGCACCGGGCCGCCGCCGGCAGCAGGGTCCGCCATGTCCCACAAGGGTTTGGCGGAAATCCGAGGTCGTTCCAGGACGTCCCCGACAGGGCCAGGGCTGGCCGGGATGGTAGAATGCGGCGTTCTGTCATCCCACCCAGATTCCCGTGGGGCAGGCGACGTATCGGCACCTCCAAGAGTGTGCTATCAGTCAGGCCTGCCCTCGGACAACGGAAGAGCAAACCCTATGGCGCGCGGCATCAATAAAGTCATCCTGGTCGGCAACCTCGGCAACGACCCGGACGTGAAATACACCCAAGGCGGCATGGCGATCACCCGCATCAGCCTGGCCACCACCAGCGTCCGCAAGGACAAGGATGGCAACCAGCAGGAGCGCACCGAATGGCACCGCGTGGTGTTCTTCGGCAAGCTCGGCGAGATCGCCGGCGAATACCTGCGCAAGGGCAGCTCGGTCTACGTCGAAGGCAGCCTGCGCTACGACAAGTACACCGGCCAGGATGGCGTGGAGAAGTACTCCACCGACATCATCGCCGATGAAATGCAGATGCTGGGCGGCCGTGGTGAAGGCGGCGGTGGCGGCGGCGGTGGTGGTGGCAACTACGGTGGTGGCGAGCGTCCGCAGCGCCAGCAGGCCCCGCGCCAGGAGTACGGCGGTGGCGGCGGTGGCGGTGGTCAGCGCGGTGGCGGCGGTGGCTACGGCCAGCAGCAGCGTCCGCAGCAGCCGCAGCAGTCGGCCCCCCCGATGGACGACTTCGCCGACGACGATATTCCGTTCTGATCGGCAACTGCCCCCAGATTATCGAAAGGCCCGCTCTTCAGCGGGCTTTTTTTTGTTTGACTTATGGCGCACACACATTCTGTGTGTCGTATGAGTGCAACGAAACTTCTATTCAGAGATGGATCAGATTCTTCTGATACACAGCCTGCCGGAAGTTGATTAACATCCGGAAAATCGACGAAGGAATCATCCCGCGTCCCCGGTGGGGCATGAGGCCTTGCACAGGGCCATGTTTCCCGGACCCGCGTGATGTGCGTTGCAGCAGCGTTCCCCTGCCACGGGACATGGAAGTACCACGAGGTTCTGGCTGGAATGAAAATGGACGTCGTACTGCAATCCGAAGCGGCCGAGTGCGGTCTTGCCTGCCTGGCGATGGTCGCTGCGGCGCACGGAAATCCGATCGGGCTCCGTGAGCTGAGACGCCGCCATTCCTTGTCCCTCAAGGGTGCCTCGCTGGCCCAGATCATCGGCATCGCAGAGAAACTGCACCTGATGAGCCGCCCGTTGCGGCTGGACCTTGAGCACCTCGGTCAGCTCCAGCTCCCCTGCATCCTGCATTGGGACCTCAATCACTTCGTTGTCCTCACCCGCGTGGGCAAGCGCAACGTGACGGTCCTGGATCCGGCGTTCGGCAAGCGCACGATGCCGCTGGAAGCGTTCTCGCGCCACTTCACCGGCGTCGCGCTGGAACTGACCCCCGGTGCGGCGTTCGCCCCGGCGCCGGCCGCGCCGGCAGTCCGCCTGACCCAATTGACCGGCCGGATTACCGGCCTGTGGCGCGCCATTGCGCTGGTCCTGGTCCTTTCCCTCGCACTGCAGGTCTTCGTGCTGCTGGCGCCGTTCTTCATGCAGTGGATCGTCGACCACGTGCTGATCGCCGCCGACCGGGACCTGTTGACGGTGCTGGGGATCGGCTTCCTTCTCGTTCTGCTGTTGCAGGTCGGCATTGGCTTCCTGCGAGGCTGGGCGGTGATCCACCTCTCCAGCCGACTGGGCCTGCAGTGGACGGCAAACGTGTTCAGCCACCTGCTGAAGCTGCCGCTGGACTTCTACGAGAAGCGCCACCTGGGCGACATCACATCGCGGATGGGGAGCGTGCAGGCGATACAGCGGACCCTGACGACCAGCTTCATGGAGGCGCTGATCGATGGCCTGATGGCGGTGGTGACGCTGGGGATGATGCTCCTGTACAGCTGGAAGCTGGCGCTGGTCACGCTGCTTGCGGTTGTGCTGTACACGGCCGGCCGCCTCCTTGCGTTTCGTCCGCTGCGCAGCGGCACCGAGCAGCAGCTGGTGGCCTCGGCGCGCCAGCAGAGTCATCTGCTCGAATCCATACGCGGCGCGCAGTCGATCAAAGTGGCGGGGCGGGAATCCCTGAGGCGGTCCGGGTACTTCAATCTGCTCAATGACACCGTGAATCGCGAGGTGACGCTGGCCCGCTTCAACGTGGCCTTCGGTGGGGCCAATCAGCTGATCTTTGGTGTTGAGCGCATTGCGGTCATCTGGATTGGCGCCGTGCTGGCGATGCAGAGCATCTTCTCCGTCGGCATGCTGATTGCCTACCTCGCCTACAAGGACCAGTTCGCACAGCGCATGGCGGGCCTGATCGACAAGTGGATGGAGTTCCGCATGCTGCGCCTGCACTGCGAGCGATTGTCGGACATCGTCCTGACCGAGCCGGAGAGGCTGGACGCCCCCACAGCCACCGTGCCGCCCGCCAGCATGCGCCTGGAAGTCGTTGGCCTTGGTTTCCGCTACGCACCCGATGAGCCATGGGTGATACGCAACCTTTCCATGGTGGTGGAGCCTGGCGAATCGGTGGCAGTGGTCGGGGCTTCCGGCTGTGGAAAGACCACGCTGGTGAAGCTGTTGCTGGGCCTGCTGGTCCCGACCGAGGGGGAGGTCCGCCTGGGGGGCATCCCCCTGACCAAGGTGGGCCTGGAGAACTATCGGACGCTGACGGGTGCGGTCATGCAGGACGATCAGCTCTTTGCCGGCAGCATCAGCGACAACATAGCGTTCAACGACGACGGCGCGGATGAAGCACGTGTGCAGGCTGCTGCGGGTCTTGCGGCCGTACATGACGACATCGCGGCCATGCCGATGGGCTACAACAGCCTTATCGGCGACATGGGAACCACGCTGTCCGGCGGACAGAAGCAGCGCGTCATCCTGGCGCGCGCGCTGTACCGCCAGCCGGCGCTCCTGTTTCTTGACGAGGCGACCAGCCACCTGGATATCGCGTGCGAGAAGCAGGTGAGCGAAGCGGTCCGACGGCTGGAGCTCACGCGCGTGATCATTGCGCATCGGCCGGAGACCATTGCGAGCGCAGACCGTGTGCTGGTCATGCACGCCGGCGCGATCGTGCAGGAGATGCGCCAGCAGATCGACGTGCGGGACGCCGTGGACGAGGAGATGACCGCATGAACGGACTGTTTCGTCGCGAAGTGCTCGACGACAAGCGGGGCAGCTGGCTGGGTGGCATTTCACTTTCGCAGCCTCTGCGGATGTGGGTGCTGGCGTGCTTCAGCGCACTCGCTGCCACGCTGATTGTCTGCTTCATCCTCCTTGGCGACTACACCCGCCGCTCGCGGGTCTCCGGTGAGCTCGTTCCCGACCTTGGACTCTCCACTGTTGTGGCGCCCTCAGCGGGAGTGGTGGCGGCGCTGGAGGTGGATGAAGGGGATCAGGTTGGGCGGAAACAGCCGATGGTGTTGATCAACGTGCCGCGGGTGACCGCTGCCGGCGACGATGCGTTGAACGTACTGCGCGCTGGACTGGACACGCGCGTGCAGAGCCTGGGTTCGTTGCGCGCCTCGCAGGACGCGCAGTTCACCATCCAGCAGCGGGGCGTGCAGAAGCAGCGCGACGCCCTGCGCCGCGAGTTGAGTCAGATCGACGCGGAGATCCACACCCGGGGCGAGCAGGTCAGGATCGGTCGGGAGACGGTCCAGCGCTACCGCCAGGTGGCCGACCAGCGCTACGTCAGCCTGGTCCAGGTGAACCAGCAGGAGCAGGCCATGCTTGATCTGTTGAACGCCCAGCAATCGCTGCAGCGGCAGGCCACCTCCATCCGGCGCAACCTTGCGCAGCTCGACCAGACATTGGCGGAAATTCCGCAACAGCGGCGCTCGGCACAGGCCACGTCCGCACGCGACCTCGCCGTGCTTGCCGACGAGACGGTCCAGGTCGAGGCGAATGGCGAGATGCTGTTGACCGCGCCAGTGGCAGGCCTGGTTGCCAGTCGCCTGGTCGAAGTCGGCCAAGCCGTTCAAACGGGCCAGCCCATGCTCAGCCTCCTGCCGGAGGGTGCTGCGTTGCGTGCGCAGTTGCTGGTGCCGAGCGCCGCGATCGGATTCGTCAAACCCGGAGACCGCGTACTGCTCCGCTACAGAGCCTATCCCTACCAGAAGTTCGGGAGTCACGAGGGCCGCGTGATACGGGTATCGCGAAGCGCGGTTCCCGCACAGTCGAATCAGCAGGCGTCAGAGCCTGTCTATCGTGTTCTGGTGGGGTTGAATCGCCAATCGGTGCTCGCCTATGGCGTTGCCGAGCCATTGCGACCGGGCATGATTGTCGATGCGGACATTCTGGGTGAGCGGCGCCGGCTGTACGAATGGATTCTCGAGCCGCTCTATTCGGTCACGGGCAAGATCGGCGGATAAGCCTCGTCAGTAGCACGTCGGCCCTGCTGCGGCATTGGGCAGGCGGGGTGCGGCCTTCTGTGCCCGATGCATGACCCAGCGATGAAGCCCCCGTGCTGCGAGGCTGGCGAAGGTTGAACCCGCACCCGACGGTTGCGATACCGACGCTGTCAGCGTAGATATTCTGCTTCTCAATGCCCCCTTCCTCAATCGCAAGAAGCATCTTGTAGCGGTAGAACTTGTAGCTGAACATCTGATCGGCGGTGCCGTCAGGCAGTGTGTGGTAATTGATGGTCATGGGCTGGCCTCCTTGGCCGTGGACGTGGTCGTACAACCGATGAAAGCCTGTTTGTTGAGTGCGTTCCTTTCCGAGCAGCGCTCTACTGAATAGTGCGAATCCTGTCTGGAAATAATCACTTTCGTAATGTAGTCACTGAAGAAACATCGCTTGTTGAACTCAATCAGCTCGGTGCCTGTTCGCCAACCCGGGTACGTAATGTCGGTGATGACGACCCGTCCATCGCCTCCACACTCTCCTGTGGACTGCGGCGGAGAGACCTCCACCGAGACGGTTGGCCCTCCTTCGCATCGGAACGTCTGTCTGCCCGTCCGCGCCTGCTGATAGCCGTGCTGGTCCGGTCCAGCGGCGGGCGTGGCGAAATCAGTGGTCGTTGCGATGATGCTCATGCCTGCATCGCTGTCGCACTTGTAGGCTGCGCTTGCCGATGCGCTTGTCCGCCCGGCCTCAGAGGCGTGCACGCAGGCAGCCGATGTCAGAAAAGCCAGGGCCAGTAGAAGGGTTCTGTTGATCATGCGCTTGCTCTTCCGCAGGCAATGCAAGGAGACGCTTTCCGCGTTACACGGAAATCGGGCTCTGTTCGGGGATGTGCGATTCCCATCGGATCGCGGACAGCGTCTTGATGACTGCTGGGGCCTGCGCTCTGCATAACATCCTTGATATGCGGCGGAATCGTGTCCGGTAGTTGCTTTTACGTCCAGGCAGTCTCGCCGTCAATCAAGTAGCAGCGGCGGGCTTCCGAATTGAGAGCCAGGTCTCATGATGAAGCGTATGGCGCCCCGACTTCTGCATGCTGCCATGCAGCACGAATTTAGTGCACTGCGGCGTGCATTGGATCGATCTACTCCTCTATGGTGCAATCGATTGCATGGCGGTGAATCGTTGCGTTTGATACCGGTTGGGAGGCCGGCAGGTGGATGTCCATCCCTTCGAGCGGACCTGTCCCGGCCCCGGGGCTCACGCGCAGAGACGCGCTGCGCATTGCGGTTGCCGGAAGCCTCGGCCTCGGCGCTGCGGGGCTGCTGCCTGCGCGCGCCGACGCTGCGCCCCTCAAGGGCAACCTGAAACATTCCGTCGCCCGCTGGACGTTCCCGCAACAATCGGTCGACCAGCTGTGCCGGACGGTGAAGGCGATCGGCTTCGCGGCCATCGATCTGGTGGGACCCGAAGACTGGCCCACGCTCAAGGCCCACGGCGTGTACAGCTCCATGTGCAACGGCGCGGAGCTTGGCCTGACCAAGGGCTTTGCCGGCCGCCAGTTCCATGACCCGCTGGTGGAGCGCTACCTGCGGCACATCGATCTGGTAGCCGATGCGGGTTACCGCAATCTCATCTGTTTCTCCGGCAATCGCAATGGCATGGACCCCCAGGAGGGCATGGCCAATGCCGAAGCGGGGCTCAAGCGCATCCTCGGGCATGCCGAGAAGCGCGGGGTCGTGCTGGTGATGGAACTGCTGAACTCCAGAGTCGATCATCCCGACTACCTGTGCGACCACTCCGCCTGGGGCGTCGAGCTGTGCCAACGGCTGGGTTCGGACCATTTTGGCCTGCTGTACGACATCTACCACATGCAGATCATGGAGGGCGACATCATCGCCACGATTGGTCGGCATCACGCGCACTTCAAGCATTACCACACCGCGGGCGTGCCTGGCCGGCACGAGATCGGAGACCAGCAGGAACTCCACTACCCCGCCATCTGTCGCGCGATCCGCGACACCGGTTTCGATGGTTATCTGGCGCAGGAATTCATTCCCACCGCACCGGATCCCGTCGGCTCGCTCCGCGAGGCAATCCGCCTCTGCGACGTCTGAAACGATATCCACCCAGGTGAAGTAGACCCATGGCAGACAATCATTACGACGCGATCGTTGTTGGTTCCGGAATCAGTGGCGGTTGGGCGGCGAAGGAACTGACCGAGAAAGGCCTCAAGGTTCTGATGCTGGAGCGCGGGCGCAACATCGAGCACGTGAAGGACTACGTCAACGCGATGAAGGAGCCGTGGGATTTCCCACACCGCAACCGCCCCACCCAGGCGATGAAGGCCGACTTCCCGGTGCTGATGCGCGACTACGGGCTGGTCGAGAACCTGCAGGGTATGTGGGCCGACGAGAAGGAGTCCCCGTATATCGAGACCAAGCGCTTCGACTGGTTCCGCGGCTATCACGTGGGCGGCCGCTCGCTGATGTGGGGGCGGCAGAGCTATCGCCTGTCGGATCTGGATTTCGAGGCGAACCTCCGCGACGGCATCGCCACCGATTGGCCGATCCGCTATGCCGACATCGCGCCCTGGTACGACCACGTGGAGAAGTTCGCGGGTATCGCCGGCACGCGCGAGGGGCTGGATGTGCTGCCGGATGGCGAGTTCCTGCCGCCGATTCCCTTGAACATCGTCGAGAAGGACGTGGCCGCGCGGATCAAGAAGGCCTTCGGTGGCACACGGCACATGATCCATTCGCGCACCGCGAACATCACCCAGCCCAAACCCGAGCAGGGCCGGGTGAACTGCCAGTACCGCAACAAGTGCATCCTGGGCTGTCCCTTTGGCGCCTACTTCTCCACCCAGGCGGCGACGCTGCCGGCGGCCATGAAGACCGGCAACCTGACCTTGCGGCCGTTTTCGATCGTCAAGGAAGTCCTCTATGACAAGGACCGCAAGCGCGCGCGCGGCGTGGAGGTCATCGATGCCGAGAGCGGGCAGACCTACCAGTACACGGCCAAGGTCATCTTCCTCAACGCGTCTTCCTTCAATTCGAGCTGGCTGCTGATGAACTCGGCCACCGACGTCTGGGAGGGCGGGCTGGGGTCGTCGTCCGGCGAGCTGGGGCACAACGTGATGGACCACCATTTCGGTGCCGGTGCCTCCGGGCGGGTCGAGGGCTACGACGACAAGTACTACTTCGGACGTCGTCCGTGCGGCTTCTACATTCCACGCTTCCGCAACGTGGCCGCCGACCGGCGCGGTTATCTGCGCGGGTTCGGCTACCAGGGCGGCGCCAGCCGCACGGGCTGGTCGCGCGAGATCGCCGAGCTGAACATCGGCGCCGACCTGAAAGAGGCGTTGACGCTTCCCGGCGACTGGCGCATCGGCATGACCGGGTTCGGCGAGATGCTGCCGCACCATGACAACACGATCCGCCTGGACCCGAACCGCAAGGATAAATGGGGATTGCCGGTGCTGGCCATGGACGTTTCCCTGCGCGAGAACGAAAGGGCCATGCGCAAGGACATGGCCGCCGATGCCGCCGAGATGCTGGAAGCGGCCGGGGTCAAGGACGTGGAGATGCATGACAACGACTACGCCCCGGGCAAGGGCATCCACGAAATGGGGACCGCGCGCATGGGCCGTGACCGCAGCAACTCCGTACTCAACCAGCACAACCAGGTCTGGGATGCGCCGAATGTGTATGTCACCGACGGTGCCTGCATGACCTCCAGTGCCTGTGTGAATCCATCGCTGACGTACATGGCGCTGACCGCACGCGCAGCCGATCACGCCGTGCATGAACTGAAAGCGGGGAACCTGTGATGGAACGTCGCGACCTCCTGAAGATGATCGTCGCCGCCACCGGCGCGGCCATGATCGGCCTGCCCGCGTTCGCCCAGGGACAGGGGCCGGCCGCCGCGACGAAGAACGCCTTCTCCGCAGCCGACGTCGGCACGCTGGACGAAATCGCCGAGACGATCCTGCCCCGCACCCGCACACCGGGTGCGAAGGATGCCGCCACGGGGGCGTTCATGGCGCAGTTCGTCACCGACTGCTACACCCCGAAGCAACAGGCCACGTTCCGTGCCGGCCTGGCGGATATCGACAAGCGCGCCGGTGGCGCGTTCGTCTCGCTCACGCCGCAGGCCCGCACCGAGCTGCTGCGGACCCTCGACGCGGACGCCAGGAAACACACCGTGGACGTCAGCGAAACCGGGACGGCTGACGCGGCGGCAGCGATGCCGCACTACTTCACGATGATCAAGCAGCTGGCCATCTTCGGCTTCTTCACCTCGAAGACCGGCGCAACCGACGTGCTGCAGTACGTTGCCGTTCCGGGCCGCTACGACGGCGACCTGGCCTATGTTCCCGGTACGGCCGCCTGGGCCACCAGCTGATGAGCAACCCGATGACACGATCCCTCCTGGCAGTGGCCTGCCTGTTGGCCCCTGCGCTTGCGCAGGCCGCCGTTGACCCCGCGCGCGATCCGGCGAAGACCGAGGTGTGGAAGCCGGTGCCCGCCACCGTAGCCACGCCCCCGGGCGGCGCGCCGTCCGACGCGATCGTGCTGTTCGACGGCAAGGACGTTTCCGCGTGGGAGTCCGAGCAGGGCGGACGCGTGCCCTGGCTCGTGGGCGACGGCGCGCTGACCGTGGTGCCGGGCAGCAAGGGTATCCGGACCCGCCAGCGTTTCTGCGACATCCAGTTGCATGTCGAGTGGCGCTCGCCCACCGAGACGGGCGGTTTTGACGGGCAGAATCGCGGCAACAGCGGCATTTTCCTGCAGGAACTGTATGAGCTGCAGGTGCTCGACAGCTACAACAATCCGACCTACGCCAACGGCCAGGCCGGTTCGATCTACAAGCAGTCCATTCCGCTGGTCAACGCCTCCCGTGCGCCGGGGCAGTGGCAGGCCTACGACATCATCTGGAAGGCCCCGCGCTTCTCGCAGGGCGGGGGACTGGTGTCACCGGCCCGCATCACCGTGCTGCACAACGGCGTGCTGATCCAGGACGACACCGTTGTATCGGGCAGGACCGAGTACATCGGCGCGCCTTCGTACGCGCCGCATGCCTGCGCGCCGATCTACCTGCAGGAGCACAACGCAAGGGTCAGTTACCGCAACATCTGGGTGCGGGAGCTGTAACGCCGGCCCGCAGGGGCCGGCACCGGTGTCCTAGTGCGCCAGATAACTGGCGAGGTTGTCGATCTCGTCTTCGGACAACTGGGAAAAGGGCGGCATCAAACCGCCGCCCTTCCTGATCTTTTCTTTGATCTGCGCCGGCTGCAGCCGCTTGGCCACGTCGGTGAGCGCGGGGAAGGTGGGCGGAACGCCTGCGCGCTCGGCACCGTGGCAGGCCGTGCAATGGGTGGCGTAGAGCGTTGCGCCCGCTGCGGGATCGTCCTTGGACCACGCTGTGGTCGCAAGCGACGCACTGGACAGCAGCACGGCGATGATCGGGATCAGTTTGGAACGGGTGTTCACGCGATACTCCTTTGCTGGCTAGCGCTGTGCGCGGGCGGGCAGGGGGGCGGGCAGGTGCTCACGCAGGTAGTCCGCGCCGGTCTGGATGACCTTGGCCGGATCGCGCGGATGGTCGTGCTCGACGATGTACCACTGCACCCCGGCATCGGCCGCGGCAGGCAGGATCGTGTTCCAGTCCAGCACCCCCTGGCCCACGGCGGCGAAGCCGCCCTCGTCTTCGGCCTGGCCTTTCGGTGCGTTGTCCTTGGCGTGCACCGCGAACAGGTGGCCGCGGAATTTCCCCAGCATCACGGCCGGGTCGTAGCCGGCCCTGGCCACCCAGGCCAGGTCCAGCTCTGTCTGCAGATCGGGGCCGGCTGCGGCGAACAACAGTTCAAGCCCGGTTTTGCCATCGAAGTCGACCAGCTCGAAGTCATGGTTGTGGTACGCCAGGTGCATGCCCTTGGCGCGCGCCCGCGACGCGATCCGGCCCAGTTCCTGGCCCAGCGCGGTCCAGCCTGCGGCATCGGTCGGCCGATCGTTCTCGGCAAGGTAGGGCACCACCAGCATGGTGTTGCCGATCGACTGGTTGAACGCCACCACGCCGTCCAGATCGTTGCGCAGGTCGGCCAGCTGCACATGGGACGAAACGGCTTTGATCGAATAGCGGTCCAGCAGCTGCTTGAGTTCGGCCGCGCTGACATTCTGCGTGCCCACCGTCTCCACCGCGCCCACGCCGGCGCCATGGACGATCTTCAACTGCTGGTCCAGCGAGCCGGCATCGCGCAGCGTATACATCTGCACCGCGATGGGCTTCTGCGAGGCGGCGGTGTCGCGGGCGAAAGCGGGCAGGGCAACAAGGAACAGCAGGGCGAGGGTGGCGGTCCTGCGTGCAGGGGTGCTCATCATTCAGTCTCCGGGGATTCAGGCGATGGGAGTCCAGGCGCGGGTCCTGGCCGATGCGATGACGCGATCGACGATCAGCGCCGAGCGCACGCCGTCGTCGAAGGTGGGCAGTCCCTGCGGCCGCTCGCCATCGATGGCGCGATACGTGTCGGCGACGAACGCCTCGAAGCAGTTGCCGTAGCCCTGCGCATGCCCGGCCGGCAACACCGACAGCCGGCGTTGTTCGGCACTGCCGGCGCCAGGCCCGCGTACGAAGATTTCGTCGCGCTGGTCGGGCAGGCCGATCCACAGCCGTTCGGGGTCTTCCTGGTTGAAGGCCACGCTGGCCTTCGCGCCGTCGATCTCGAACCAGAGACGATTGCGGCGCCCCGCCGATACCTGGCTGACCGTCAACGACGCCAGCGTGCCCGCGCCGGTCCTGAACATGGCCGTCGCCACATCCTCGCTGGCTACCGCCTGCATCGCGCCGCCCGCGGCGGGCGTGGAGAAACTTTGGCCGGTGGGCGCGCCGCGCTCGGCGATCACGGTGGCAAATGCCGCGCTGACCTCGACGAAGCGCTCGCCGCCGACCCATTCCACCAGATCGCACCAGTGCGAGCCGATGTCGGCGAACACCCGCGACGCGCCGCCAAGTGTCGGGTCCACGCGCCAGTTGTTGCTGGCCGGGTCCAGCAGCCAGTCCTGCAGGTAGCTGCCGTGGATGAGGCGCAGCGGCCCCAGGTCGCCCTGCGCGATGCGAGCACGCGCTTCGCGCACCACGGGGTGGTAGCGGTAGACGAAGGGGACCGTAGCCACCAGGCCGGTCGAGGCAGCCAATGCCGCCAGGGCCTGGGCGTCTTCGAGCGTGGTGGCGAGCGGTTTCTCGCAGATCACGTGCTTCCCGGCTTCCAGCGCCGCCTGCGCCATGGCCCGGTGCAGATGATTCGGTGTACACACGTGCACGACCTGTACGTGCGGGTCGGCGATCAGCTCGTCGATATCACGATAGGCGCGCGGGAGATTCCATGACCGTGCCACCTCGTGTGCGCGGTCGGGCGAAGAGGCGGCCACGCCACGTACTTCGGCGCCGGCCAGCAGTGCCGCACGATGGTGCACGGCACCGATCATGCCGGTGCCGACGATGGCGATTCCAAGCTTTAGCATCCGACAGGGTCCTCAGGGCGTGGAAGGTGCGGTCGCGACGACCGGCCGGTCGCGGAACAGCAGCAGGAAGGCGACCAGCACGACCAGTGCGACGCCGGCCGGGAACAGCCAGATCCGCTGCCAGTCGGGGCCCGCCGCGGTGGTGTAGTGCTCCACCACCGCGCCGGACAGGAACGTGCCGATCAACATGCCCACGCCGTAGGTGGCCAGGGTGATGAAGCCCTGGGCGCTGCTGCGCGCATCGGGGCCGGCGTGCCTGTCGGTGTAGATCTGGCCGGTGACGAAGAAGAAGTCGTAGCAGATGCCGTGCAGCACGATGCCGATCACCAGCAGCGAGAAGGCGCTGCCCGCGTCGCCAAAGGCGAACATCACATAGCGCACCACCCAGGCGGCCATGCCCACCGCCAGCATGGTTTTGACCCCCAGCCGCACGAACAGGAACGGCATGGCCAGCATCAGCAGGACTTCGGAGACCTGCCCGAGCGATTGCAGGCCGGCCGCGCCACGTACGCCCAGATCGTTGAGATACGGGTTGGTGAAGTTGTAGTAGAACGCCAGCGGAATGCAGATGGCGATGGAGGCCAGGAAGAACACCAGGTAGGAGCGCGACTTCAGCAGCCGCAGCGAATCCAGCCCCAGGATCTGGCCCAGTCCGGCGTCGCGTTGCTGCGCCAGCGGCGGCGTATGCGGCAGGGTGAAGGCATACAGGCCCAGTGCCAGCGATGCCATCGCCGCCATCCGGAAGGTCAGCTCAAGCCGATGCGCCTGTTCCCAGCCAAGCCAGCCGATCAGCACGCCCGCCACGATCCAGCCGATGCTGCCGGCCACGCGCACCAGCGGGAACTGCTTTTCCGGCGACTGCATGTGCCGCATCGCCACGCTGTTGGCCAGCGCCAGGGTGGGCATGAACAGCAGCATGTAGCCCATCACGCAGGCAAAGAACATGCGGAAGTCGGCTGCCGTGGAGGCCTGCCACAGGAGCACGGCGCCAGCCAGGTGCAGTATCGCGAGGATGCGTTGCGCCGCGAAGTAACGGTCGGCGACCAGGCCGACCAGGAACGGCGCCACGATGGCGCCGATGGATTGGCTCAGGAACGCTGTCGCGACCTGGCTGGCACTGGCCTGGAGCGGGCCCTGCACCAGGTAGGTCCCCAGGGTGACGAACCACGCCCCCCAGATGAAGAACTGCAGAAACATCATCGCGCCCAAGCGCGACATGGTGTGCGTCATGGCTTGCCCTCCCAGGCGGTGGTGGCTCAGATCCCCAACATGCGGCGCAGTGATTCCGGATCGGCGCCGCCTTCGGCAAAGTCGTCGAACGCGCGCTCGGTGACGCGGATGATGTGGTCACGGACGAACGCCGCGCCCTCACGCGCGCCGTCTTCCGGATGTTTCAGACAGCACTCCCACTCCACGACCGCCCAACCCGGGAAATCGTATTGCGCGAATTTCGAGAAGATCGCCTTGAAGTCGATCTGACCGTCGCCGGGCGACCGGAACCGACCCGGGCGATCGATCCAGTCCTGGTAGCCGCCATAAACGCCACTGCGCGCACTGCTGCGGTATTCCGCGTCCTTGACGTGAAAGATGCCGATGCGTTCGTGGTAGCGGTCGATGAAGCCCAGGTAGTCCATCTGCTGCAGCAGCAGGTGGCTGGGGTCGTACAGGATCCTGGCGCGCGGATGGTGGTCCACCACGTCCAGGAAACGCTCGAAGGTGGCGCCATCGTGCAGATCTTCACCCGGGTGGATCTCGAAGCACAGGTCCACGCCACAGTCGTCGAAGGCATCCAGGATGGGGCGCCAGCGTCGGCCCAGTTCGGCGAAGGCTTCCTCCACCAGTCCCGGCGGGCGTTGCGGCCAGGGATAGAAGTACGGCCAGGCCAGCGCGCCGGAGAAGGTGGCATGCGCGGTCAGCCCCAGACGCTGGCTGGCCTTGGCAGCCAGCAACAGCTGTTCCACCGCCCAGGCCTGGCGGGCGGCCGGCGCGTTGCGCTTGTCCGGCGGGGCGAAGCCGTCGAACAGACTGTCATAGGCGGGATGCACGGCCACCAGCTGCCCCTGCAGGTGGGTGGACAGTTCGGTGATCTGTACGCCGTGCCCGGCCAGCATGCCGGTGATGTCATCGCAGTACGTCTGGCTGCGCGCCGCCTCGGCCAGGTCGAACAGGTGGGGCGCGCTGGTGGGTACTTGTACGCCAGAATACCCCAGGCCCGCAGCCCAGCCGGCCAGTGTGTCCAGCTGATCAAACGGAGGTGTGTCGCTGATGAACTGCGCCAGGAACAGCGCCGGACCCTTGAGCGTCTTCAACGTGATTCGCCCCGATGCAATCGATTGCATTTATCCTAGCAGGGCCTTCCGCAAGAGCTGTTGTGCACTGCACAGCGGTATGACGAACTGAAACCATGGCCACCATCTACGACATTGCCAGGCACGTCGGCGTCTCCGCAGGCACGGTGTCGCGTGCGCTTTCCCGGCCGGACAAGGTCCTGCCGGCCACGCGCACGCGCATCGAGCAGGCCGCTGCGGCACTGGGCTATGTCCCCAACACCGTGGCTCGGACGCTCAAGACCCAGCGCAGCGGCAAGCTGCTGGTCACCGTGCCGGACATCGCCAATCCGTTCTTCGCGCAGATCCTGCAGGGCGCCGAGGAAGCGGCGCAGGCGGTGGGGTATGCCGTGCTGCTCGGCGATACCCAGCATCGACCCGAGCGCGAAGAACGCTACGCGCAGATGCTTCGCCGCAACGAGGCCGATGGCCTGATCGTGCTGGGGCATCGCCTGCCGCCGACCGCGCGCGCCATCGTCCAGCAACGGGGCGACGCCGCGCCGGTGGTCAACGGCTGCGAATTCGATCCCGCGCTGGGCATTCCCAGCGTGCATATCGACAACGCGGCGGCCGCGCGCGCCGTGATGGAACATCTTTATGGACTGGGACATGAGCGCGTCGCCGTGGTGGGCGGGCCGCCCGACAACCCGTTGCATGAGCAGCGGCTGGAAGGGGTGCGGGCCGTCGGCAGGGCGCGCGGCCGCCTGCGCGGCCTGAGCCTCATGCCGGGCGACTTCTCCGTGGAATCCGGGTACGCGGCCGGGTTGGCGCTGCTGGCCCGCACGCCGGCGCCCACCGCCGTGTTCTGCTTCAGCGACCAGATGGCGCTGGGCGTACTGGCAGCCTGCCGTGACCGGGGCATCCGCGTGCCGGAGGCGCTGTCCATCGTCGGCTTCGACGATCTGGCGTCTTCCCGCTACCTCACCCCGCCGCTGACGACCATCCGGCAGCCCATGCGCGAAATCGGCGAGCGCTCGGTCAACCTGCTGCTTGCCATCATCGAACGGGTCGACGTGCCGCTTCAGCAGACGCTGGATTTCAGCCTGATGGTGCGGGGCTCGACGGCAGCACCGGCGGCGCGCGGCTAGCGTCGGCGGGCGCGCGCTGCGCAATCGGTGCAGGACGTCGTTGGCTACGCCCTTTTTTCAGGAAACACCTCTACTGTCACCTCCTCGATCCTGCCGGTGAAGGGGAACGGCAACCGGTACGTCCAGTCCACCGCCGAGCCGTTGTCCATGCCGACGTCCAGGCCCTCGGTGATGGAGAACTGGATCGGGACGGTGCGCTCGAGCCGGCCGCTGGCCACGGTGGCGCCGTCGACGCTCAGCGTCACCGTGCCGCCCTTGCCCATGCCGCCGCCGTCGTAGTCGAATCGCACGCCAACGGTGGCCTTGCCCTTGCCGATCGGGGTGTCGCCGGAGAAGCTCGGCCGCTCCACGCCCAGGTAGTTATAGACGAAGGTGGGGCGACCGGCCTTCAGGTACAGGCCGTAACCTCCCTCCGACCCGCCGTGGGTGATGATCATGCCCTCGGCCGTATCGCTGCCGACCTCGATCTGGGCGGTGATGGTCCACGATTTGTTGAGCATCGGCAGACACGCCGCGTCGGGCAGGGCCAGCATTCCGGGGTAGTAGGTAGCCCTGGTGCGATCGCCGATCAGGCTGGGGCGGCCCATCGCTTCGGCGTTCATGCGGATGGTGCCGCGCCAGTCCAGCGGCAGCACGTTGTACTTGGAGGCTTCGGCCCACCACAGATCCTGCAGCTGCCGCAGCCTGTCCGGGTGCTGCCCGGCCAGGTCATGGGCCTGCGAGAAATCCTCGTCCAGCTTGTACAGCTCCCAGACCTGCTTGTCCGGCGTCCAGTCATCGGCGCGATTGGGTTCCCAGGGCGCGAAACTGGGCGCCGATGCCATCCAGCCGTCGTGGTACAGCCCGCGGTTGCAGCCCAGTTCGAAGTACTGGGTGCGGCGTCGGCTTTCGGCGTCGGCCTGGTCGAAGCTGAAAGCGAAGCTCACGCCTTCGATGTCCTTCTGCTGCACACCGTTGAGTTCGCGCGGCGCAGTCACGCCGCACGCTTCATACAGTGTCGGCACGATGTCGATCACATGCAGGAACTGCTCGCGCAGCCCACCCTTGTCCTTGATGTGCGCCGGCCAGCTGATGATCATCGGGTTGCGCGTGCCGCCGAAGTGGCTGGCCACCTGCTTGGTCCACTGGAAGGGCGTGTTCATTGCATGCGCCCACGACGACGGGAAATGATTGAAGTGCTTGGGTCCGCCCAGTTCGTCGATCACCTTGAGGTTGTCTTCCCACTTTTCCGGGAAGCCGTTGAAGAACAGGTTCTCGTTGAGCGAACCTTCCAGGCCGCCTTCGGCGCTGGACCCGTTGTCGCCGGCGATGTAGATGATGATGGTGTTGTCCGCATCCGGCAGCGCCTTGACCGCGTCGATGACCCGGCCCATTGCCGCGTCGACCTGCGCGCCGTACGCGGCGAACACTTCCATCATGCGCGCATACAGGCGCTGCTGGTCCGGCTCCAGGCTGTCCCACGCCGGCAGGCCGCGCGAACGTTCGGTCAGGTCCGTGTCATCGGGCACCACGCCCAGCTTCTTCTGGCGCGCCAGGGTCTGCTCGCGGTAGGCATCCCAGCCGTAGTCGAACTTGCCCTTGAACTGATCGATCCACGATTGCGGCGCCTGGTGCGGAGCGTGCGTGGCACCCGGCGCGACGTACAGGAAGTACGGCTTGTCCGGCGCGATGCTCTTGACCTTGCGGACCCACGCGATGGCCTTGTCGGCGAGGTCTTCGGTGAGGTGGTAGTCGGGATCGTCCGAGGCTGGCACCAGGTCGCGGTTTTCGAACAGCAGCGGATTCCAGTGGTTCATGTCGCCGGCGTTGAAACCGTAGAAGTAGTCGAAGCCCAGGCCGTTGGCCCAGCGGTCGTACGGACCGGCCGCGCTCAGTTCCCAGGTCGGCGTGTTGTGGTTCTTGCCGATCCACGCGGTCATGTAGCCATTCTGGCGCAGCACTTCGCCAACGGTGCCGCAGCTGCGCGGCAGCACGCAGCAGTAGCCGTCATAGCCGGTCGCCAGCTCGGTGATGCCGGCGAACGAGGCCGAGTGGTGGTTGCGGCCGGTGATCAACGCCGCGCGGGTCGGGCTGCACAGCGCGGTGGTGTGGAAGTGGTTGTAGCGCAGCCCCTCTGCGGCCAGCCGGTCCATTGTCGGCGAGGGCACTCCGCCTCCGAAGGTGCTGAACTGGCCAAAGCCCACGTCGTCCAGCAGGATCAGCACCACGTTCGGCGCTCCCTTGGGCGGTTGCACCGGCTGCGGGAACTGGGCAGGGTCCGAGTCCTGGTAGGTGCGGCCGATCTCCCCGCGGAAGTGGAAATCGGGCTGCGGGAGGATCTCGGGCGTACCCGGCAGTTCCGTCTTGATCTTCATCGCCTCGCTCTCTCTGATTCGCCGTCTCGGAATCAACAGGGTAGAGAGGAGGCCGGGAGCCGGCCTCCGAAATTGCACCGGCCCCGGCTAGGTACTTCTACTGCCGCGCCATCGCCAGCTTCAGGCGGTCCTGGGGTTTGATCAGGTGGTCGTGGTTGTCTTCGCCGATGTCCAGCTGCACCCAGGCGATGTCGCCGGTGAAACGATTGCCGGTATTGCCGTACTCCGGCGAGGCCGGGGAGCCGGTGTCGCCACCCACATCGCAGGCTTCGTCGGCTGAATAGCCCATCGGCTGGGTCTGCTCCACGCGGCCCTGGCCGATCTGCTGGCCATCGCAGAACAGCGTCACCTCGCCGCCTTTGGCCAGGCCGCCGCCGTCGTACTTGAACGCCATGCGCAGCTGGTGCTCGCCGGCCGGCACCGAAGAACTACCTTCGGCGTGCCGGTAGATCTACTGGCTGCATCGCCTGCGGGTGACGTTGCCTCTGCGTCGTCATCAGGCAGTGCGTCGGGCGGGGAGCCAACCGATCGCAGCGCCTGCCAGCCCGCCAAGAATGAATCCCTGCATCAAGCGAAAGCCACTGAAGTGCGCAAGGCCCGCACCCACGCACACCCCGGCCAGTACGAACCACGCGTACCGCCGCTTCCGCCTCTGGAGCGCGGCCTCCGCCGCCCGCCTGGCGCGGAGTTGCTCGCCTCTTGCATCCTGCGCGCGAAGATGAGGCTCAAGGATGGCCTTGGCAACGGCGTCAGCTTTGGACTTGTTCAATCGAGATGGCTCCTGCGGAACGCTAATTGGACGAGAATTCCATCGGAATGCGCAGTGCACTGTCAACCGGCTTCCCGTCAACCACGGCAGGTCGGAACTTCCATTGGGAAATGGTTTCCACAGCAAGCGTATCCAATCGACGGGAACGGCTGGACTTCTCCACTTCAGCCGAGACCTTGCCGGCAGCGCTCACCTGGACCATTACCACGACCTGTCCGGTGTCCCCTGCGTCGGCCCATTCGCGCGGATATTTTGGCGGAAAGGCATGAACGATCGACGCGGCAGGATGCTCTGTGCCTGGCCCGAACGGATAGGCCTTGGCGCAGGCGAGCACGTGGTTGTAGTCGCTGGACATGCACTGGTAGAAGGCACGCTTGTTGCCTCCGGCCGCATCGCAGTCGGCCTGGGTGAGGTTCGGCAGCAGTGCGCGCAGTGGCGTGGCTGCGGCGTTGAACTGCTCGGCCTTCATGTAGCCGCCCCGAACGTTCTTCTCGCCGACTTCAAGCATGGTTTCCACACCGTAGCGGGCGTTTTCCACTGCCTTCGTGCAATTCAGCTCGACCTCGTACCGGCGTACTTCCAGCAGTGCCTTGGCCACTTCATCGGCGTCGGCGACGGCCTGCGCGCGCGGGTTGGCCACGGGGGAAGGGGCGCTGTCGGTGGCGTAGCTGCACAACGGCTGCAACGCCACCAGCATCAGCACTGCCCGCGCCCACGTGGCGTGCGGCGGGGCCACGCGAAGTACGGTCAGGCCCGTCATCGGCGGGTGCACTTCGCGCTGGATCTGCCGAGGCTGGACTCGAACTCCAGGCCCACGCGCTTGTCTTCGGTTTCCCGGTAGATCAGCGACCTGCAGCGTTCGCCCTCGGATTCGAAGTCCTGGTAATAGCGGGCATTGGCCTCCGGGGCCAGGCTGACCGCCGCACTGCAGCTGAGCGTCACGTAGCCGTTGCTGGACGCGAAGTTGCTGCCGATGGTCACCCGCTCGCCCGCGGGGATGCTGGCGCGCCCATCGCGGGCGGGACGCAGGATCTGCGGCGTGCTGTCGGTGCAGATCCACGTCACGCCGCCGGGCGCCACGCGCAGCGACGCAGCGGGCTTGCCGGCGGGCAGGCGGTAGGTGCTCATGCAGCCAGTGGCCAGCAGCATGAGCACGGCCGGCACGAAAAAGCGCAGGGTTGCGTTCAAGAGGATTTCTCCTGCGCCTTGCCGGGCTTGACCAATGGTCCGAGCCGGGCAATGAGTTCAGCGCTGGACAGCGCCGAGGGTTCGCCGGCCGCGACCGGCAGGATGTAGGCATGCGTTGCCGGCTTGCCGAAAGTGGACTTCACCGTCCGCCCGCTGCTGCGCTTGTCGGCGACGGCATCGGGAAGCGTGGGGTACAGCACGAAATGGGTTGCACCCTCGCGCTTGGCGACTTCGGCACACCGGTACAGGAGGAAATTCTCCACCATCTCGTTTCTGCTGAAGCTGTTGGCCGAGAACCCTACAATGATCAAGCGCCCCGGGCCCGGTGCATCCCAATACCCGCCGGCAAAGCCCAGGATCGGGTTGCGTGCGTCGTGGTAGCCGGTCGCGCAGCCGCTCAACGCCACGGCGATCATCGCCGCCGCGATCAGATGTCCTTTCATTCGTTGTCCCCTGTATGCGCTGCACGGCGGAACGCCGGCCCCCACGCATGGGCCGGATTATCCGCATGCCGACGTCCGGCGCGCAAGGGGTATGGGGGACGAATATCCGGGCAGCTCACCTGCCGTTGCCGAGCCCTCGCGTTGGCGGCGCTGCCGCCGAATCCCTGGCAGCGATCGGTGACACCGCCGTCAGCCCGGACGGCCCTGCCAGCCCGGGGCCGCGACCTTGCTGCGGCGTCGTTCCACCTGCCGGTCCTGATGGCGCTCCATGCTGGCCTTCAGCTCGTCCAGGGCGCCGTCCGGCAGCCATAGCTGGCGCGTGCCGCGGGTCATCGCGGTGTAGGCGGCGCGTACCGGGTTGTGTGCGAGCTGGCGCGTGAACCCGGTACGGAAGCAGCAGCGCGACATCGCTACCGAGGCGAACTCGGCATTCTTGGCATGTTCCACCAGCATCAACTGCAGGGTGGCTTCGTGGAACGGCAGCAGGCGCTGGCTGAGGTCGGCAAAGTTGTCGCGGTTGTAGCCGCGCATGAACATGCGCGGGATCTGCGCCATGTCCTGCTCGTCGCATTCTGCGATCAGGTCTTCCCAGCGCTGGCTGCTGCCACCGTGTGCGGTGAGCTCACGGTAGGCCTCGGCGCCGCGCGTGACCTCGCGCCCGAGCGTGGCAAGGGAATCAGGATGGATGGCGATGGGCGCGCCGGCTGCCGCCAGGCGCTGGGCCTCTTCCAACAGCCGCCACGGGCTGCCGTAGATGCGCGCGCCGGTGGCAGGAACGTCGCTCCATTCGCGGTAGGTGCTGGACAACGTGGGCCGGTCGGACGCGCCACTGAACGGCGCGTCGAAGCGGCTGCCGACGTCCAGCGCCAGGGTGTCGTTGATCAGCTGTTCCACCAGCCGGCCTTGACGGACCGACTGGTCGATCTCCAGGGTCATGCCGGTGGCAAAGCGCGGTGCGTGTCCGACCAGGCGCTGGTTGGGATCGCCCAGGCTGATCACCGCGCCTTCGTAACTGGATAGCAGGGCTTTCCACGCCGGGCTGAGGTCGTGGCCCTCGTCGATCAGCAACGTGCCCCACGTGGCCGGCACCGTGACCTGGTGCAGGGCCAGCCATTTTCCGATGTGGTCCACGTTGACGCTGAGCAGGGTGTGGCGCTGCAGGTGAGGGTCGAACATGCTGCGCCAGACGTGTTCGGCCGCGACCATCAGCGCGGTGCTGTCGATCGTCGTCCACGGCACTGCCCGCGCGAAGTGGCGCGGCGCCAGCTGCAGGGTGGCCGAGCGGCACCACGCGGCAATGCCTTCCAGGGCGATGCGCAGCACGCTGGCAGGCGCATATGACCCGATCGGCTGCAGTTCGATGCGTGCGGCGATATCGCGCAGCGACAGCTTGCTGATCTGGAACACCGGCCGCCAGGCGGTGCGCAGCAGGCCGCGACGGAAGGCGTCGCCGGCGACGTGGTTGGCAAACGCGATCTGGGATATCACGTGGACCGGCAGTGCCGCGCTCAGCCGCTGCCGGAATGCCTGCACCTGGCCGGCGCGGGGTGCGATGTAGGTGTAGCGGCGCGCGGCGCTGTCGAGCAGCTGCAGGATCAGGTGGGTCTTGCCGGCGCCCGCATACGCGTCCAGGTCGATGTGTTCGTCATCATTGGCGATGATGGCGCGCAGCGCCCTTGCCTGTTCGGCCGTGTAGGCATGGGTGCGTTCGACGTAGCGCGGTGCGTGCAGGCTGGAATCGGAGGCCTCGCTTTCCCCGGCGAGCGCCGCGTCCGTGGGGAAGCGCAGCGTATGCGGTGCCAGCGTTACGCGGCTGTCGTCCTGGAACGCATCGGCCGGGTACGCCTCCGGTGAGGCCACGGTGTAGCGCGCCACCACGGCATCCGGGCCCAGCACCACGCCCTGTGCAGCCAGCGCGTGCAGCCACGGTTCGGCTGCGGCGGGCAGGGCGGTGCGGAGCGAATGAAACTGGCCCGCAGCCGATTCCGGGTGCGCCACGAACAGTGCGCAGGCGTCATCGATCAGGCGGGTAAGCGCCGCCGGGTGATGCGGGCGCTGCTGGCACAGGGCGGCGGCGAACAACCCGGCGCGTTCCAGTGCGGTGGGCGGAATCGTGCCGGCGTCGAGGAACGCGTCCAGCGCGGTTCCGGTAAGCGGCAGTGCGTAGGCAGCGGGGGAGGACAGGGCAGGCACGCGCAATGATACCGCGCGCTGCAGCCGGTCCGTTTGAACGCGGCTGCGACGGCAGACCCTGTTTGCATGGGGCGTGGCGCTTAAGGCGTGCTGCCTGCGGTGACGCTGCCGCCTTCGGCAACCGGCGCGGCAACCGCACGCCACCAGGGCGAACCCGCATGCGGCGCGGCCAGGTCCAGGCGTTCGCCCATCACCGGCGTGGACAGCGGGATGCCGCGCTCGGCGGCCAGTACGCTGACCCGCTCGAAGGGTTCTTCCCAGCGATGCATGGCCAGGTCGAAGGTGCCGTTGTGGATCGGAACCAGCCATTGGCCACGCAGATCCTGGTGGGCCTGCACGGTCTGCTCCGGCTGCATGTGCACGAACGGCCACTTGGCGTCGTAGGCGCCGGTCTCCACGAAAGCGACGTCGAACGGTCCGTACTTCTCACCGATGCGCTTGAAGCCGTTGAAGTAGCCGGTGTCGCCGCTGAAGAACACCCGCAGGTCGTCGTCCAGGATCACCCACGATGCCCACAACGTGCGGTTGCCGTCGCGCAGACCGCGACCGGAGAAATGCTGGGCCGGGGTGGCCGCGAAGCGCACGCCATCAACCTCGGTTTCGTCCCACCAGTCCAGCTGGCGCACGCGCGCCTGCGGCACGCCCCAGTCGATCAGGCGGTCGCCCACGCCCAGCGGGGCCAGGAACACCTCCGCACGTGTGGCCAGGTACTTGATGGTTGCGCGGTCCAGGTGGTCGTAGTGGTCATGCGAGAGCAGCACGCCGCGGATCGGTGGCAGGTCCTGCAGCGCGATGGGCGGCGCGTGGAAGCGCTTGGGCCCCATCCACTGCACCGGCGAGGCGCGTTCGGAAAACACCGGGTCGGTCAGCCACCAGCCGCCGCGCAGCTTGATCAGCAGAGTGGAATGGCCGAGGCGGTACACGCTGCGGTCCGGCGCACTGGCAAGCGCCGCCGCGGTCAGCGCACGCACCGGGGGTGCCTGCGGCGGGGTGGTGCCCGGGGGGCGGTTGAACATGAACTCCCAGACAGCTTGAGCATGGTGGCGAACGAGTCCTTGGGCTTGGGCGCGACGTTGGTGAACTGGTCCTCGGCGCGCTGCGGTGAGTCGTTGTAGGAGGCGATAGGCACGGTGAAGGTCATCCCGATGAGTACGGTGAGAAGGAAGACGACAGCGAGTACGGAAAGAGTGCGCATGCGTTTCCATGTGGTTGAGTGTGTAGGCACTCATTTATTGTGGCGATAAAATCAGCGTTGAATGCCCTTCCAATAGAGATCGAACCCGGCTTGGGCGAGGGCATCGCGTTGAGCAGGTTGGGCCGACATGGCCTCAAGCGTCGTTTCCAGCAGGGTGATCAGTACCCGTCCCAGGTAGAACCCGAGCCGGTCCGGGTCGACGTAGCGCGCCAGGCTCGCTTCCAGCGTCTGCAGCGTGGTGCCGAACAGCCCGGCGCAGTGGCTGCGGGTGCAGTCGGTGATGCGCTCGGACACCTTCAACTGGCGCAGCGCCATGCGGTCCACCGGATGCGCGGCGCCCCACACCAGCAGGGCGTTCCAGACATGCAGCAGCTGCTCACGCACATCGGCCTGGGCGGGGAAGCTGCCGCCGACAGCCAGCGCCAGCCGCTCTTCCAGCCGTACGAACAGCGCGTTGAGCAATACGTCCTTGTTCTCGAAATAGGTGAAGACCGTGCCTTCCGCGACCTTGGCCGCCTTGGCGATCTGCGCCGTGGACGCACCGATGCCCTGCGCGGCCACCGCCTGGGCGGCTGCATCGAGAATCGCGGTACGTTTTGCGTCGCTGAGCGGGCGGGCCATTGAAGGGTTTAGTTGAGTGGTTGCTCATTTATATGCCCGTCGCTGCGGCGACGCAAGCCGCTCGATGCCTTCAGCGGGACGGCGTTCAGCAAATGGGCATGCGTCGGCATTTGAAAAGCTCGCCGGAGCGCTCTATAAGGCGGGCAGGCCCTTCGGGAAATGTCCTTGGCCACCGCCAACGCACCGCGCAGCGCAGGAACCGCAGCACCCCGGGCACCGGACGGTGACGCGGCGGCGCCCCGTTTGCTGGCCGGGGGCAATCCGCAGATTCCCAAGGGCGAGGGCGATGCGCCGGTGCAGGCCTGGATCGCTGCGGTGCCGGGCTGGAAACAGGCGTGCGCCCGACGTCTGGATGCGCTCGTCGTTGCGGCGCTGCCGGGCGTACGCAAGGCAGTGAAATGGAACTCGCCGCTGTACGCCGCCGGCGACGATGGCTGGTTTCTGAGCATGCACTGCTACGCCCGCTACATCAAAGTGGCGTTTTTCCGTGGGCGGTCGCTCACCCCGGTTCCGCCCGAAACGTCCAAGAGCAGGGACACCCGATACCTGCATGTGTTCGAAGACGTACCGTTGGATGAGAAACAGTTCACCCGCTGGGTGAAACAGGCCAGCCGCCTTCCCGGCGAACGGATGTAGAGAGGACCCCACCATGCCCCGCGCTCCCGCCACCCGCAAGCCCATCGCCACCACCGACGCGGACGATGCCGCACGCCAGATCGACGCAAAGATCGCGGCCCTGGCTGACTGGCGCGGCGACGCCCTGGCCAGGATCCGCAGCATCATCCATGCGGCCGATCCCGATGTCGTGGAAACCGTCAAATGGCGGGGCGTGCCGGTATGGGAGCACAACGGCATCCTGTGCACCGGCGAGACCTACAAGGCGGCGGTCAAGATGACATTTGCCCACGGCGCCAAGCTGGACGATCCGAAGGGGTTGTTCAACGCCAGCCTGGAGGGCAACACCCGGCGCGCGATCGACGTGCGTGAGGGCGAGAAGATCAACGAAGCGGCATTGAAGGCGCTGATCAAGGCCGCAGTGAAGTTCAACATCGCCAAGGCCCGCTGAGACCGCGCAGCGCGTCGGCGCACCCGCCGAACCTGAATCTCCATTTTCCTGTGCTGGCACCTGTCACCAACTTCGGCAAAGATGGTGCGCTGCACGATCGCCTCCTGCGGCCGTGCATCCCCCTCTGGAACTGGAATTGCCTGTGCTGAGTGTTGTTGCAGTGGTGCTTGCGTTGTACGTGGTGTGGCGGCTGATCTGGCCGCTGAGAATGCCGGTATCCGTGCGTGGACCGTTGGGCCTGCTGGTGCTCGCGTTGGCGCTGCACCACCGGATCGTGGCGCGGTTTGCTGGCACCATGGCCTCGCCGGAGATCCCCAAGGCCGCCATCGTGGTGCTTGCCTCCGGATTCACCGCCTTGCTGCTGGTGGCAGTCTTCCTGCTGGCGCTGGATGCGCTGTTGCTGGGCGCCCGGCTGCTGCGTCTGCAGCGCGTTGCCGATGCGTTGCGCCGGGGCTGGCTGCGTCCAGCGGCGGGCGCAGTCGCGCTGGTACTCGGCATTGTCGGCGTGCAGCAGGGCATCGCGGTGCCGCAGACCCGCCAGATCGATGTCGCCATCGACGGTCTGCCGGCCGCATTCGACGGTTACCGGGTGCTGCAGCTCACCGATATCCACGCCAGCCGCCTGCTCACCGGTGACTGGGTGTCCAAGGTCGTGGCCGAAAGCAACGCGTTGAAGCCGGACCTGGTGGTGATCACCGGCGACCTGGTGGACGGCAGCGTCAGCGCCCGCGCCAACGATGTGCGCGCGCTGGGCCAGTTGCGTGCGCCGGATGGCGTGATCGCGATCACCGGCAACCACGAGTATTACGGCCAATACGCGCAGTGGATGCCGGCGTTCCGCGCGCTGGGCATGCAGGTGCTGGAGAACAGCCATACGCAGGTCACACGCGATGGCGCGGCGCTGACCATTGCCGGTGTAACCGATCCGGTCGCCGCCCGTTACGGGTTGCCGATGCCGGACCTGAAGGCGGCGCTGGCGGGCGCCGATCCCAAGGCACCGGTCATCCTGCTCGATCACCGCCCGGTCCAAGCGCGCGCCAACGCCGCGCAGGGCGTGAAGCTGCAGCTGTCCGGCCACACCCACGGCGGCCACATCGTCGGGATGGACCAGCTGGTGAAGCGCGCCAACGGTGGCTACGTCTCCGGACGTTACGACGTGGACGGCATGACCCTGTATGTCAGCAACGGCGCCGGCCTGTGGCCGGGCTTCGCCGCACGCCTGGGCGTGCCCTCGGAAATCACGCTGGTGACGCTGCGCAGCCGGTAAACCGCGTGTGGCCACTGCCTTGTGTCGCGCTTGAGGTGTTCATCCGGCCGCCCCGTGAACGTGGCGGCATGGAGCCTGCACGACCCGGTCACGCGTCGCCGCTGACGCTGGTGCCACACGACTACCCGCGGAGCACCCATGACCACGCTGACCCTGCATGACCTGGCCAAGAAGATGGCCGGTATCGACTTCACCATGCTGCAGACCTTCGCCGACAACGGCGAGATTGCAGGTCGCCCGATGAGCAACAACGGCGACGTCGACTACGACGGCGACAGCTGGTTCTTTTCGCTGGAGAGCACCGACATGGTGCGTGAGCTGCAGGCCGAACCGAAGGTGGCACTCAGCTTCACCGGCAGCAAGGGCCTGCTCGGCAAGCCGCCGTTGTTCGTGTTCGTGCAGGGCAAGGCGCGCCTGGTACGCGACAAGGAGGTGATGCGCGAGCATTGGCAGAAGAGCCTGGAGCGCTGGTTCGAGCAGGGCGTGGACACCCCGGGGCTGGTGCTGATCCACGTCCACGCCCACCGCATCCACTACTGGGATGGCGAGGACCAGGGCGAGATCCAGGTCTGAGCCACGTGCCATGCCGGTAACGCCCACCCCGCTGATCGGTTGCGCCGGATGGTCCATTCCGGGCCGTTACGCGGAGCTGTTCGGAGAGGGCGAGAGCATGCTGGCACGCTACGCGACCCGCTTTGCGGTGGTGGAGATCAATTCCTCGTTCCACCGCCCGCACAAGCCCGCGACGTATGAACGGTGGGCGGCCAGCGTTCCGCCCGGGTTCCGTTTCTCGGTCAAGCTGCCGCGTACGATATCGCACGATTCCGGTCTGGTCGGGGTCGGCGCGCTGCTGGATCGCTTCCTTGACGAATCGGCCGCGCTTGGCAGCAAGCTGGGCGGGTTGCTGCTGCAGCTGCCACCGTCATTGATGCTGGACGCGCGCCGCGCGTCGAGTTTCTTCCGCGCCCTGCGCCGGCGCAGCGATGCCCCGCTGGTGTGCGAGCCGCGGCATGCCAGCTGGTTCACCGCCCATGCCGATGCGATGCTGCTGCGCTATGGGGTGGCACGTGCCGCCGCCGACCCGGCGCGCCTGCCTGCCGCGGCGCAGCCGGGCGGGGCGGATACGTGGCGTTACTGGCGCTGGCATGGCGCGCCGCGCATGTACTACAGCGAGTACGACGATGCCGCCTTGGCACGCCTCGCCGCGGCGGTCCGGGAGCGGCAGGGCCCGGCCTGGGTGATCTTCGACAACACCGCGCACGGCTTCGCCGTTGCCGACGCCGCGCGCCTGCAGGAACTCACCGCGCATGCCTGAAGGTCCTTCCATCGTCATCCTGCGCGAGGCTGCGGCCAAGTTCCGTGGCAAGACCGTGCGCCGCGCGGTGGGCAACAGCAGCCTGGACCTGACCCGCATGGAGGGTCGCCGGGTGGTGGCGCTGCGCAGTTGGGGCAAGCACTTCCTGATCCAGTTCAGCAGCTTCAGCCTGCGCGTGCACATGCTGATGTTCGGCAGCTACCGCATCGACGAACGCAAGCCATCGCCGCCGCGCATCTCGCTGCAGTTCGACAACGGCGAGCTCAATATTTACGCCTCGTCGGTGAAGTACATCGAAGGCGCGCTCGAGGACACGTACGACTGGCGCGCCGACGTGATGAACGATGCCTGGGACCCGCGTCTGGCCCGGCGCCGGTTGAAGCAGCAGCCGGAGACACTGATCTGCGACGCATTGCTGGACCAGGATCTGTTCGCCGGGGTCGGCAACATCATCAAGAACGAGGTGCTGTTCCGGCAGAGGGTGCATCCCGAATCGACCGTTGGCGCGCTGCCGCCGCGCGTGCTCGGCAAGGTGATCGCCGATGCGCGTACCTACAGTTTCTGTTTCCTGGAATGGAAGCGCGCGTTCGAGCTGCGCAAGCACTGGCAGATCCACACCCGGCGGACCTGCCCGAACTGTGGTGGGCCGGTCAGCAAGACCTACCCGGGCACGACCCGCCGGCGCGCCTTCTTCTGCCCGACCTGCCAGGTCCGCTACTGACGCCTCGCCCGGGGTGAACGGGCGGATGTTCACCGTCCTGTAGGATGGCGGCGTTCCACGCCATTTCGCGCGTCCTGCGCGGCCCTTCCCGGTCGCCCGCTTCGCTCCCTTCCCGAGCCGTCCGTCCTGTTGGCGGGCCGGTTCTCCGAGTTTCATGGAGCGCATATGCCGGGCTACGCCACCCGCATTCTCACCATTCCCGTCAACGGGCACGATTTCCGCATCCGCGCGCTCAGCGACCTGCAGCAGTTCGCCGACCCGACCGGGCGCGCCGAGCGCGCCGGCATCCATTCCTCGCTGTGGAGCCTGTTCGGCCAGGTCTGGCCGGCGGGCCGCGTACTGGCCGAAACGATGAGCCGCCATGACGTGTCCGGCAAGCGCATCCTGGAGCTGGGCTGCGGTCTGGGGCTGTCCAGCCTTGTGCTCGCGCGTCGTGGCGCCAACGTGGTGGCCAGTGACCACCATCCGCTGGCCGAGTCCTTCCTGGCCTACAACGCGGGACTCAACGACCTGCCGGCGGTGCATTACCGTGATCTGCCGTGGGAACTGCCCGATGCCAGTCTGGGACGCTTCGACCTGATCATCGGCAGCGATGTGTTGTATGAGCGCGGTCACGGCGTGCAGATCGCGGCGATGATGGAGCGCCATGCCAAGCCGACGGCCGACCTGCTGCTGACCGATCCCGGCCGCGGCAACCTGGGTGGCTTTTCGCGCGCCATGGCCCTGCAGGGGTATGAGGTGCACGAGGAAGGCGGCTTCGGTGACGATGAAAGCAGCTCGCCCGGCAGAGGGCGCCTGCTGCGCTACTCGCGCCACGCCGCAACCACGTAGCGACACGCCGCGCGCATCGACACCGCCTGCAGGTCGCCTGTCGTACGCTCCGGTCCATGATCAACCCAGACCAGGCCACACCCCTGCCGTCGGCAGACGCATCGGCGCCGACGGTGGCGGCCACGCCCACCCGCTCGATGATCGTTGCCGGTCTGTCCACCGTGGTGGAGTGGTACGACTTCACCTTGTACCTCTATCTGGCCACCGTGCTGTCGCGGGTGTTCTTCGGTGGCGGCGAGAACGCGCTGCTGGCCACGCTGGCGGGGTTCGCGGTGTCGTACCTGATGCGCCCGCTGGGTGCGCTGTGCTTCGGTCACCTGGGCGATCGCTTCGGCCGCCGCTACATGCTGCTGGCGTCGATGGCGCTGATGACCGTGGCGATGCTCGCCACGGCGATGCTGCCCACCTTCGCGACGCTGGGTACCACGGCGGGTGTGCTGTTGCTGCTGCTGCGGTGTGTGATGGCATTCTCGGTGGGCGGCGAATACACCGGCGTGGTGGCCTACCTGCTGGAAACGGCGCCGCTGCGCCGGCGCGGGCTGGTGACGTCGCTGGCCTCGGCGGCCAGTGAGGTGGGTGCATTGCTGGCGGTCGCGTTGTCGGCCCTTACGGTGGCGCTGCTGAGCAGCGCACAGCTGGACGGCTGGGGCTGGCGCATTCCGTTCTTCGTGGGCGCGGCCCTTGCCGGCGCGATCCTGCTGGCGCGTTCGACCATGCACGAGTCGCCCGAATTCGAGCGGCAGCAGGCGGCCGGTACGGTACCCACGTCGCCGATCCGCGATACCTGGCGTTTCCATCGCGGTGCGGTAGCGCGCACGTTCGCGATCTCGGCGCTGGGGTCGATCACCTACTACGTGGGCATCACGTACGTCCCGGCGTTTCTGGGTTCGGCCGGCGTAGCCGAAGGCGAAGCGCTGTGGCTGTCCACGGTGGCGGCGGTGGCGGTCATCGCTGTGACGCCGCTGGCCGGTGCCCTGTCCGACCGGGTCGGGCGCAGGCCAGTGCTGATCGGGCTGGCGGTGCTGTCGGCGGTGCTGCCGCTGAGCCTGTTTGCGTGGATGGCCGACGGCAGCAGCGGGGTGATCGCCAGCGCTGCGGTGGTGCTGGCCTGCCTGGCCGGCGGGGTCAGTGCGGTGGCGGCGCCTGCCACTGCTGAACAGTTCCCCGGCGAAGGCCGCCTGAGCGGCCTTGCCTTGGGCGTCACCATGGCCACGGCGTTCTTCGGCGGCGCCACGCCGTTGCTGGCCGAACTGCTGGTACGCCACACCGGCTGGGCCGCAGCGCCCGGCGCGATGATCGCGGTCGTGGCGCTGCTGGTCCTGCCGGTGTTGTGGGGCCTGCGCGAAACCCGCCCGTAGTGCCACGCCCTGCGTGGCTGCCGCTGTATCAGAACGCCCAGCGCAGGCTGGCCGAGACGAAGCGCGGTTCGCCGTAGTTGTTGTAGTCCAGGTTGGCCCAGTAGGTTTTGTCCAGCGCGTTGCGCACATTGAGCGTGGCGGTCCAGCTGTCGCTGATGCGGTAGTTGGCGTGCAGGTTGACCAGCATGTAGGCCGGCTGGCGCACGGTGCGGGTGCCGCCCAGCGGATAGGGAATGTTGTAGCCCTCCACTTCGCTCTGCCAGGAGAAGCCGCCGCCCACGGTGAGGCGGTCGAACGCGCCAGGCAGGCGCACGCTGGTATTGAGTTGCAGGAAGTCGTCGGGCAGGTTGGCGTAGATCATGTCGGTGGCTGCGCGGGTCACCTTGACGTGGGTGTAGCCGGCATTGACGGTCCAGCCCGGCAGGATCTCGCCGTTGATGTCCATCTCCCAGCCGCGCGACTTGGTACCGTTGACGCCGATGTAGGCCGAGCTGCCGTCGCTGAGTGAGGCGTCCGGCACGCTCATGTCGCGCACGGCGTAGTTGTCCTGCCTGGCTTCGAAGAGGGCGGCGTTGGCGGTCAGTTTGCCGTCGAACCACTGCGACTTGATGCCGGCTTCGAGGTTGGAACCTTCGACCGGGGCGAGCAGGTTCTCGTTGCGGTCCTTGTAATTCTGCGGGTTGAAGATTTCGGTGTAGCTGGCATACACCGAGAACTCGGGAACGATGTCGTAGACCAGGCCGACGTAGGGGGTAACTTCGTCGGTGACCTTGTACTGTCCGCTGGTGCCGGTGTAGGTGCCGGCGGCGTTGTAGGCGCGGGTGAGGGTTTCCCAGCGGCTGAGGCGGGCGCCGGCGATCAGCGACAGCGGGTCGGCCAGGCGCAGGCGGGTGGAGGCGTACACGCCGCTCTGGCGGGTGCTGGCAATACGCCGGGCGCCGGTGCGGCTGGCGGTCAGTTCGGGAATGTCGCCGTTCCAGTCGTGGATGTTGGGGATGTTGTAGCGCCATCCGGCAACGGAGGTGAGGGTCCAGGTGGTGGCTTCGAGATCGGACCAGCTGCCGCCGACGACGACGTCGTGGTCGCGGCCGAAGGCGGGGAAGGTGCCGGACAGGAACAGGTCGGCGCCTTTGCGGGTGTCTTCGGCGTCGCCGGCACCGGCGAGCAGGTACATGCCGGCACCGGTCACGGGATCGGGGTAGCCGCTGCCGTAGATGCGGACGTTCTGGACGTTGCCGCGGGTATAGGCGGTGTTGAGCTTGAGCAGCCAGTTCTCGCCGAAGCGCTGTTCAAGGTTGCCGAAGACGGTGCTGGTCTCGCGCTGCCAGTAGCTCCACTTGGGGGCCATGTTGGTTTCGCGGGGAAGGTGGGCGAAGGTGCCGTCGCTGTTGAAGAAGGGAACGGTGCCCCAGGTGGAGCCGACGGGGTTGTTGTCCTGGCGCTGGTAGCCGACGGTGACGGTGGTGGCGTCGGTGAGGTCGCCTTCGAGGACGGCCATGCCGGCCATCTTGTCTTCCTTGTAGCGGTCGTAATACAGCTCGCGATCGGTATAGGCGGCGACGACGCGGCTGCGGAAGCGGCCGTCGGTGGTCAGCGGGGCGTTGACGTCGGCTTCCATGCGGCGGAAGTCCCAGCTGCCGGCGCTGACGGTGAAGGAGGCATCGAAGTCCTTGCCGGGGCGCTTGCGCAGCAGGTTGACGGTGGCGGAGGGGATGCCGGCGCCGCTGAGCAGGCCGTTGGCGCCGCGGATGACTTCGATGCGGTCGTAGAAGGCGGTGTCGTATTCCTGGTTGGTCGAGCCGCTGTAGGTGGGCAGGCTGTCGACCTGGAAGTCGGTGATGGTGAAGCCGCGCGCGTAGTACAGGGGGCGCTGGGTGTCGTAGAAGGAGACGTTGACGCCGGTGATGTTGCGCAT
>Ga0209050_1000708_pt1 | contig 49399 bp, 36 predicted proteins | sample Araplavi_mTSA_r2_FD_184276 | JGI IMG/M metagenome (GOLD analysis project Ga0209050, IMG submission 184276) | Arabidopsis root microbial communities from North Carolina, USA - plate scrape MF_Cvi_mTSA_r2 (SPAdes) (version 2) | ecosystem: Host-associated > Plants > Roots > Endosphere | place: USA... | reverse complement strand
TTCATCTCCCATTACAACCATCGCCGTTGCCACTCTGCCTCGAACAACTTGCCGCCTGCGCTGTATGAGCAACAGGCGGCTTAATGCTCCTACAGAGCGGTTCAAAAAAAATGAACCACTACACCGAAGGCTGCGATCTTTTGATCCTGGTGTTGATTTGGCTTTCAGATTCAACTGTGACGGTATTGGTCGGCTGTCAGGCCGCCATCGCTGGCAAGCCAGCTCCCACAGGAGTCGAGGTGGCTGGACAGCAGCCAGGATCAAAAAATCGCCGCCTCCGGCAGCTCCTACACTGGAATGCATTTCCCTGTAGGAGCTGCCGAAGGCGGCGATCTTTTGATTTTGCTTTGTTTTGTCTGCCACTTGCGCAGCAGCATTCGCCGACTAGACCTTGTACGGATCGAACAACGCGAGAAACGCCGAGGCGCCCTTCTCGTCTCCCGTCAACTCGACCTTGCCGCTCCCCTCCAACTCAGACAGCCCCTGCTTGTTCAGGAACAGCGCGGCGAACGTCGCTGCATCGAGGCGCAGCACGTAATCAGCCTTCTGCGAGTAAGTCGCCGGCGCCGCAACGAACTGCGCCACGCCTCGGCGCACGTGCAGCGCCACCGAGGATTGAGTGCCGTCGACAAAATCGAAGCGCATCACCGCATCGGTGTCCTGAGCCTTGACCGGATCGACACGCACCCGCAACTCGTCGACGAAGCGCGGCGGATTGGCAGTAATCTGCGCAGCATTGGGCGGTATCACCCGGGGCAGCTTGATCTTGCCTTCCAACGCCAGTGCCTGGTTCAGCATGAACGCGCGGGTGATGCTCGCGGTGGCCACATTGGCGCTGCGTCGCAGCAGGTCCGCCTTGAGTTGTTTGACTTCCGCATCGTCTGGTGTCAGGCGGAATTGATACCCCAGCAGTTCCAAGGCCCACGCCAGTTCGCCCTTCGCTTGCGCCTTGCGTACCTCGGCGAGCACTTTGTCGCGCCCGCCCAGCAACGGCACCAGCCGCTCTGCGCTGGCGTGCGGTGGCAGCTTCACCAGGCTTGCAGCATCGCCGTCCCACCAACCCAGTGCATGCTCCATGATGGCGGGTGCGTACCAGTCCAGTTGACCGTAGGACTCGAACATCCAGGGGTCTTCTGCCAGGTGCCGGGGCAGCCGGATGAAATCGCGCAGGTCTTCCGGTCCCTTGCCCTGGAGAATCCCACGCAGGGTCTGGTCGAGCACCAGGTTGATGAAATCCCGGTAGTTGCTCAGGGTTTGCAGCACTTTTTCCTTGCCGGCAACCGGCAGGGAATGTTGATTGATCAGGTACTCGGGCTGAAGATCGATCAGATCCTGCAAGCCCAGGGTCCAGTCGCGCGGCTCGCGGTACTTGGCACCACGCGGGGTGTAGAAGTTGGGCATCCACGGCCACACCAGGTTGTTCAGCGCGACCTTGCGGTCCGGCAGCCAGACGGCAATGGTATCGTCAGTATCGGAGCCGCCACGGGTGAGGAATTTAAGGCGCACCCCTGCGACCACCATTTCCTGGCCATGCTGCACGGGTGTGTTCACCGGAATAAAGCCGCTTTCACCCATCGACACGGCGAAACCGGCCTTGCCATCGGGCCCTTGCTCCGGCAAGGCGATCTGCGCGTGCTGGTACGCGCGGGCACGCTGCAGCGGTTCGACCTCCGAGTAGTACGACCCCAGGCCGCTGATCTGCATGTTCTCATTGAGCTTGGGATGGCCGATGGTCAGCACATCCTTCTCGCCTTCGACCAGTGTGCGGGCACCCTTGGTGTAATGAGAGTGGCTGTAGATGATGGCCTTGATCGGCTTGTCACTGAATTTTCGGATCTCTTCCCGGTAGCGCTTGCCATCGGCCAGGCCTTCGCCGGTGTCCCAGACGATCAGCCCGTCGGGGCCTTCGATCACGGCCGAATTGAGCATCAGGCCAGGGAGAATCCACACCCCCTCGGTGAGTTTGTAGGGTTCACTGTTCTGATGCCTGACGAGCCTGGCATTGTCGATGACCGCCTGGTTGATCAGCGCACCGCTGGTGGTGTGCCCCACCTGAACCGGAGCACCCATGAACAGTGACTCGTCGGCCAGGACAGGCAGCGCAACGCTGGCGGCGAGCAGGCCGACGAACAGTGGAGACAGCGGGAAACGCGGCATAAATCACTCCTTTGTGGTTGTTGTTCTATAGGGCAACGTAACGCGTGGCGGGATACCGCCGAGTGAGGACATTCGTGGGTCAATCAATCCATCTGCTTGACTGTCGGTGGTTGCCAGGTCTGGTTCAGCACCGCGTCGTCCGGTACGTAGGCCCGGAGCGCCAGGTAAAAACGCCCCTGCCTGGGAGAAGGCAGCCAGTTGGATTCCTTGTCCTTGCCCGGCGAATCATTCTGCAGATAGAGACTCATCGAACCATCGGCATTCTGCTTGACCCCTGGCGTGCGATCCCGAATCGCATAGCGATTGATCGGGTTGTCGACCAGGTTTTTATCCGGGCCATACAGGGTCAGTGACCAGAATTCCTTGACCGGCGGCAGTTGGCCCTTGGCGAAATGCAAGATGTAGCGCTTGTTGCCGTCAAGCGGCTGACCATCGACATCGGCATACGCCACAATGTAAGTCGCCTCCTGCGGTTCGTTACAGATGATGCCCCCGGCGGCGCAGATTGCCCGGCCACGGAAGTCATCTTCAAGGCCGGCGCGTCCACCGTTCTTGCGCGAGAAATGCCAGCCATTGACGGGTTTGTTGGCCACGCCTGCCGCAGACATCCCACCCACCATCGGGCGACCACCCTGCGCAGCACGAGCCAGTCCGCGCTTGCTCGCTTCATCAAGCAGCTCGAGTTGGCCATTCAGGCCGGGGCCGATACCCACCGTCGCAAACAGCTCGAGCAGTTGTTTGTCCTTTGCCGCAGGCGGGTTCTGCGCCATGGCCTGGTTGATCGTCTTCCAGTCCGCCAGTGGGTCGCGCTGGCTGTCGGCGGGCACCTGTACATCGCGATTTTCAGGCAGCGTCGCGCCGGGCTTGTCCCACAAACTCAGGGGCACGACCTGGTACTGGTCCTGCAATTTGTTGACGGCCGCAACATCATTGCGGTCTTCGACAAAGGTGCGTCCGAACACCAACGCGTGGGGCGTGCGGGCTCGAATCACACCTTGCACGTTGGCCGGAGTTTCCCCCTGCCAGTCGGGGCCGACGATGAGGAACGCGCCCGCCTTCGATCCCGTCGTGCGTTTGCCGACATAGCCAAAGTTGTCGGCGTACATGTCCGCCAGCTGGAACACGAAATAACGCTCGCCCATGTCAGGATGGGCCAGGACTACCGGCTCCTTGCTCAGGTCGAAGAAGCCCCATGAGTACAGCGTATCGTTGTTGGGCGAGCCGCCATCCTTGTAGTCGGCATCGACGATGTCCCTGAAGTGGTAAAAATGGTTGGGGGCCGCATACGGGAAGGACGCCGCATCAGTGGCCCATTTGTGCCGCAACGTCGCCAATTGCAGGATGGGGAAGGCGTAGATATACGCCTGCACGCCGACCGAGTAAGCGTACTGTTCTTGCCAGTCGCCCACAGGGGGGATCGTTTTTTCATCTTTAGCCAGTGCCGGTGTCAGCATCAGCGCAAGGACGAGGGGTGAGAGGGAGGAACATGAAATTTTCATCGTTGAGCTCTTCCTGTCGTTCAATGAAAAAAGAGGCAGGTCCGTCCGGCTCGAAGGCGAATGGAGATGCCTGTTACGCCGATGTCGCCGACAGCAGCTCACAGCCATCCACCTCGACTATCCTGCTGCGCAGATGATCGGGTACGGTGACGCGCTCTCCGGTCTGGTTCACCAGCCAGACGCAGACCGAATAGCCGTGACCGACCAGTGAGCCGTTCCACACCGAAAACTCCATGCGAAAACTGGTTTTCCTGATCCAGGCAATCCGCGCGCACACGAGGATTTTTTCTCCCTGGAACACCGGCCGGTCGTAGGTGAAGCCGACGTCCTTGATCACCGGCCCCGGTGTATCCGCAGTGAGGCGTGGCACACCGATTTCGGTCAGATAGCCGACCCGTGCCTCTTCGCACCAGGTGAGGTACGCACCATTGTTGGCATGGCCATAAAGATCCAGGTCGCTCCAGCGCGTCTCCAGTTCCTTGGCGAACCACCAACCCTGCTCCACGCCGTAACGCGCCCGGTTCGCTTCGTTCAAATCATTCATTGCACTTACCCTGTCTATTCATCGTTTGGCAGTTGCGCGGCGGCCTGGCGCTGCGCAACCGCTGTCAGTCTCAGAGCGTGCGCGCCACGAGTTCGCGCATGATGTCGTTGGCACCGCCGTAAATGCGCGTCACGCGGCTATCCAGGTAATGCCGCGCTACCGGGTACTCGAGCATGTAGCCGTTGCCGCCGTGCAGTTGCAGGCACTGATCGACCACCTTCGAATACAGTTCCGAGCAATACAGCTTGGCGGCTGCCGCGGCTTCGCTGGTCAGCTTGTGCGCCAGGCACAGTTCCATGCAGCGATCGACGTAGGTCTGGCCGACAGTGATCTCGGCTTTCAGGTCGGCGAGTTTGAAGCGCGAGTTCTGGAAATCGATGATCGGCTTGCCGAACACGGTGCGGCCACGGGTGTAGTCGATGGTGTGATCGAGCACGGCCTGGGCACCGGAAATGCTGCTGACGGCAATCGACAAGCGCTCCCAGGCCAGTTCCCTCATCAACTGAATGAAGCCCTGCCCCGGTACATCGCCGAGCACGTTCGCTTTGGGTACGCGCACATCCTCGAAGAACAGCATGGTGGTGTCCTGCGCATGCAGTCCGACTTTTTTCAGCGGCGTGGATTTGCTCACGCCCGGCCGGTCAGCCTCGACCAATATCAGCGAAATATCCTGCGAGCCCTTGCCGGTATTTCCGGTCCTGGCCACCAGGACGATGATGTTGCAGTTGGTGCCGTTGGAGATGAAGGTCTTGGACCCGTTGATGATGTAGTCATCACCATCGAGCACCGCGCGTGCCTTGACTGCTTGCAAGTCGGAGCCGGTGTTCGGTTCGGTCATGGCCACGGCGGCAATCACTTCACCACTGGCCATTTTCGGCAGCCACTGCTGCTTCTGGGCTTCAGTGCCGAAGTTGATGAAGTAACCGGCGCAGATGTCATGCACCGAAAAACCGTTCAGGCCCGTGGTATTGGCGAAGGCGATTTCTTCGGAGGCGATCATCGAGAAGCGACGATCCAGACCCAGTCCGCCATACGCTTCAGGGGTCGTTGCGTTGAGCATGCCGAGTTCACCGGCACGTCGCCAGATCTCGCGCGGCACACAGCGTTTTTCTTCCCATTGCTCGTGAAACGGGGTGCACTCTTCGCTCAGGAAACGGCGAACGGTGTTACGGAACTCTTCGTGTTCATGCTCGAACAAAATACGGGGGATCATGGCTTTTCCTCAGGGACAAGAGCCGAACATTGCCGGCCAGGCTTGTCCACGATAGGAAATGCCGAGGGGGTACTGTCCCCCTCAGGGAGAGGGGGACGATTGACGCGAAGTTCAGTTGGCGGGAGGCGTCATTTTCTGCAGCTTCATCATCGCCTGTTTCACCGCCAGGCTCTGATAGCTGATGTTGGCCGCGTTGAGGCTCACGCCTTCCTGGAACGGGTACTGCGCAAGGGTGGCCATGAACGCCTGGATTTTGTCCTGGATCGGCACGAACAACCACATCTGGTCGCCAGCCCAACGCGCAGACATTGCCGAGTCCCGGCGAGCTGTCTCGAAAGGGTCAGCCTTCAGATTGGTAACCACCGGCACATTGGTGACCGTCCGGGTTGCAGAGCCGAAGGAGCCGGTCATGCTGGCAAAGGTCACCTTCCAGTCACGCCAGCGTACCGCGTTCAATTCGCCGCCCATGCCGAAGTAGAAGTACTCCTCGCGCGGGCTCTCCTTGGCCTCACCCTTGAAGAAAGGCAGGAAGTTGTAGCCGTCCAGATGCACCTTGTAGGGTTTGCCGTCCAGGGTCGTGCCCTTGGCAAGGTCCTCGCGCAGCTTGGGCAGGCCGGTCGCCGCGGCCAGGGTCGGCATCCAGTCGTTATGGGCGATCAGGGCGTTGGAGTGACTGCCCGGCTTGATCACACCGGGCCATTTCACCAACAGCGGCACGCGGTGCCCGCCTTCGTTGGTGGTGCCCTTCTCGCCATTGAACGGCGAGGTGCCGCCATCCGGCCAGCTGACCTTCTGTGCGCCGTTGTCGGTGGTGTAGATGATGATGGTGTTGTCGGCGATGCCCAGGTCGTCGAGCTTCTTCAGCAACTGACCGACCTGCCCGTCGTGTTCGACCATGCCGTCCGGGTACAGGCCGATGCCGGTCTTTCCATCGGCTTCCTCGTTCAGGTGGGTCCAGACATGCATGCGCGTGCTGTTGAACCAGACGAAGAACGGTTTATCGGCCTGGTGCGCCTTGTCGATGAAGTTCCCGGTGGCCTGGACGAATTCCTCGTCGATGGTTTCCATACGCTTGCGGGTCAACGGGCCGGTGTCCTCGATCTTGCCGTCGGCATAGGAGTGGACCACCCCACGCGGGCCGTACTTTTTGCGGAATTCAGGGTCTTTCGGATAGTAATAGGTCTCGGGCTCTTCCTCGGCATTCATGTGGTACAGATTGCCAAAGAACTCATCGAAACCGTGTTGGGTCGGCAGGTGTTTGTCGCGATCACCCATATGGTTTTTGCCGAACTGCCCGGTGGTGTAGCCCTGCTGCTTCATGACGTTGCCGATCGTTGGCGCCCAGTCCGGGATGCCGTGCTCGGAGCCGGGCATGCCGACGGTCAACAGGCCGGTGCGGAACGGATGCTCGCCGAGCAGAAACGCCGAGCGCCCGGCGGTGCAGGATTGTTCGCCGTAGGCATGGGTGAACAGCACGCCCTCGTTGGCGATGCGATCGATGTTCGGCGTCTCGTAGCCCATCATGCCCTGGTTGTAGGCACTGAGATTGGAGTAGCCGATGTCGTCGCCGAAGATCACCAGGATGTTCGGTTTATCGGCGGCCAGCGCAGTGGACCCCCAGCACCACATCGACGTGGCAAATAGCAAAGCAGGCAGCCATGTTTTAGTGCACTTCATGTTGCATCTCCATTGTTGTTATTCGTTGGGATCAGCACAGGTTTTCAATGTCACGACATGGCCAGGGTCAATCTTTTTCGGATGTACCGGGCTCGTAATGGTCCGGCCACAGCGTGCGCACGGCTTCGCCATCGGTGCGATAGGTGTGGCAGGTGCCGATGACCCAGTGCTTCGGGCGTTTGAAGCCAGGTTCGCGGGTCTCGCGCAGGCGCAGCTGCTCACGCAACAACGGTGCGGTGGTCTGGATCAGGGTGGTGGCCATGGGGCCAAGCAATTCGGTCAGATGCGTACAGCCGCGCTCGCCGCCGACGCGTTCAGCCACCCGTTGTTTGAACCCGGCACCGATTTTCAAGCCCTTCAAAGCCGCGTAGGCGTGGCTGATCTGCTTGCACATGGGCGCGGGCGTGATTTCAGAGCGCGCTTCCACCTGCTGGATCACGAGGTTGGCGTCCACGGTCATCACGATGACCATCTGATGCAGCGCCCCGCCGGCCTCAATGGTGCCAAAGGGCATTTCTGTTTCTCTGCCCTTGATGTCCAGCAAGCGTCCTTCAATGTCGAACAGGCCGTCGCTGCGTAAATACCCGGTACAGGTGACGGTGCGGGTATGCAGCAGTTGCCGCACAGGAGTGGTTGCTTCGTCGTCGGTCATCGAACAGCCTCGCGCCGGAGTCGGGAAAGGCGACCGTGCAACACGGTCGCCGTTGCTTTCTGATCAAACCGTACCCAGGCCGCCACCGCAGACCAGTACCTGGCCCGAGAGGTAGTCCGATTCCGGGATGCAGAACAGATACACGGCGTTGGCCGCTTCGTCCGGGTTGCCGGGACGGCCCAGCGGAATCATGGATTTCGAAGCTTCGACGGTGGCCTGACTGATGCCGACCTTGATTTCCCGCCCTTCGATATTGATGAACTTCGGGTCACCTTCCACCGGCAGGGTCATACGGGTTTCGATGTGACCAAAAGCCACCGCATTGACGTTGACCTTGTAGCGGCCCCACTCCTTGGACAGTGCCTTGGTCATGCCCAGTACACCGGCCTTGGCCGTGGAATAGTTGACCTGGCCGGGATTGCCACTGGCCGATACCGAGGAGATGTTGACGATCTTGCGATTGACCACGCGGCCTTCGGCAGCCTCTTGCTTGGCCGCCGCGCTGATGATCGGCTGAGCCGCGCGCAGGATGCGGAATGGCGCGGTGATGTGGCAGTCGATGATCGCGTACCACTGCTCGTCGGTCATTTTCTGGATCACGCTGTCCCAGGTGTAACCGGCGTTGTTGACGATGATGTCGATGGTGCCGTAGCTGTCCATCGCGGTCTTGACCAGGCGATCGGCGAAGTCAACGGCCGTCACGCTGCCCACGCAGGCAACGGCGTCACCGCCAGCGGCGCGGATTTCTGCGACCACTTCCTCGGCCGGCGCAGCGTCCAGATCGTTGACCACGATACGGGCACCTTCGCTGGCCAGTTTCAACGCCACGCTACGACCGATACCACGGCCGGAGCCGGTGACCAGGGCGACTTTACCTACGAGCTTTTTCATTGTTGGGTTCCTGCCAATGTTTTTGTCATTGAGTTCAAGCTACGGCGACGATGGCGTCACCGGTCAGGCGAGGTTCGCCGTGTTGGTTGTTGCACTGGATCTGCAGGCGCACGCGTTTTTCGCCGTCGGCTTCGTATTTCTCGACAATGCGCCCGGTCAGGTGCGGGACATGGCCGAGTTGGGTGATACCGACGAAGCGCATCGACAAAAAGCGGATCTGCGCTTGCGGCACCCAACCGGTCAGCAGCCGGCCAAGGTAGGCGGCCGACAGCATGCCGTGGGCAAACACATCGGGTTGGCGCGAGCGGCGTGCAAAATCGAGGTCGATATGCACCTGGTTGTGATCGCCGGACGCGCCGGCATACAGCGCCAGCGTGGTGCGATTGACCGGTGGCAACTGCAACGGCGGGAGTGCGTCACCCACCTGTAGCTCGCTGTATAGAGGGATCGTCATGTCTGCTCCTCAGCGCTGCACCACCGACGAACGAACGTCGGCGATGTGCTCACCCATCTGGTTGGTCACACGGGTTTCGCTGACCACGAATTGCAACGCGCCGTTCTTCTTATCGTAGACGTCGACAATCCGGCTATCGAAGGTCAGCACGTCGCCGGCGAACGCCATCCGGTGATAGGTGAAGCTTTGCTCTGCATGCAGGATGCGCCCGAGGTCAAAGCCCATGATGCCTTCGACGATATGGTCGGTATCCCGGCCTTCACGCTCGAGGCAAAACAGGAACGTCGGCGGCATCGGCAGGGATTTGTGCCCCGCCGCCCTGGCCGCCGCTTCGTCGGTATAGACAGGATCGGTTTCGCCGATGGATTTGGCGAAGAAACGCAGGCGCCCCTTCTCCAGCTCGGCAGTGGTCACGCCGAGCGAACGGCCGATCAGACTGATGTCTGCCATTGCACTGGGTTCCTTGCAGGTGATTGGGAAAACGCGCGCTCCAAGCGAGCGCGCGTACAGCTGATCAGCCGCGACCGAACAGGGTCACGATGCCTGCGCCACCCAGACCCAGGTTGTGTTGCAGCGCGTGCTGCAGGCCTTCGACCTGACGGTCACCGGCGGTGCCGCGCAGCTGGTGGGTCAGTTCATAGCACTGGGCAAGACCGGTGGCGCCCAGCGGATGTCCCTTGGACAGTAGGCCGCCCGACGGGTTGACCACGACCTGGCCACCGTAGGTGTTGTCGCCATCCATCACGAACTTCTCGGCGCCGCCTTCAGGGCAGAAGCCCAGGCCTTCGTAGGTCAGCAGTTCGTTCTGGGCGAAGCAGTCGTGCATTTCGCAAACACGAATGTCTTCCGGACCGACACCGGCTTTTTCGTAGACTTCCTGCGAGGCGCGCTGAGTCATGCCGACACCGACGATGCTGATCATCGACGGCGGATCGAACGCGTCCGGCTTATCGGTGACCAGCGACTGGGCGAGGATGGTCACGTCGGTGCGCAGGCCATGTTTCTTGGCGAAGCGCTCGGAAACGATGATCGCCGCAGCACCGCCACAGGTCGGCGGGCAAGCCATCAGGCGAGTCATCACACCCGGGAAAATCACCTGGTCGGCCATCACGTCTTCAGTGGTGATGACTTTCTTGAACACCGCCAGCGGGTTGTTGGCAGCGTGACGGCTGGCCTTGGCGCGAATCGCCGCGAAGGTCTCCATCTTGGTGCCGTACTTTTCCATGTGCTCTTTGCCGGCGCCGCCGAACAGGCGCAGCGCGTTCGGCATGGCATCGCCTTCCGGGAAGATCTGGCTGGACACGGCCATACCCTTGCCGTAGGTGCCTGGACGGTCCAGCCAGTGATCCTTCAGCGCGCCCGGCTGCATCTGCTCGAAACCGAACGCCAGCGCGCAATCGACGGCGCCGCTTTCCACAGCCTGGCGAGCCAGGTACAGGGCGGTCGAACCGCTGCCGCAGTTGTTGTTGACGTTGACCACCGGGATACCGCTCAGGCCCACTTCGTACAGCGCCGACTGGCCGCTGGTGGAATCGCCGTACACATAGCCGGCATACGCCTGCTGCACCAGGTTGTAATCAACGCCCGCATCCTTCAGGGCCAGGCGAATGGCCTGCGCGCCCATCTCGATGTAGCTGAGGCTGGCACCAGGCTTGGTGAACTGAATCATGCCGACGCCGGCTACGTAAGTTTTCTGCGACATCATTTTCTCCAAGGTCAGTTGAAAGGCTCCGTTCGTCGCGTTGGTCTGGCGGCGATCACAGCAACCCCTGGATCGATAGTTACGTAAACCGGCCTGACTCCTGCCCCCTCCTGTTGAGGGGGATGGGTCGAACTGCCCTGCATGGCTGGCAGCACGCCCGAAAAGCACTGCTGCCCCCCTCCCCACCACCTGCCTGCCCCCCTCTCCCCGAGGGGGCATCGCTCGCCTGCATTGCGATTAGCGTTGCCCCCAGCTCGACCAAAAACAACAACAAAAATCACACAGGTAGCCGCAACGTGACTCTCGTCCGCACTGCATCAGATTCAACTCCACCACGGCATTTTTTTTGCTGCTGCTCTCACCTGCTCAACCGCCGCGAACAACCCGGTCAACTGGACTGACTTCCCGTCGTTTTGAAATTTGCAATTGGAGCGCCACATGACAATAAGAAAGTACGAAGCCTTCCAGCCGCAGTTGCTGGCAGTGGCTGTCGCGCTGGGCGTTAGCGCTCAGGCACAGGCCATTGATTTCAACATCGGGGAGATCCAGGGGCAGTTCGATTCGTCGCTGTCGATTGGCGCCAGTTGGGCCGCAGCCGATCCGGATCCGAAGTTTGTTTCCAACTTCAACTCAGTAGGCGCAAACGGCAACTCGTCGGCACGCAACGCCGACGATGGCCGATTGAATTTCAAGAAAGGCGAGACCTTCTCGAAAATCTTCAAGGGCGTTCACGATCTGGAGTTGAAATACGGCGACAGTGGCGCCTTCGTGCGTGGCAAGTACTGGTACGACTTCGAGCTCATGGATGAGCACCAATCGTTCTACGACATCGATGATCACGGCCGTGATCGCGCCGCCAAGTCTTCAGGCGCAATGTTCCTCGACAGTTTCATCTACCACAACTACACGATCGACGAACTGGCGGGCAACGTACGCCTGGGCAAGCAGGTGGTGAGTTGGGGTGAGAGCACCTTTATCAGCAACGGCATCAACGCGATCAACCCGGTCGACGTGACCGCCTTGCGTCGCCCGGGCGCCGAGGTCAAGGAAGGCCTGATCCCCGTGAACCTGCTGTATGTGTCACAAAGCCTGAGCGAGAACTTCAACGCCGAGGCGTTCTATCAGCTGGAGTGGAAAAAGTCGGTCGTCGATAACTGCGGGACCTTCTTCAGCGTCGACCCGATCGCCAAGGGCTGTACTGATCGCAACGTACTGGCCGGCCTCGACCTGGCGCCAGGTGTGGCCAGCAACACCGCGACAATCCCCCAGATCAATGCCGGGGCACTGGATGATGTTTACCTGCCGCGCGCCAAGGACAAGGATGCTCGCGACGGTGGCCAGTACGGCCTGGCCTTGCGCTGGAACGTGCCGGAATTGAACGACACCGAGTTCGGCGCTTATGCCTTGAACTATCACAGCCGCAGCCCCTCGGTCAGCTTCACGCAAAACACTTCGACAGTGCCCGGGCTGGCCCAACAGGTTCGCGCGACCCGCTACTTCGTCGAGTATCCCGAAGACATCCGCCTATATGGTTTGAGTTTCGCCACCAACTATGAAGGCGTCGCGTTGGGCGGCGAAGTCAGCTACCGCCCCAACCAGCCCTTGAGCATCAATGGTGCCGATCTCAACTACGCAGCCACCGGCGTTTCGCCGCTGACGCCGGTGTTCACCTCCGGGTTTGCCAGCAAATCTGCCGGCGCCTACTTGCCTGGCTACAAACGTATGCCTGTGACCCAGGCGCAATTGACCGCCACCAGGTTCTTCAATCAGGTCCTGGGCGGCGAGCGTCTGACCCTGATCGGTGAAGTCGGCTACACCCACATCAGTGGCCTGGGTGCAACCGACGGCACCGACCTGCGCTTCGGCCGCAGCACCACCTTCGGCCCCGGCATTTTGCCGGGAGCCGCCGGAGCGGCCACCTGCGCCGGTAGCCCGACACAGGTTCCCGGCGCGCCCGCCGGCACAACCCGGCCGAGCAACCCGCAACAGGAATGCAACAACAAGGGCTTCTACAGCACCAGCTCCTGGGGTTACCGCACGCGCGCCAGCCTGAATTACCCGAACGCCATCGCTGGCGTAAACCTCACACCGAACGTGGCCTGGTCCCATGACGTCAATGGCCGCAGCCCGACCTTTGAGGAAGGCGCCAAGGCGATCAGTGTCGGCCTGGATGCGGATTACCAGAGCACCTACACCGCGAGCCTCAATTACACCAACTTCTTTGGTGGTGATTTCAATACCCAGACTGATCGCGACTTCCTTTCACTCAGCTTCGGCGTGAACTTCTAACAGGCGTCAGACGGAGGAAATACAGCATGAAAACCACATCCATGATGCAAGCGGGCGCTTTGGCGCTGAGCCTGTTGGCCACCAGCGTAATGGCCGCAGTATCCCCTGAAGAAGCCGCCCAGTTGGGCACGACGCTGACTCCGCTGGGCGGGCAAAAGGAAGGCAATGCCAACGGTAGCATCCCTGCCTGGACCGGTGGCTTGAAAACCAATGCCGCACCGGTGACCAATGGGTTCGTCGGCAACCCGTTCGAAAATGAGAAACCCTTGCTGGTGATCACACCGGCCAACGCCGAACAGTACAAAGACAAGCTGACTCCAGGCCAGCTCGCAATGTTCAAGCGTTATCCCAACAGCTACAAAATCCCGGTATACCCAACCCACCGCACCAGCTCATCGCCACAAAAAATCTACGACATCGTGAAGAAAAACGCGGTGTCTACGCAGCTCGTCAATGACGGCAACGGCGTCGGCAACTTCGGTGATGCGCATTACTTCCCCTTTCCGATTCCAAAATCCGGCGTAGAGGTCTACTTCAACCATGCGACCCGTTATCGCGGGGGTGGCTACACAAGAGGAACCGCCCAGGCCGTTCCTCAGCCTGACGGCTCATACATCATCGTCCAGATTGAAGAAGAAATGGGCTACCCGGAAAAGATGCAGGGCGTTGATCCGGCAACAGCGGCGAACGTTTTGTACTACTACAAGAACACCATTACCGGGCCGGCGCGGCTGGCCGGTACTGTATCGCTGATCCATGAAACCATCGACCAGATCAAAGACCCCCGCCAGGCCTGGGTCTACAACGCCGGGCAACGCCGAGTACGTCGCGCGCCGCAACTGGCCTACGATGGGCCGGGCTCTGCATCCGACGGCATGCGTACCTCCGACAACGCCGACATGTTCAACGGAGCACCGGATCGCTATGACTGGAAGCTGGTTGGCAAGAAGGAAATGTACATCCCCTACAACAACTACAAGCTGCAATCACCCGACGTGAAATACGCTGATATTCTCAAGCCGGGGCATATCAACCAGGATCTCTCGCGCTATGAGCTGCACCGCGTCTGGCATGTCGAGGCCACGTTGAAGCCGAGCCAGCGCCATATCTACGCCAAGCGCGATATGTATTTCGACGAGGACAGCTGGACGCTGGTGGAAGCCGATCACTACGACGGCCGCGGTCAACTGTGGCGAGTGGCCGAAGGCTATCCCTTCAGCGACTACGTGAACGGCATCACCGTCTATGCCGTGCAAAGCATCGCCGACCTCGTCGCTGGCCGCTACGTAGCATTCGGCATGATGAACGAGACCGGAAAAGGACCGAACTACGACGTCAGCTACAAACTGGCGGACTTCACGCCCTCGGCGCTACGCAATGCCGGCGTGCGTTGATCGTTGATCTCTGACCTGTAGGAGCGAGCCTGCTCGCGATGGACGTTAACGATAACGCGCCCTGTCTGAATGATCGCGTTGTCCGGCCGTTCTTCGCCAGCAGGCTGGCTCCCACAGGGAGAGCCCGGGTTTACTCGGGACCTGTGGCCACTGAAGCCCCCTGTAGGAGCTGCCGCAGGCTGCGATCTTTTGATCCTGCCTTTAAAAGATCGCAGCCTCGTTGCACTCGACAGCTCCTACAGGGGCGTCGTTTATTGACTGGCTGTGGTCAACAGCGCATGCAACATGCGCGCGATCAACAGCGGGGTGTCGTTGTCAGTCAGGTAGCCGGGGTTTTCCAGCAACATCGCCCTGGGTAAAGCCAGCAGTGTCTGGTAAACCAGAAATTCGGCCTTCTCCCGATCCTTCACCACCACTTCGCTGGCAAAGCGCTGCATCAGTGTCGCTGTCGCGGTGGTGTCCCAGATCTGCCTGGCCTTTATCAGATCCAGCCGCACCAACTCGTCGTAATGGGTGGCGCGAACGCTGAACACCGGATCGAACAGGGTTTTCTTGTAATGGGCCGCCAGACCGACCCGCAAGGTCAGGACGATCCCGTCGAACAGCGTTGCGCTGGCCGGCAATGCGCTGATGCCCGCCAGCAACTCGGTGTGAACTTCGGCGCGATAGTCCTCGAAGATCGCCGCAATCAGCGCCTCCATCGTCGGGAAGTATTCGTAGATCGAACTGATCGCCACGCCCGAGTCTTCAGCCAGACGCAGGGCGGACAAAGCAGCCCGCCCTTCTTTTTCAAGAATCTGCCGCCCGGTCTGCTTCAGCGCCGAGACCAGGGCGATAGACCGCGCCTGCCGTGGTGCCTTGCGCGGTTGCGCCGGCACTTCGACCTGAAGAACGCCGTCATCCCCGGTGTTTTTGTCATTCATAGGATTTCCCGGTAGATCGCCAGTACATCTTCGTACCGCACTTCCCGTGGATTATTGCCGAGCAAACGCAGTTGTTTCATCGCATCGGTTGCCAGCGCCTCGATGTCGGACTCGACGATCCCCACTTCGCTCAAGCGCGCTGGCAGGCAAAGTCCATCCGCCAACGAACCCAGGTATTCGACCAGCGCGGACGCCTTGTGCCTGTCGCAACCCTCGATACCCGGCAGGACAATGGGGGCCAATTGGGCATACAGGTGCGCCACGGCGTCGAGGTTGAAGCGCATCACCGGTCCCAGCACCAACGCATTGGATACCCCGTGCGGGACATGAAAACGCGCACCGATCGGATAGGCCAGGGCATGTACCGCCGCCACCGGCGCGTTAGCGAACGCCATACCTGCCAGGCAGGCACCGAGCAGCATGTCTTCCCGTGCTTTGAGGTGGGTGCCGTCATTACAGGCCTGGAACAGGCTGCCGGACAACAGCTGCAATGCTTCGCGCGCCAGGCAGTCGGAAATCGGGTTTTTCAGGTGTTTGGTGGTGTACGCCTCAATGGCATGGACCATGGCATCGATCCCTGTCGCTGCCGTGACATGCGCAGGCAAACCAAGGGTCAGTTCTGCATCCAGTACAGCCAGGTCAGGCAGCAGCAAGGGCGAAATAACGACATTCTTCTCGCCCGCACCGGTGGTCACTACCGAGACTGCGGTCACTTCCGAGCCAGTCCCCGCGGTGGTCGGCACCAGAATCAGCGGCAGACGCGGCCCCTTGGCCTGGTTGATGCCATACACCTCGGCCAATGATTCTTGACTGCGGGCCAGCAGGGCCGCCAGTTTGGCGGCATCCAGCGAACTGCCGCCCCCCAGACCCACCACACAATCGGCGCTACAGGCCTTCGCCGCGTCCACCGCGGCCAGAATCACCGATTCAGGCGGATCGGCCTGCACCTGGGAAAACACCGTGACGGCGATGTTTTCGCGCACCAGGCCGTCAAGCACCCCATCGAGCAATCGCGCGGCAATGACGCCCGCATCGGTCACCAGTAATACCGACAGACAACCCATGGCTTTCACTTGCGTGGCCAGCCGGGTCGAAGCGCCCGCTTCAATGACGATTGATGGGGTGGTCTGGAATGTCATTTTCAGCATGAAAACCTCACGAGTTTCTGAGTGGCCGCAGGGGTGGCGAATGCACGACGCGCACGTCCTCCGGAAACCTCTCACGCTAGCGATTTGACGAGCGCCGAGGTCCCCTCGTTCGGGGTGGGGAGATTTAAACAATCAAGATCAAAAGATCGCAGCCTGCGGCAGCTCCTACATTGACCGGGTTGCATCCTGTAGGAGCTGCCGAAGGCTGCGATCTTTTGATCAAGCAAACACAGAGTGATCCGTACAAACTTCCGAGCGAACACTTATTTACCTTGTTTATCAATCACTTGAACTAAACCATCAAACGCCAGAATCCGGAATAAAACCGCGCCAGTCATCCCCATACTCGAACCCTGCCCTACCCGGCCCCGGCCGGTTTTTTTTCACCTTCGAGTAGCGAGCCAGACGATGCCCACTGCGCAACAGTCAATAGAACAAAAAACCAAGCTCCTGCTGACCAACCCTGCAAAACTGGTCAACTATTCCCAGCTTGCCTGGCACCAACTGCCCCGCGCGGAAGTTCAAGCGATGCAGTTGTGCGGCTTGCAACAGCGTTTCGCAGACCTGCGAGAGCGCATACCGGTACTGAAGAAGCTTGCCGACGCTGAAGGCATCGAACACATCGAGCAGCTCGACGATGCTGTGCCGTTGCTGTTCGAGCACACCGTCTACAAGTCCTATCCGCCGTCGCTGCTGGAAAAACGCAGCTTCGCCCAGATCAACAAATGGCTGGCGAAACTGGTGACACCGGAGATCGGCGAGGCCGTCATGGCCGCCGACGTCAGCGCCTGCCAAGGCCTGGACGACTGGTTCGAGACCATGGACAAGGCTGTGCCGGCCCTGCGCATCAGCCATACCTCGGGCACCTCCGGCACCCTCTCGTTCCTGCCACACGGAGTACGCGAGTTCGAGAAAACCTTCGAGATACGCCGCTTGTTCGCCTGGAACATGGACGGCCCGGACACGCCGCCACCCGAGCTGCACACCGCCTACCCTTACTACCGCAAGGGTTACCTGAGTCATGTGCGCGCCAACGAATTCATGATCAAGGTGCTGCTGCCGGACGAAGCGCATTTCCATGCAGCCTACCCGTCGACGCTCTCCACCGACATGCTGCACCTGGGCGCAAAGATTCGCGCGGCGTATGCCAAGGGCACCCTCGACCGCCTCGACATCAGCCCGGAATTGCTGGCCCGTAAAAAACAGTTCGATGAATTGCAGATGGAGGCGCCGCAGCACCTGGCGACGTTCTTCGAGCAGATGGCCTCGCAACTCAAGGGCAAGCAGGTCTACATCGGTGCGACCTGGAACCTGTTGCACAACATGGCCAAGGCCGGCCTGGAGTGCGGCCTGGAGAACGTGTTCCATGCCGATTCCTACATCAGCACCACGGGTGGCGCCAAGGGCGTCGTGCAACCTGAAGGCTGGCGCGAGGACGTGTTGCGCTTCACCGGCGCCAAAGCGTTGCATGAAACCTATGCCATGTCGGAAGTCATCGGCGGCTCCCACGCTCGCTGCGAACACGGCCACTTTCACCTGGCCCCAACGGTGATCGCCTACCTGCTCGATCCGGACACCAGCAAGCCGTTGCCACGTGAAGGCCGGGTCACCGGGCGTGCCGCGTTCTTCGATCTGGGCGCCGACGTGCGTTGGGGCGGCTTCATCACCGGCGATGAAATCACCATCGAATGGGACAAACCCTGCGCCTGCGGCCGGCCGAGCCAATACGTCGTCGGGCCCATACAGCGCTACAGCGAAAAGAACGGCGGCGACGACAAGATCACCTGCGCCGCCACTGAAGACTCCCACCGCGAAGCGATGGATTTCCTGAACACCTTCGAAGGCTGAAACCATGACCCAACCTATCGCGCCGATGATCATTCGCGGCCAAGTCATTACCGACAACCTGATCGAAGTGGGCGGCCGTGGCGGTGACCTCGCCTTCCTCACCCCCGATGCGCACCAGTACATCGACAAACTGCCGCTGGGTAACCCGGCAAGGCTGGCCGACCTGTACACGCTCAGCTTCGAGGACATCCTCGATTATGCGCAGGCTCTCGGCGAGCGCCTCGACTTCGCCAGCAACCCCTACCTGCAGGAAGCCTGCGAACTGTCCTACCTGACCGCGCCCACCACACCGACCATGGTCAAGGGCAGCTACATGGGGCTGCGCCACATGCTCACCCGCGAAGCGATCATCGAAGCGGTGGAAAGCACCGTGGGCATCAAGTATCTGGAAGGCTGGGTCAAACAGCAGTTGATCGACGGCACCGAACTGGAAACCCGCTGCTTTGGCGCGCGCACCCTGCACATCGTCGCCGGCAACGCGACCTCCCTGTCACTGCTAACCATCATCCGCAATATGGTGCTGCGCAGTGATGCGATCATCAAGGCACCGTCCAACGACCCGTTCACCGCCCTGGCCATCGCCCGCACCATGGTCGACATGGCGCCAGACCACCCGCTGACCAGACACCTCAGCGTGGCTTACTGGAAAGGTGGCGACCAGGTCTTCGAACAACGCCTGTACCAACCGCAGAACCTCGAGAAGATCGTGGCCTGGGGCGGCTATGCCTCGATGAAGCATGTGACTCAGTACATCCAGCCCGGGCTGGAACTGATCTCCCTCGATCCGAAACGCAGCGCCAGCATCATCGGCAAGGGCACGTTCACCAGCGAAGCGAACATGCGCGAAGCCGCCGTGCGGCTGGCCATGGACATTGGTGCGCTGAACCAGAAAGGCTGCGTTTGCGCACGGGTGGTCTACGTGCAAAGCGGAACCGACGAGGCAGGTCTGGCGCAGTTGAATACATTCGGCCGTTACGTCTACGACGCCCTGCACACCCTGCCCAACACCCTCAGCACGGTGCCCAAGCGCTACGACCAGAACCTCAAGGCCCACGTCGATGCGCTGCGCCTGGATGACGAGTGGTACCAGGTGATCGGTGGCAAGGACGGCGAAGGCGCGATCATCTGCTCGCAGATTCCGGAGCCGGTGTCCTTCGCCACCCTGCTCGACGACCGCACGGCCAACCTGGTGCCGGTCGATGAGTTGAGCGAAGTCATGGACGCCGTGGATTCCTACACCCAGACCGTCGGTATCTATCCGGAAAGCATCAAGGATGAACTCAAGGACATCCTGCCGCTGTATGGCGCGCAACGCATCGTCTCGCTGGGCTATGCGGCGGCCATGAAATGGGCCGCTCCGCAGGATTCGATCGAGCCGCTGCGGCGCATGGGCAAGTGGATCTCCAATCAGATTGCCTCGCCCGAAACCTCACCGGCGCCCTGGTTGCGCCCGTCTATCTGACCTTCCCTGTGCCCCGACCTCTGTCGGGGTACGCGTTTCCTCTATCAGGAGTCCCCCATGTCAACTTGTCTAGGATTTGCCGCCCATGAGGCCCACGGCGCGCTGACGCCCATTCGTTTCGAGCGGCGGGCCCTGCGTGCCGATGACGTGGCCATCGATATCGCCTACTGCGGCGTCTGCCACTCGGACGCCCACCAGGTGCACAACGACTGGAACAACACTGTGTACCCTTGCGTACCTGGCCACGAGATCGTCGGCCATGTGACCGCCGTTGGCAGCAGCGTCAGCCGCTTCAGGATCGGTGACCGGGTCGCGGTCGGATGCCTGGTCGACAGTTGCCAGCAGTGCACGCCGTGCGCAGAGCATCAGGAACAACTGTGCAGCCACGGTCCAACGCCTACGTACAACGGCAAGGATCGCGTCAGCGGCGAAAACACCCTGGGCGGCTACTCCGACCATATCGTCGTGCGCGAAGCCTTTGTGCTGCGCTTGCCGGAACGTCTCGATCCACGTTTCGCCGCGCCGCTGCTGTGCGCCGGCATCACCGTGTGGAACCCGATGCGCCGCTACGGCGTGGGCAAGGGTTCGAAAGTCGCCGTCGTCGGTCTGGGCGGGCTGGGTCATATGGCGGTGAAACTGGCCGTCGCCCTCGGTGCCGAAGTCACCGTGATCACCACCTCACCCGGCAAGGCCGACGACGCCCGCGCCCTGGGTGCCAACCATGTGCTGCTGTCGAACGACCAGCAGGCAATGCTCGCCGCGACCAATGCCTTCGAATTTATCCTCGACACCATTCCCAGCCGCCACAACGTCAACCCGTACCTGATGCTGCTCGGTCGCGACGGCGTGATGGTGCTGGTCGGTGCCATCGAACCGCTGGAACCGATCCATGGCGGCCTGCTGATGCGCAACAACCGCACCCTCGCCGGCTCGATCATCGGTGGCGTCCAGCCCACTCAGGAACTGCTCGATTTCTGCGCTGAACACCAGGTACTGCCGAGCTGCGAAATGATCGGCATCCAGGACATCAACACGGCGTTCAGCCGCTTGCAAACCAACGACGTGAAGTACCGCTTCGTGATCGACATGACCACCTTGCGTTATGTGACGCTGGAATAAGGCTCCCGCGTTGCGGTGCCCGGCACCGCAGCGCGCTGGCCATTTCCCCGCGTACCAGACAATAAAAACAATCGGTTTACCGTGCAGGAGTATTCCATGAATCAACTCGAGCAAACCTTGCCGCTCACCGGGGCAAGCCCTTGCGCCGATCTGGCGAGCATCTATCGCAAGGTCATCTGGCGCCTGATGCCCTTTCTGCTGGTCGCGTTCATCATCAATGCGATCGACCGCATCAACATCTCCTTCGCCAAGCTGCGCATGGCCGAGGACATCCTGTTGAGCGATGCCGCCTATGGCATCGGTGCCGGCATCTTCTATTTCGGCTACATCCTCTTTGAAGTCCCCAGCAACCTGTACATGCAGCGCGTCGGTGCCCGCGCCACGCTGACGCGGATCATGGTGCTCTGGGGACTGGTAACGGTGGCGACGGCGTTCGTCACCACACCCAATCAGCTGATCGCCGCCCGCTTGCTGTTGGGCATGGCTGAAGCCGGCTTCTTTCCGGGCGTGATCCTGTACCTGACCTACTGGTTTCCTTCGGCATTGCGCGGGCGCATCACGGCGGCGTTCATGATGTCGGGGGTGGTCGCCGGGATCATCTGCGGCCCGCTGGCCGGCGCGATCATGTCCAACCTGCATGGCTGGCTGGGGTTGCGCGACTGGCAAATGCTCTTCGTACTGACCGGCCTCCCGGCCATCGCACTGGGCATTTTTGGCTGGTTCTGGTTGACCGACCGGCCGGCGCAGGCCACCTGGCTCAGCGTCGAACAGAAACAAGCGCTGGCCGAAGTGCTGGAAAACGAGCCGGGCAAGCGCCAGGGCGGCTTTGCCCAAGTACTGCGCGACCCGCGGCTGTACATCGCCGGGCTGGTGTATTTCTGCATCTACAGCGGCTCGAACACCGTGTCTTACTGGATGCCCACGCTGATTCGGGATTTTGGCCTGCTGGACCTGAAAACCATCGGCATGGTCTCCAGCCTGCCTTATCTGGGCGCGATGGTTGGCATGTACCTGCTCGGGCGCAGTTCCGATCGTCATCTGGAACGGCGTTGGCACCTGGCCTCGACGCTGATGGTCAGCGCCTGCTGCTTCATCCTGCTCGGTTTCGTCCAGGGACATGTCGCCCTGTCGATCGGATTGCTGGCGCTCGGCGCGGCGGCGGCTTTGTCCGCTGTCCCCCTGTTCTGGACCATTCCACCGGCATTACTCGGTACGGCCGGTGCCGCCGGCGGGATCGCGGTCATCAGCAGCATCGGCCACCTCGCCGGGGTTGCCAGCCAGGCCATGGTCGGCGCGATCAAGACGGTCACCGGCAGCCTGTATCTGGCCTTCGACGTGATCGGCGCGGTGCTGGTGTTCGGCACCTTGCTGCTGCTGATCGCAATCCCTGCACGCAGCCTGAATGAACGGCGCAAGCCACCACAATAAGATCAAAAGATCGCAGCCTGCGGCAGCTCAGGGGAAACGCATATACCTGACTCACGCGTACACCTGTAGGAGCTGCCGCAGGCTGCGATCTTTTGATTCAAAACCAGGCCGGCCGGTAGGCCGCCTCGGCTGCTTTTGATTTTGATTTTCTTGCCCCATCGAGAGGCCGAGCGCAGGTTCTGCGCAGTGGGCAACCCGGCATGGATGCCGGGTTAGCCGCCCCCGGCCATGGATGGCCGATGGCGGCGGGCCCACGGAGCAGGACCGGAGCGAGGGCATGCCGAGCATTAGCGAGGCACCGAACGAAAGGGGCAAGAGCCCTTGGTTACTTGGGGCTTTTCCAAGTGACTCGCTGTAAGAGCGAAACCGTCAGTGGCCGTTACCGCAGGAATGGATATGTACTCGGTCACCAGGAATCTGGTCGGCTAGAAGGCCGCCAAGATCAGATCAAGAGCAAGATCAAAAGATCGCAGCCTTCGGCAGCTCCTACAGGGGGTTGGGGGCGCCCGTGAATCAGATGTCGACCAGCAATTGCGCGAGCGCGGTACGCATTGGCCCGGACAAACTGACCGGTCGACGCGATTCGCGCCCGACGTAGACATGCACGAAGTGCCCCTGCGCTGCCGCCAGCGCCTCACCTTCGCGGAACAGGCCCACTTCATAGCGCACGCTTGAGCCGCCGAGCCGGGTGACTCGTACGCCGGCATCGATGACATCGGGGAACGCAATCGGGGCAAAGTAGTTGCACTGGGTTTCGACCACCAGGCCGATGGTTTCGCCGCGTTCATAATCGAGCAGGCCTTCACTCAGCAGAAAGCCGTTCACAACGGTATCGAAGTAGCTGTAGTAGTTGACGTTATTGATATGGCCGTAAACGTCGTTGTCCATCCAGCGGGTTTGGATCGGACGGAAATAGCGGTAGGCTTCGCGCGTATGCGCGTCGGGTTTGGACATGGGGAAACACACCTGCAATGAAATGGCCTGGTTCAAGGATTGCGCACGTCGCCGCAGCCACGTGCGCAATGAACCGTTTTATTCGAAAATCACTTTTTGCCGGCTACCGCACCAGGTCTCGGCGCGCTCGACATAGCGTTCCTCGATTTGCGTGCGGCGGATCTTCATGGTCGGGGTGAGTAACCCGCCATCGATGGTCCAGTGGTCTTTAACCACCACCAGGCAGTCCAGCTGTTCATGATCTTCCAGCTGCGCATTGACTTGATCGAGCAGCTCTTGCAGCTCAACGGCCAGATCGCTGCGCTGCACGCCGCAAGCCAACGCCAGGCGTGTTTCCTCGGACAACGTGACCAGCGCAAAAGGCTGCGGCAGCCCTACCCCGGTCACACAGACTTCGCTGAGGCGTGGATGGCCGCCAAGCTTTGCCTCGATCGGCACTGGCGCGACGTACTTGCCCTTGGCCGTCTTGAACAGTTCCTTGACCCGGCCAGTGATACGCAGTCGCCCCAGTTCATCGAGTTCGCCACGGTCGCCCGTCTTGAAGAAACCATCGGGCAGATAGCTCTCGGCGGTCAACTCCGGTTGCTTGTAATAGCCCAGCATCTGCCCGGGGCTCTTGACCAGAATCTCGCCGTCTTCGGCAATTCGGCACTCAACGCCTGGCAAGCACTCACCCACATAGCCAACGCGCACCCGACCGGTGCGGCTGAAATGAGAGCAGGCGAAGTTTTCCGACATGCCATAGCCATCGAGCAGTTCAAGGCCGAGCTGGCGGTACCAGTTGATGATCGGCACTGGCAATGGCGCTGAGCCGGTAAACGCGGTGTGAACATGATTGAGCCCCAGCGCACCGAGGATCTTCTCTTTCATTCGCCCTGCTTCAATGGGATCGGCGAATGCAGCTTCCTGCTCCTCGGTCGGGATTTGTGCGTTGATCCCCTGATAGAACTTAGCCCACAACCGCGGCACCGAAAAGAACACCGTAGGTTGTGCGCGACGCAGGTCCGCGCCGAAGGTTTGCAGGCAATCGTTGAAAAACACATGCATGCCGTAACGCAACGAAGTCGATTCGACGCCTTGTCGTTCGGCACCATGGGCCAACGGCAGGTACGACAGCAGGCGCTCCTGGGGGCCGGGGCCACCCTTACTGTTATAGAGCGCCGTAGCATTGATCTGCGCCACATTGCACATGGTCCCGAAACTGTGCATGACGCCCTTCGGATGACCGGTGCTGCCCGAGGTGTAGATGACGGTGGCCAGGTCCGCCGGCTCCGGCAACGTGATCCGGGCAAGTGGTGCCGACTCGGCAATGATGTCCAGCCACTGATCGCCCTCGGAACGTGGCGAAAGCGGCAGGCTGATGACCGGCATGTTGGCCGGAACACCTTTGCTCGCGGCTTTCCACGCGGCCTCTTCGCCATCGAGCCGGCCCACGAACAACAAGCGCACCTCGGCATGCTTGAGTACATAGGCCACGGTGTCGGCGCTCGCCGTCGAGTACAGTGGCACGCTGATGTGCCCGCTCATCCAGATCGCCAGGTCGGCGATGATCCAATGGGCGCTGTTCTTGCCCAGGATCGCGATCGTCGAACGGCTCGGCAGGTCCAACGATTGCAGGTAAGCGGCCATGCGCCGGGCCTGGTCGCCGACCTCGCGCCAGCTGTAATCGAACACCATGCCATTGGGGCAAGGTTGTGTCAGGTACACCGAATCAGGTGTGGTGCGCTCCCAATGCTCAAACCAGTGCAGCAGTGTCATTTGCTCTTGTTGTTCGTTCATGACAGGTCCTACGATTTTGAAGGCGGTGTAGCCGCCTGATTATTTTAATCGAGTTGTCGCATGCCGTATCGTGCGCAAGGCTTCAGCCTCAAGGCTAATCGCAGCGATACATGGTCACCACACAGGCGCCGCCAATACTGATGTTGTGTTGCAAGGCGACACGGGCATAGGGCACCTGACGATTCGCCGCTGTCCCGCGCAACTGCCAGACCAGTTCGGCACACTGGGCAAGGCCTGTCGCACCGAGTGGATGCCCCATGGACAACAATCCGCCCGAGGGATTGATGACCCGGTTGCCGCCATAGGTGTTGTCGCCATCCTCGACGAGTTTCTCGGCATCGCCTTGCCGACAGAAACCGAGCGCTTCATACAGCAGGATTTCACTGGCGGTAGAGCCGTCATGGAGTTCGCACACATCGACCTCTTCCGGGCCAATGCCTGCCCGTTCATAGACGTCACGCGCTGCGGCGAAACCCAGCTCATAACCCACCGCACGGTTAGCGCAACCCTCGCTGAAACTGCCGGACAGATCGGTGGTCATGGCCTGCGCCGCAATGAAAACCGGGTCGCTGATCCCGCGTTTCCTGGCGAACTCATCGGAGCACAGCACCACGGCCGCTGCGCCACAGGCCGACGAACAGTACTGCAGTCGGGTCAGGGGCGCGCACACTTCCTCTTCCAGCACTGTTTCCAGGCTAAGGGGTTGGCGGTGTAGTGCATAAGGATTGAGTGCGGCGTGTTCGCGTGATTTCACTGCGATCATCGCGAAGGTTTCCTTGCGCGCACCATAGCGTTGCATGTATTCCCGTGCAGCCCTTGCGCACAGCTCGGTCGCGATCGGCGACTCACCGTCCTGCCAATGCTGCCCCGCCGATTCAGCCGACGGCGTTTCAAAACCCACTGCCAGCACACACTCGGCGATGCCGTGCTCAATGGCCTGACGCGCCAGATAAAGCGCCGTCGAACCGCTGGAGCCATGGTTGCTGACATTGATAATCGGAATTCCGGTCAAACCCAGCTCGGCAACGCCACGCTGACCGGAAAGGGAATCGCCGTGGACGAAACCGGCATAGGCCGCCTCGACCCAACGATACTCGATGCCGGCGTCTTGCAACGCCAGGCGGCCTGCCTCAGCGGCGAGGTCGTAATAGCGACCACCGACACCGGGCACGGTGAATGGGGTCATGCCTACGCCAATCACATTGACGCGACGATTCATGTAATGGTTCTCCCGTAACAGGGGGCTGCGGCTTGCGCACGAGGCGCAAGCCGCAGTGTCGTTGCCTCAGCGACCGGCCGGAGCCGTGCGCTGTGGCAGCGTGTTTCACGCAGGTTTGGCAGCTTTGGCCAGGCGCTCGGCAGTGGCTGCCGTGTACAGCTTCTGGTCGATGCCGGCGAACGCTTCCAGCTTCTTCGAAGCCATGGTGTCGCCAGTCAATTTCAGCTTGCCGCCGAAGAACAGCTTCTGCAGTTGTGGCTCTTCACCGGAAGCCAGTTCCGGCATGTTCGCTTCCTGGATGACCATGGTCACGTCCGCGTTGTCCGCAACGCCTTCATACAGGTCACCGTTGCCGTTCTTCAGGTCCAGCACCCAGTTGGATTCACGGTTCTTGACCACGAACTGCATGATCATCTGCGCTTCGGCAGCGATTTCCGGGTGGGCCTGCAAGTGCGCCTTGTACACGCCGAACACGTCGTGCGCGGTCAGGGTCTTTGGCTCTTCCTTGGACGCGTTGGTCAGCGAGGAGATGTCCGGAACCTTGTCGAAGATTTCCACGACGCCGCCTTTGAGCACGACCACGTCACGCTCCACCGCACGCATCTCGAACACCACACGGGTCGGCGTTTCACGCCACATGCGGGTTTCCAGGGTGTCGCCCGGCATCACAATGGAGGCGAAGCGCACACGGATGCTCTTGAACAGGCGCGAATCGTTGTTGCAGAACGCCTTGATCACGTGACGACCGGCGTAGCCGAAGGTGCACAGACCGTGCAGGAACGGCTTCTCGTAACCCGCCGCCTTCGCGTAGTCCGGATCGACGTGCATCGGGTTCCAGTCACCGCACAGGCGATACAGCAGGGCCTGGTTGATTTCGGTCTGCTCGGCGATCACCGCATCCGGCGAGCGTGCCGGCAGCTCAGGCAGTGGCGCGCTCGGGACTTTTTCCAGACCGGCGCCCGGCACACCGGCGTAGAAGCTGGTGATTTCGTTGTAGAACAGCGGTACGCCGTTTTCGTCGGTGGTCTCGATCGCCAGGATCGAAACGGAACTGCGGCCCTTGTCGATCGCCTGCTTCAGACGCATGGTGTGCTGGAGCTTGGCGGCCGGCGGCAGCGGACGGTACATCACGGTGTACTGCTCGCCGTGCAGGCCATTGGCGAACGGCAGCTCCAGACCTTCCAGGCTCGGCTTGCCGGACTTGATGGCCTGCAGGAACACTTCGGTCGCCGGCAGTACGGCCATGGTCGGCAGCACGCGGAATTCTTCGTCCTTGAACTCGTTGATGTACAGCAGTTCGGTCTCGTCCAGCGGGTCTTTCGCGGCGCCTACGGCCAATGCGTAGAGGGCGGCGTCGGTCTGGTTGTACTCGGTTCCCAGGGTCGACACGGCATTGCTGGCCACTTCCATGTCGACGTACTGGTTGCCGCCCTTAGCCGGCGAATCCAGACGCGCGAACAGTTCCTGGAAGCCTTCGCCGCCGTTGGTGTGGTGCACGCTGTGTTCGTCGAATTGGGTGATGCGCTCCCAGTTTTCACGAACCAGTTCCGGGCTCAGGGTATCGGTGTGCAGCACACGACCCTGGGAACGTTCCCAACGGTACTTGGCGTGGAAGCCACCGCCGACTTCGAACAGGCCGCCGGTTTCCGGGCAGTCTTCGTGGCACAACCAGCTGACCATTGGCGCAACGTGCTCGGAGGCCAGTTTGACGTGCACGTCTTCCGGCAGGATGCCGCTGGCGATCACCAGGCGCGATGCTGCGATCGGCGCGATCGTGTTGACGCGAATATTCTTCGAGGCACCTTCGAAGGCCAGGGACTTGGCGAAGCCGATCAGCCCGGACTTGGCGGTGGAGTAGTTGCACTGGCCGAAGTTGCCGAATACACCGGCACCGGAAGCGGTCATGATGATCCGGCCGTAGCCTTTCTCACGCATGATCGGCCATACGGCGTGGGTCAGCTTGAACGCGCCCTTGACGTGGATTTCCTGGATCAGGTCCCACTGTTCTTCAGTCATCTTGGCGAACGAAACGTCACGCAGAATACCGGCGTTGTTGATCAGGATGTCGACCGTGCCGAAGGCTTCCAGCGCGGTGGCGACGATCTTCTCGCCTTCGGCAACCGAGTTGTAATCGGCGACGGCTTCGCCGCCCATGGCCCGGATCTCGGCGACCACCGCGTCGGCGGCGGCCGACGAAACACCCACACCCTGAAGGTTCACACCCAGGTCGTTGACCACGACCTTGGCGCCGCGCGAACCCAACAGCAGCGCGTGGGCCCGGCCCAGGCCGTTACCGGCGCCGGTGACAATGGCTACTTTGCCGTCAAAACGAAGTTCTTGTGACACGATAACGCTCCTTCCCAATGGGTCTTGATTGTTAGCAAACGGCGACCCGACTCCCCAGAGCCGGTCACCGCTGACAGCTCATTCGCGCAAAATGCGAGAACAGGTTTTGAATGAGTGGTCTTACAGCGTGCGAGCGATGATTTCTTTCATGACTTCGCGGCTGCCGCCCCAGATGCGGTTGCCACGGGTATCGAGGAACAGGCGCGCAATCGGGTATTCGGTCATGTAGCCGTTGCCGCCATGCAGCTGCAGGCATTCCTCGACCACGCGCAGGCTCAACTCGGCGGTCCAGTGCTTGGCCATGGCGGCGGCTTCGGGAGTGAGTTCATTGCGCAGGGCCAGCTCCATGCAGCTGTCGACCCAGGAACGACCGATCTGGATTTCAGCCTTCAGTTCGGCGAGCTTGAAGCGCGAGTTCTGGAAATCGATCACCGGCTTGCCGAACACCGTGCGGCCTTTGGTGTAATCGATGGTGTGGCGCAGCGCGGCTTCGGCCTGGGCCTGGAATCCGATGGCACCGCTGATGCGTTCCCAGGCGAGGTCGCGCATCAACTGGCCGAAGCCCTTGCCCTCCTCCGGCCCCAGCAAGTTGCTGCAGGGCACGCGTACGTTGTCGAAGAACAACATGCAGGTGTCCTGGGCATGCAGGCCGATCTTTTCCAGAGGCTGCGACTTGGCGTACCCGTCGCGGCCGCTTTCGACGATGATCAGCGAGATGTCCTTGGCGGTGCCGGTGGTGCCGGTCTTGCAGACCACCACCACCAGGTCCGACTGCACGCCGTTGGAAATGAAGGTCTTGGAACCGGTGATGACGTACTCGTCGCCATCGCGCACTGCACGGGTCTTGACCGCCTGCAGGTCGGAGCCGGTGTTGGGCTCGGTCATGGCGATCGAACCGATGGCTTCGCCGCAGACCATCTTCGGCAACCAGGTCTGCTTCTGCTGCTCGCTGCCGTAATGCAGGATGTAGCCGGCCACCAGTGCATGCACACCGAAGCCAATGCCCAGGCCCGAAGCGCCAGAGCCCATGTACTCCTCGCCAATGACCATGGCGTACAGGCGGTCCGCGCCATAGCCACCGTACTCTTCCGGAATGCACGGCAGCAACAGACCCAGCTCACCGGCACGGCGCCAGATCTCGCGAGGTACACGTTTCTCCTTTTCCCACTGGGCGTGAAAAGGCAGTACCTCATCGGCCAGAAAACGTTGGGCCAGGCGCCGATAGTCTTCGTGCTCGGCGCTGAACAAGGTACGGGGGATCAGATATTCCATGGCAAATTCCTCGATGGGGCCGTGATCAGAGCGTGCGCCCGACCAGCTCTTTCATGATGTCGTTGGCACCGCCCGCAATACGCAGGACGCGGTGATCGAGGTAATGGCGCGCCACCGGGTACTCGAGCATGTAGCCGTTGCCGCCGTGCAGTTGCACGCACTCGTCGACCACCTTGGAATACAGATCGGAACACCACAGCTTGGCTGCCGCCGACGCTTCGGGGGTCAGCTTGTTTTCCAGGCACAGGGCCATGCATTTATCGACATAGTTCTGGCCGACGGCGATGTTGATCTTCATGTCGGCGAGCTTGAAGCGGGTGTTCTGGAAGTCGAAGATCGGCTTGCCGAACACGGTGCGACCGCGGGTGTATTCCAGCGTGTGCTCAAGCACGGCCTGCGCGCCGGCGATGCTGTTGCCGGCAATCCCCAGACGCTCCCAGGCCAGCTCTTTCATCAGTTGGAAAAAACCCTGGCCCGGAACGCCACCGAGGATGTTTTCCTTCGGCACGCGCAGGTCTTCGAAGAACAGCATGGTGGTGTCCTGCGCATGCAGGCCGACCTTGCGCAACGGCCTGGATTTGCTCAGGCCCGGACGGTCGCCTTCGACGATGATCAGCGAGATGTCCTGCGAGCCTTTGCCGGTGTTGCCGGTCTTGGCCACGACAACCACCAGGTCACAGTTGGTGCCGTTGGAAATGAAGGTCTTGGAGCCGTTGATGACGTAGTCGTCGCCCACCAGCGTGGCGCGGGTCTGGACCCCCTGCAGATCGGAACCGGTGCCCGGTTCGGTCATGGCCACGGCCGCAATCGCAGTGCCAGCCGCCATTTTCGGCAGCCACTTTTGCTTCTGTGCTTCAGTGCCAAAGTTGTTCAGGTAGCCGGCGACGATGTCGTGTACGCCGAAACCGATCAGGCCGCTGGCACTGACGCGCGTGACTTCTTCACCGACGATCAGCGAGAAGCGCCGGTCCAGGCCAAGACCACCGTAGGCCTCAGGGGTGGTGGCATTGAGCAGACCCAGTTCACCGGCTTTTTCCCAGATGGCACGGGGAACCAGGTGATCCTCTTCCCATTGCTCGTGGTGCGGCATGCACTCGTCGGCAAGGAAGCGCCGCGTGGTTTTGCGGAACTCCTCGTGCTCGTGCTCAAACAGGGTGCGCGGAATCATGAAGCATCTCCTTAAGGCTGGATCTACGCGCCGGATCAAACCGGCCGGGTCGATGCCACGATAGGAAATGCGCCTTGCCTGCTGTACCCCTCAGGGAGGGGGGGGCATCCATCGAAACCCACACCCCCCTGTAGGAGCTGCCGCAGGCTGCGATCTTTTGATCTTGTTGTTTAAGAGCAAGATCAAAAGATCGCAGCCTGCGGCAGCTCCTACAGGGGAATGGTGTGTCCCTCCCTGAAACGGGGAGGCTTGACCACCGACAATCCGCTTAAGCTGCGGTGGCAGCACGCCTGCGGACGCCCCGCCATTGCAGTCCACGCAACTGCTTTGGCGAGGTCGTCCTCAGGATTTTGTGCGGGGTGCAGCTCAGGGAATCAGGCCGTTCTTGCGCGCCCAGGAGACTGCGTCGTAGCGACTGGAAACGCCGAGCTTCAAGAAAACGTTCTTCAGGTTCCATTTCACCGTCTCCAGCGAAATGCTCAACGTCAGGGCCACCCGTTTGTTCGACATGGCCTGGCTGATCAACTGCAGGATTGCCAGTTCTCGTGGGGTCAAGGTCTTCTGGCCCGTCGAGGCGTTGCCATCGCTGGAATGTGCGCCGGCCTTGCCCTGCTCAAAACGCGAAAGCAAGTCCTGCAGGTAGGCAGCCAATGAGCTGTCGGCGGCGCACCTGTCCGTCAGTGGCAGCAGCAATGGATACAGCGCCGCGCTCTCGTCGAGAAAAGTCCGCACCAGCCCCAGTCGCTGCCCCGTTTCCAGCGCCTGAAGCAGTAACTCGTCGGTGGCGTCCTGCTTTCGCAGATCGGCATTGGCAATGGCCATCAACAGCAAAGCGCTCACACCCAGTTGGCCACGCAGGTGTTGTTGGGCATAACCGCGAACATGCTGCAGTTCCTGCAATGCATTGTCCGGGTAGTTGGTTGCCAGAAGCAGGCGTGCCTTGGCCAGGGCGACCATCGCGGGAATTTCCGCCTGGAACCCTACCGCCCCTTGATGGGCCTGCCCCAGCACATCGAGCTGAGCAACATGCACGGCCGCGTTGGCACGGTCCCCCTCGAGCAATTCGATGCGCACCTGCTCGGCGAGACAATGCACCAGCGCACGGTCCTGGCCAATGCTGCGAAAGTGGCGTTCCTGACGTTCAAGGAAGGCCAGTGCCGTGGCAGCCGACTCTTGCAGCAGATCCAGACGGGCACGGCAAATGCTGGCGCGCATCATGGAATCGGGCATGGTCCATTGCAGCAGTCCATTGCGATTGGCCAGGACCTCACGCGCCTCGTCGATCCGGTCCAGTTCACAATAAACTTCAGCCAGGGTGGAGGCTCCAGCGTAGGCACTGGCTGAGCGATGTCCGTGAACCGCCACAGCGCGGCTCAAATGCGTCTGGCCCATGCGTGCGGCATCGCCCATCCTGCCTTCCATCAGGCAACACAGGGTCCGGGTACCTTCCGCGAGTAACGCCATCTCGTCGTTTCGGTCGACCTCGGGCACCGGGTGGTCATCGAGACAACGCAGCGCATCTGCATAGCGTCCCGCCGCGGAATAGGCGAGTGCCAACATTGCCGGTGGGCCGTAGCGCATGATGGAGTAGTCGTCGATCAGCGGCTGGAATCTTTCGAGCAAGGCAATGACCGGTTCGGTACGATCGCGCTGTACATGGATGACCGCCTGAACCAGCGGCAGGCGGAACGCCACGTCTTCAGGCTGCGCAACACCACTTCGCTCGAATTGCTCAAGCCACGCCTCCGCCTTCGCCGGCCGTGCCGTCAAGGCATAGGCCAGGCAGCCGAGGAAAAACAACCGAGGCCTGGAGAACAACACTTCCTGCGGCAGCCGGTCCAGCAGACGCAGGAGCGGGCTTAATTGGTCCAACCCCCAGGTAGTCGGCGCCGCCCGTTCGATGACTTCAACGGCGAACTCCAGATCCCCGCCCAACGTGGCATGACGCATGGCCTCGGCCAGCAGTTTGCGCTCGGCGAACCAATGCGCCGCGCGCTGATGCAATTGCGCGATGTTTTGCGAGTTGCGACGAACCAGGCGCGTGGCCAGAAACTCACTGAACAGCGGATGGAAGCGATACCAGGGCAAGCGGTCGTCGGCTTCTACACGAAAGATCAACAGGTTTTCTTCTTCAAGCCGGTTGAGCATTTGCGCTGCAATGGTGTTGCCTGTCACGGCCTCTGCCAGGGAGGCGTTGAAGCGCCGGCAAATGCTGATTGCCTCCATGAAGTCCGCCAACTCCTCTGGCAGATGCGCCATCACATCTTCAGCCAGATAGCTTTGCAGGTCGTCCGATCTCCAGCCCAGTTCATGCAGGCTCGACCGGGCGCCAGGGTTGCTGCGCAGCAGGATCACGATCAGTTGCAGGCTGGCAGGCCAACCGCTGGTGAGTTCGTGAATAAGGTGAATTTCCTCTTCGTGCAGCTTCAACGCGGCCAGGTTCAACTCGAGGAACGCACGGGTTTCCGCCAGATCGAAAGGCAACGCCGCGCAGTCAAGTTCCACCACTTGCCCCATCAGTCGCAGCCGGCTGAGGCTGAGGGGCGGCTGAACGCGCGCGGCAATCACGAAGTGCAGGTTTTCCGGGCTGTGATCCAACAGTTTCTGCATCAATCGGTGCGAGCGCGGATCCGCGACATGCTGGTAATCGTCGAGCACCAGAAACAGCTCTTTGTTCACACTGGACGCCGCATCCACGATGGCCGCGACAACCTCGTCGATCGATTCGCTGCTGGCGCCTTCCAGCGGGGTGCCCGTGTCGATCGTCACACCGAGGCGCTGCAGGGCACCGCGCAAGTAGGCAAAAAAGGTCGAGAGGTGCTTGTCGTCGGCGCTCAGTGACAACCAGGCGACTTCAGCGCCGGCGCGCATCATGGTCTGGCGCCACTGCACCAGCAAAGTGGTCTTGCCAAAACCCGGACTGCCTATGACAAGGCCGACAGTGCAGTGCTCGATGCGCTGCAGCTCATCGATCAGCCGGCTGCGAGGAATCGATTGAGTGCCGATTCGCGGAGGGGCGAACTTGGTTGAAACAAGCAGTTTGTCGGTATTGATTTGCAAACCGAATCTCCGATTCCCTGCCCTGAGGGAAGCCCAAACAGGTCGTTACATTGATGAAAGTGGCGCCGTTGTGATCATCCTCCAACGCGTTGCCCCAGTCGACACGCTTGAACGCGCAAGCTCAACCGACTGCAACAGGCCGGATTGAGCGCACTTCAAATCGAATGAGGCGATAGTGAGGGCAAGACGCTGCCCCCTGCCCCCTCTATTGGGGGGGGTAGCTCGGAGCCCTTTTGTCTTTTCGAACGATAAAATCAAAAGATCGCAGCCTGCGGCAGCTCCTACAGGGAATCGCGTACACCTGTAGGAGCTGCCGAAGGCTGCGATCTTTTATCAGCACCACTGATCCATGAACGCGCACATGCGCAGCAGGTATTCACCACGCCCCAAGTGAATCAGGTGACTGCCAGGAAACCAGTGCAACTGACTGTCCGGCCAGTGCCGTTGCAGCAGACGCAAGTGGCGCGGCAGGCTGAAACGGTCGCCGGCCCCGCCGATGATGAGTACGCGCTTGCCGTCGATGCAGGGTTTGTAGGTCAGGGGATTGTGCACCGCAGTCAATCCGCGCATTTGGGCGACATTCACACCTTGGCTACGCATCAATCGCGGCAGCAACACACTCGTTGGCCACCACTCCAGAAACAGGTCGATCGGGCTGACCGCTGGGACTATGGGGATACAAAAGGACAGCCGCTCGTCGACCGTCGCGAGCAACGATGCGGTATAGCCGCCAAGCGAAATCCCCGTCACGCCGATGTGTTCCACGCCCCGCTCCTGCAGGTAATCGATAAACACCCGCAGGTCATGGATGGCATGCAGCGGCGACTCTGTGAATGAGAGCAGGCCACGCCCGAACAGACCAACACCGCTGAACAGATCGCCGCGCTCGGCACGTGGCCCATGGTGCGGGTAGGTGAAGAGCAGGATGTCGTAGCCCTGACGGTAAAGGCTCGCGAGCGAGAGCGCCTGGGCATTCAAGAAGGGAGCGTCCGCGGCGAACCCATGGATCACGATGAGGGTCGGACGCGGTCGATCACCATGACACCAGTGCTGGGCATGCGCCAGCAGGTTGTTCTGCATGTTCTCGAACTGTGGTTGCGCCGCCGGATTCAGTGGTTTGAACGGGCTGGCGAAGCGTAGCTGGAAGCGCTGGATGCCACGCAAACCCACCGAGCATCCCGTCGCCGGGCTCGTTTCGATGGCTATGCCTTTGGGCGGCTGCAGAAATACGCGCGTGGCATCTCCTCCACGCGCCAGCGGTTCGTAGAAGCGCAGTGCTTCAAATTCGTGTCCGGCATTTCCTCCCTTGTACAGCGCAACCGACATGGCGGTCGCCACCGTGGAAGACAACGAAGTGCGCAAGACCCGCTCGATCGCAGCAGTGCCATGGACTTTCAGCCGATTGCTGGCATCCAGCTCCGTGCCATCGGCTTGCCGCCAGAAATCCTCGGGCAGTTGCTCCCACCAGGGGGCCTGCAGTTCACTTTCCATAACGACGTCTATGCACGGAACAATCTCCTTGAGAAAGGCAAGTTTGCGCGCCCTGCCGATCAGCGCAATGCCAGGTGCGTGCATAAAACATCAGGAGCATGGCCCGGTGTTACCCCCTATTTGGAGGGGTTGGAAATGCTTCTCCGTTAGCCAATTGTCAGCTCTTTACTTTGGTCGTATTGACAAGCGCCAGTTGTCTATTTTGCAGGGCGCAAGTTATTCAATGGAGTGCACCACCTTGCGAGAGTCTCAAGAATGAACAAGCTAAGCGGCCAGGACGCCCTGTTCCTGCATGTTGATCGTCCGCATGCGTCATCCCACGGCACGATGATTTACATTTACGACCAATCGACTGTAAGCGGGCAGCGCCTGGGTTTCCGGGAAATCGTCCGCCACATCGAAAGTCGCCTGGACCCAACGTCCGTACAACGACGCAAGATCGTGCAGGTGCCATTCGGACTCGGCTATCCGTACTGGGTTGAGGACGACCTGTTCGACATCGATTTCCATGTACGCCACTTCGCCTTGCCCAAGCCCGGCGACTGGCGGCAATTCTGCATTCTGTTGTCACGTATTCATGCGCGGTCGGTGGATCTCTCCCGCTCGCCGTGGGAGATGTACGTGATCGAAGGCCTCGACAACATCGAGGGGATACCGAAGGGTAGCTTCGCGATCATCACCAAGACTCACCACGCCGCAATGGACGGTACCGCGGCGGCGGAGTTTACCTGGGCGCTGCATGACCTGGCCGGCGCACAGGGCAAACCCATTGCAGTCGCGGACAAACAGGAACAGGCAAACACCCCGTGCCACTCGCGACGGATCACCGACACCCTCACCCGCATGGTCATCGACAATGTTTCGGCTTCCGCGCGCATGGCCGCGCCTTTGACGCGCGTGCTACCCAAACTCGCTACGTTCGGCCTGCGCAGGCTGGCTCAGTCCTTGTGGTCATCCGAGGGTGGCGTACCGCGCACGCGATTCAACGCAAACGTGTCGGCCAAACGTGTCTGGGACTCGGTGACACTGGACCTGGCCACCGTGAAACTGATCAAAGGCACGGTGCCGGGAGCGACGATCAACGACGCGGTGCTTGCAATGATCGGCGGCGCGATGCGCCGCTATTTGCAGGCAAAAGACGAACTGCCGGAAAAATCCCTGGTGAGCATGGCGCCCGTCAATACGCGCCAGGAAGGGGCCGAGCGCACGACCAATACGATTTCAATCCTCAGGTTCCCGTTGGGTACTGACATGGAAGACCCGCTTGAGCGTCTTCAGGCGGTACAGCTCGCCACGGCGGAATGCAAGGCGATCCAGAATGCGATTGGCGCCCATGAGCTGACGAATCTGCAGAAGTTCACCCCACCGGCGACGCTGGGCCTGGCCGGCCGCCTGGCGACACTGACCGGCGGGGGCGGCAAGGGCCCGGTCTTACTGCACAACTGCATGGTGACCAACGTCCCCGGTCCCAACACTGAGCTCTACCTGCTCGGGGCGAAGCTGGTGCACTGGGGCGGCATGGGTCCGCTGGCCGATGGCATGTCATTGATCTGGAACCCGACCAGCTACTGCGGGAAGATGTTCATCTCGCTGACCAGCTCGCCGAACATCGTTTCCGATCCCGATTTTCTCGCGCGCTGCCTGCTGGACTCCTATGAAGAAATGAGTGAAGCGGCCAGGCAGATGACCCCACCGATCCCGGCCACCAAAGTGCTGAGCAAGCGTCGCAAACAGGGGCCAGGCAAGCCAAGGCAAGTCCGGACTCCAGCCTGAGCACTGGCGACTGCCTGATCTTGCGCCCGATGTAAAGGAAGAACAGATCTGTCAGGGATCGCTCTTCGGCTTGGGGTTTCTGGTATTCATCCCGAGTTTTACAGGCGCAAGACTGCACGGCCCCGGGAAATGGATTAATCCGATTGCGACTAATGCTTAGTGCTTATCGTGATTAACCTCAGTGGAAAGTTCCGGCCCAGCAGCAATACTCCACTCTGTTTCGAAAACCATTCGAGTATAGCGTGGGGCAATAAGTCATGAACTTGAGCGTCTGCGAAGCGAAAGAATCTCGACTTTCGTTAATCAAGCGATGCCTGCGCCAGCCGTTATTGCACTTTTTAGTTGCCGGTTTTGCACTCTTCGTACTGTACGGAGGTTTGCACCGTTCAACGGTCAATCAAGATCCGCAACGCATCGAAATTACCCCTGAAGTTGTTCAACGGATCGCGATTTCCTGGCTGGCACGATGGCAACGCCCCGCCTCGGAGCAACAGTTGCAGGCCCTGATTGATGACTATGTGAAAGAGGAAATTCTCTATCGCGAAGCACTGAAACTTGGCCTGGACAAGGACGACACCATCATTCGCCGCCGACTGGCGCAAAAAATGGATTTCCTCGCCGAAGATGTCGCCTCACTTCGCGAACCGGCCCCCGGTGTACTTGAGGCCTGGTACAACCAGCATCAGGACCAATATGCCCCGCCACCCCTGGCGACCTTCCATCATGTGTTCTTCGCCCTGGACAAACGCGGCGCGAATGCGCAGGCCCAGGCTCAAGCCGCGCTGAGAGGGTTGACTGACAGGAACAGCGGTGCAGGCGATGCGTTCATGTTTGAAAGCGCCTACACAGAGCAATCACAGGATCAAGTAGCGCGAATCTTTGGTTCAAAGTTCGCCCTTTCGTTGTTCCAGCAAACACCGGGTAGTTGGGTGGGGCCTGTGGAGTCAGGTTTTGGCTGGCATCTGGTGTGGATCGATACGCTGGCCAAACCACCGGCACCGGCTTTCGAAACCGTGGCCCAGCAGGTCAAGTCCGATTGGTTGTCCGAGCAACGCAGCGAATCGAAACGCACGAATTTCGATGCACTCAAAGCACGCTACGAAGTTGTGATGACGATGCCGGCTTCCGACGCTGACGTTGCCACTATTCAGACGGAGCGGCCGTGATGAGGCGCAGGGTCTGGATAGTGTTGCTGCTCGGGCTCATGGCATTGAGCGCCATGGCCCATGAGTCGCGCCCTGCTTATCTGGAACTCAACGAAACGGCTGCCGGGCGCTATGACGTACTGTGGCGCACGCCGGTGCTGTCAGGCATGCGCTTGCCGATTGCGCTGCGGTTTGCCGAAGGTGTGCGCACTGTCGTTGACCCGGTGGAAAGCCAACTGAACGATTCACTGATCGAACGCCGGGTCATTGAAGCCGGTCCCGCCGGCCTGGTCGGGCAGCGCATCGAGTTTGTCGGCCTGCAAGCGAGCATCACCGATGTGCTGGTGCGTGTCTCGCGCCTGGACGGCAGCCTGACCACCACCCTCGTCCACCCCGCGCAACCCTGGATGGAAATCGCTGCCACGCCGGGAATGTTCTCGGTGGCCGGTGCGTTTCTGGTCCATGGCATCCAGCACATTCTGGGGGGCTTCGATCACTTGCTGTTCGTCTTCGGCCTCCTGCTGCTGGTGGGTAATGGCTGGATGCTGGTGAAGACCATCACCGCGTTCACCCTCGCCCACTCCATCACCCTGGCGCTCGCAGCATTGGGGGCGGTGCAGCTTCCCGGCCCGCCTGTGGAAGCGACGATTGCCCTGAGCATCCTGTTGCTGGCGGTGGAAATCGTCCGCAAGAACCGTGGCGACGTCAGCTTCACAATCCAATGGCCATGGGTGGTGGCGTTCTGTTTTGGCCTGTTGCACGGCTTTGGTTTTGCCGGTGCGCTGGCGCAGATCGGCTTGCCCCAGCGCGACCTGCCGCTGGCGCTGTTCACGTTCAATGTCGGCGTCGAGATCGGCCAGTTGATGTTCGTCGCCGCCGTGCTGTGCCTGCGAGCGCTGTTGCTGCGTTGTCGGCTGCCACGGTCCGCGCTCCTGTATGCCCGACCGATGGCTGCCTACGGGTTGGGAACCCTGGCGGCCTTCTGGTTTTTCGAACGAGTCTCGAGTTTCTGGGCCTGAACTTCACCCTGTCACTGCCGTATTCCGGAGACGTGGAATATGAAAACCCCTACACACTTCAGCACGCCGTCACTGCTCGGTTGCGCCGTGCTCACTGTCAGCTCGTTGGCATTGGCGGAGGGCAACCCGGACCGCGAGGTTTACTTTGGCCAGACGCACTCGCACAGCTCCTGGTCGATCGATGCCTACCTGATCGGCAACCATCAGGTCGATCCCGAGCAAGCCTACCAATACTCGCTTGGCATGCCGGTCAAGCACCCGATGGGGTTTGAAGTGCAGCTCAAAGGTCGACCGCTGGATTTTCATGGCGTGACCGATCATTCGGAATACGTCGGCGTGATCGCCCTGGCCAACGATCCGAAGTCTGATTTCAGCAAACTGCCCATCGCGCAAAAACTGATGGTCAAGACGCCGGCGGATTTCAACCGGGTGTTCAAGTGGATCGCCGGCAGCTTGAACGATCCCATCAAGGAACTGATTGATCCGAAGGTGGCCGGCAACATCTGGCAGCAGAACATCGCCATCGCCGACAAGTACTACAAGCCCGGCAAGTTCACCACCTTCGTCGCCTATGAATGGACCTCGGCACCGAACAACCAGAACATGCACCGCAACGTGTTTTTCCGCGACTCGAAGAAGGTGCCGGACCTGCCCTTCACGGCCCTCGACTCGAACAAACCCGAGGACTTGTGGAGCTGGATGGACGATCAACGGAAAAAGGGCAACGAAATACTGGCGATCTCCCACAACGCCAACCTCAGCAACGGCCTGATGTTTCCGGTGGACGTCGATGACCGTGGGCGGCCCATCGATGCCGCCTGGGCAGAAGCGCGGATGCGCAATGAATCCCTCACCGAAATCCACCAGGTCAAGGGCACTTCCGAAACCCACCCCGAACTGTCGCCAACCGACGAATTTGCCAATTATGAAATCATGAGTTTCCTGCTTGGCATCGACAACAGTACGTCGAAAATCAATGGCAGCTACATCAGGCAGGCCTGGCAAAATGGCATGGCCATGCAGGAAACCCGTGGGTACAACCCCTATAAAATGGGCGTAGTCGGTGCCAGCGATTCGCACAACGGAGTGATTCCCTATTTGCAGAGCAACAACTTCGGCTCCCACGGATTTACTGACAGCACCCCGGCCGCGCGCCTCTCTGGCAAAGACAACTCGGGCATGGTCGCCTTGCAAACCAGCACCTCCGGCCTGGCCGGCGTCTGGGCGGAAGAAAACACCCGTGAATCGATCTTCGATGCGATGAAGCGTAAAGAGGTCTACGGCACCAGCGGCGTGCGCATTCCCGTGCGCATGTTTGGTGGCTGGGGCTTCGACAGCAGTCTGTGGAACGAAAAGGACTGGGTGCATGCCGCCTACGCCAAGGGCGTTCCCATGGGTGGCGACTTGCCGGCAAAACCGGGTAAACAGGCACCGTCCTTCGTGGTTTGGGCGGTCAAGGATGCCGACGATGGCAACCTCGACCGCATCCAGATCATCAAGGGCTGGACCAAAAACGGCCAGACCTTCGAGAAGATCTACGACGTCGCCTGGGCCGGTGATCGCCAACCGGATCCGGTCACCGGCAAAGTCCCTCCAGTGGGCTCGACAGTCGATGTGTCCAAGGCGACCTACACCAATACCATCGGTGCCACGGAGCTGAAAAAAGTCTGGGTCGATCCGGACTTCGATCCGGCCCAGCACGCGTTCTACTACGCCCGCGCGCTACAGATCCCGACACCGCGCTGGAGCACCTATGACGCAGCCAAGCTGCAAGTACCGCCACCGGCCGACGTCTCGCCCACCGTCCAGGAGCGCGCGTGGACCTCACCGATCTGGTACACGCCGACAGCCGAGGACAGCAAGACTGTCGCTGCCGGCAAAACCATCGATCAACTGAAAACCGAAGGCGCCAAAGCGCTCACCAACGAGCAGTTGCAAACCTTCGTGGTGGGCAAAACCATCAAGGTGCGCAATACCGTCACAGGCCAGACTTTCGAAATCGTCTATGGCACCGACGGCCAACGCCTGGTCGCCAGCGTCGATGGCAAGGCGCCCGCACAGGGGGAATACCTGAACATGCTGCATGGTGGTCAGTTCGGCGTACCGGCCAAGTATGAAATCAAGGACGGGCATCTGGTGACAACACTCGGCGGCACACCCTTCGAGGCCACGGTGTTCGAGCAGAACGGCAAGTACGTGGCGGCTCGCAGCAACGAGTTCGGTTATGTGAATTATGAGGTTGAAGCGGTCAAGTAGCGTCCTTCGCGCAGCCATCCCTCGCGCCGGGGATGGCTGGAACGCTGAACCTCACCCGTCCAGGCCTTCTCGAACCATGTCGAAAAAGGTCGTCAAGATACGCCGCGAGCTCTGTGCGCGCAGGCACACCAAGGTCTCGGTGAAATGCCGCTGACAGTCAACGATCGGCAAGCCGCGAAGCCGTGAATCCGAGCCCAGTTCGGCGGCCGAGACGACCCCGACGCCCATGCCGATCGCCACCGCCTCGCGCGCGGCTTCACGCCCCTCCACTTCGATGGCCTTGCGGATGTGCAGGCCCGCCGCTGCCATCTCCTCTTCCAGGGACAAGCGCGTGACCGAGCCCTGCTCGCGCAGGACCATGGGCGTGTCGTGCAGGTCGGCCAGGCAGATGGACTCGCGTTGTGCCCAGGGATGGTCCTGGGCGACGAACGCCAGCATGGGATCGCTACGCAAGTGCAGTGTCATCAAGCGGTCGTCTTCGATGTTGCGCCCCAGCAGGGCGATGTCGGCCTGGTGACTGAACAACCGCTGCAGGACCTCATCGGTATTGGCGGTTTCGATCTTCACATCGATACCGGGGTAACGGCTGCAGAAGCGTGAGACATAGGGCAGGACGTGCACCGGCGCATCCACGGCAAGGTTCAGGGTCCCGGTCGACAGGGTGCGGTAGTCCGTGAGCATGTCGTGGGCATCGACACTGATATCGAACAGGCGCTGGGTCAGGCCGAACAGCCGCTCGCCCACCTCTGTCAGGCGCACCAGGCGCTTGTCGCGGTAGAACACCATCACCCCGTAATAATCCTCGAGCTTGCGCACCTGATCGGATACCGCAGGTTGCGACAGGCAGAGTTGCTCGGCCGCGCGGGTGAAGCTGCCATTCATGGCGACGGCGTGAAACGCCTTGAGTTGGGTATGGGAAATCGTCATCGGTGCACCTTGCTATAGGTTCAACTTATTCGTTCATACGATAAATCGATTTTATTTATGAACAGTGAACTGCAAGCATGATTTTCACAAGTGCCGTCCCTCGTATCCCTCCAGGAATGCCCTATGGAAATTGAACGTTTCGCTGCGACAAAACGCCGTTCGGACATGGTCCGGTACGACAACCATCTGTATATCGGTGGCCAGGTTGCCACGGACCTGCAGGGTGATATCCAGGCGCAGACCCGCGAGGTCCTGGCCGCTATCGAGCAGCTTTTGCTCAGTGCCGGCAGCCACCGCGAGCGGGTGCTTTCGGTGCGCATCCTGCTCGCCCATCGCGAAGACTATGAAGGGCTGAACCGGGTCTGGGACGAGTTTTTCCCTGAAGGCCATGCCCCAGCACGCGCTTGCACCCTGGCGCAGCTGATCGACCCCGGTTGGCGCGTGGAAATGATCGTGGTCGCCGCGTGCGGCTGATTGCGTCCTCAACCCTGCCTCGAACCGATCCAACGGAGATGACCCCATGCGCCCCTACTGGCTGGACCAGGCCCTGAAGAATCAACCCGCTGCGCCCTGCCCTGCGCTGCAACAGAACACCCGCGCCGACGTCTGCATCGTCGGCGGCGGCTATACCGGTTTATGGACCGCCATCATGCTCAAGGAACAGAATCCCGAGCTGGACGTGGTCATCGTCGAAGCCGACATCTGCGGTGCCGGTGCCAGCGGGCGCAATGGCGGCTGCGCGCTGTCATGGTCGGCCAAGTACTTCACCCTGGAGCGCTTGTTCGGCGTCAAGGAGGCGATACGCCTGGTCAAGGAATCGGAGCAGAGCATCTACGCCATCGGCACCTTTTGCGAAAAGTACGCGGTGGATGCCGATTACCGTCTCGACGGCACGCTCTACACGGCGACCAACCGCGCCCAGGTCGGCTCGACCGACGGGGTGATCGCGGCGCTGGAGCGCCATGGCATCAACTCTTTCGCCAAATGTGCGCTACCTGACGTGCAACGCATGGCCGGCTCGGCCCGGCACATCGAGGGCTGGTTCTCGCCGGCGGCTGCCAGTGTGCAACCGGGCAAGCTGGTCCGTGGGCTGCGCCGGGTGGCACTGGAACTGGGCGTGCGCATTTACGAGGGCACGCCGATGACCGGCCTGGAAGAAGGCATGCCCGCCAGCGTCAATACGCCAAACGGCAAAGTGACCTGCGACCGGGTCGTGCTGGCGATGAACGCCTGGATGGCCCGCGCCTTTCCACAGTTCTCGCGGTCGGTGGCCATTGTCTCCAGCGACATGATCATCACCGAGCCGCGACCGGACTTGCTCGAGCGGATCGGCCTGACCAGCGGAGTCACCGTGCTCGACTCTCGGATTTTCGTGCACTACTACCACAACACCCCGGACGGCCGGATCATGCTCGGCAAAGGGGGCAACACCTTTGCCTACGGCGGTCGCATCCTGCCGGTGTTCGACCAGCCATCGCCCTACGCAGGGCTGTTGCGCAACACGTTGACAGAGTTCTTTCCGGACTTTGCCGACGTTGGTATCGCCGCTACCTGGAACGGCCCTTCCGATCGCTCGGTCACCGGCCTGCCTTTCTTCGGCCGCATGGGCGCGAGCGGCAACGTCTTCTACGGTTTCGGCTATTCCGGCAGCGGCGTGGGTCCGTGCCATATGGGTGGGCAGATCCTGTCGTCGCTGGTGCTCGGGGTGGACAACCCCTGGACGCGCTCGCCGCTGGTGCAAGGTCCGCTTGGGCATTTTCCGCCGGAACCGGTGCGCTATCTGGGCTCATTGATGGTGCGTAACGCCATTCGCCGCAAGGAGCATGCTGAAGACCACAACCGACCTCCCCGTCGACTTGACGTGCGCCTGGCGAAATTTGCCGCGGCCGCCGGCAAGGCGGACAAGGGATAAGCGCCCCGCCCCGAAGCGAAATTTCACGCTAACGAACAGAAAACCCCGCCCGGTCATGCACCGCGCGGGGTCTTTCTGCTGCCTTTGAATGCCTGCTGCTGATGAACCCTCCAGGCTCAGGCTACGTGCCACCTCAGTTATAAGCTCAGCTTGTTTGTGACATGTGATAAATCGATTTCAGTTATTTCTTGCCAGATGTTTTTATCAACCCATGCATCACTCCCCCACAAAAACAACACCGCCGGAGAAGATCATGACCAAAGCCGAATTCCCGACCACCCAGCCACTGGCAACCCCAGCCCTGGGTGAACCCTACCTGCTGACCCCGGGCCCGCTGACCACTTCCAAAGCCACCAAGGAAGCCATGCTGCGCGACTGGGGATCATGGGACGGTGCCTTCAATCAGGTCACCGCTGAAGTTCGCCAGAAACTGCTGGGCATGGCCGGCGTAGAGGATGACAGCTTCGCCTGCGTGCCACTGCAAGGCAGCGGCAGCTACTCGGTCGAGGCCGCGTTGGCCACCGCCATCCCGCGTGACGGCAAGGCCCTGGTGCTGATGAACGGCGCCTACGGCCAGCGTGCCACCAAGACCCTGGAATACCTCGGTCGCGCGTTCATTACCCTGGACAAGGGCGATTACCTGCCGCCCCAGCCCGAAGAAGTGGACGCCCTGCTCAAGGCCAACCCCGACGTCACCAACGTCTTCGTGGTCCATTGCGAAACCAGCTCCGGCATCCTCAACCCGCTGCGTGAAATCGCCGATGTCGTGAAGGCCCACGGCAAGAGCCTGATCATCGATGCCATGAGCTCCTTCGGCGCCGTGCCGCTGACGGTGAACGAAATTGCCTTCGATGTGGTGGTGTCCTCCGCCAACAAGTGTATCGAGGGTATCCCGGGCTTCGGTTTCGTGATCATCCGCCGCTCCGTGCTGGAAGCCGCCAAAGGCCGCGCCAACTCGCTGTCCCTCGATCTCTTCGAGCAATGGGCCTACATGGAGCGCACCGGCCAATGGCGCTTCACTCCGCCGACCCACAGTGTGGTGGCGTTCCACAAGGCACTGGAACAGCACAGCGACGAAGGTGGCGTGCACGGCCGGTTGGCGCGCTACACCCGCAACCGCGACGTGCTGGTTGCCGGCATGCGCGAACTGGGTTTCAAGACGCTGCTGGAAGACCGTTGGCTGTCGCCGATCATCACCACGTTCTTCAGCCCTGAACATCCCAACTTCGATTTCACGCGCTTCTACGAAGAACTCAAGGCCCGCCAGTTCATCATCTACCCCGGCAAGTTGACCGTTGCCGAGAGTTTCCGCATCGGCTGCATCGGCCAGATCGACGAATACATCGTCCACCAGTTGCTCCGCGCTATCGCGGACAGCCTGGTCGCCATGGACGTGGACATGTTCAAGCCCGCGGCCTGATCGACCCCTTTAAAGGTCTCTGCCGATTCGAGCGAAGGTGCAATGGGTAGCGCCTTTGGGCAGGGATCTTTTTTTAAACCATGGATTCGATGACGTACCGCTCGGCAGCGCCGGGCAGGAGTCAGCGATCGCGTAATTCATGAATCAAAGCCTGATGCCATTCGCACGTTCATCTGTCGATGTCGTGCGAATGGACAGACTTGTGCACCGAAAACAAAAACAAAAACCGACCAATTTGCGCTGTCTGGCACCACATACGGGATCAGTACACCATGAACAACACGACAAGCCCCCTCGCCACCGGCTGGAAATCCCTCCAGCGTTGGCGCGTGCAGATTTTCCTGATTACCTGGGTGGCGTATGCCGCCTTCTACTTCACCCGCAAAGCGTTCTCCGTCGCCAAGCTGGGTATCGGCGAAGACCCGAACTTCATGCTCGAAAAGGCCATGATGGCCAACCTCGACGCCCTCTACTTGACGGCCTACGCCGTGGGCCAGTTCCTGTGGGGCAACTTCTCCGACCGGTTCGGCCCAAGGGTGGTCGTTCTCAGCGGCCTGGTCATTTCGGCGGCGGCGGCGCTCCTGATGGGGACCTACGCCACGCTACCGATCTTCGTCTCCTGCATGCTGGTCCAGGGTCTCGCCCAATCCACCGGTTGGTCGGGCCTGTGCAAGAACGTCGGGAGTTTCTTCAGTACCAGTGAGCGTGGCCGCGTACTCGGTTACTGGAGCACCTCGTACGCCTTTGGCGGTCTGGTGGCCACGCCGTTTGCCGGCTGGTGGGCCTATCAGGCCTATCACGACTGGCGCATCGCGTTCATCAGCAGTGCCGTTGTCGTGCTGGTGGTGGCGGTGTTGTTCTATTTACTGCAACGCAACCGTCCGGAAGACGTCGGCCTGCCTGCTGTCGAAATCGAGATCGAACCGGTCAGCAACGTCGTGGTTCCCCGCGAAAGCATGTGGGCCGGCATTCGGACTGTGATGAAAAATCGCACCGTGCTGATTCTCGGCCTGGCCTATTTCATGCTCAAGCCCGCGCGCTACGCCATCCTGCTGTGGGGTCCGGTGATCATCTACGAACGCATGCCCGAGATCGGCAAGGTAGCGTCCGCCATCGTCCCCACCTCGTTTGAACTGGCAGGTCTGGTAGGCCCCATCCTCATCGGTATTGCATCGGACAAATACTTCGGCGCTCGTCGCATACCGGCCTGCGTGCTCAGCCTGGTGGTCCTCACTGTCTGCCTTGGGCTGTTCGTTCCCGCCATGCAAAGCGGCAGCCTGTACATGGTGGTCGGCCTGTTGTTCATGATGGGCCTGACGCTTTACGGGCCGGACTCGATGATCAGCGGCTCGGCGGCCATCGACTTCGGCAGCAAGGACGGGGCGGCCTCCGCCGCGGGCTTCGTCAACGGCTGTGGTTCGATCGGTGCGGTCCTTGGCGGCCTGCTGCCGGGCTACTTCGACACCATCACCGTGTTCCTGGTGTTCACCGGCGCCGCACTCCTGGCCAGCCTGATGCTGGTGCCCTTCTGGAACAGCCGGCCAAAAACACTGGAAAACCCGCTGCTGGTATCGACCCCGGTACAACCGGTCATTGTCAGCACCACGCCCTGAATTCGTACTACCCACTCAACTTTCCCTGGAGCAATCATCATGCAATATAAACAACCTTCCCAACTGCAAGCCGTGGTTCTGGACTGGGCGGGCACCGTCGTCGATTTCGGTTCCTTTGCCCCCACGCAGATTTTTGTCGAAGCCTTCGCCGAGTTTGGCGTAGCAGTCTCCCTGGCAGAAGCCCGGGGTCCGATGGGCATGGGCAAGTGGGACCACATCCGCACGTTGTGCAACGAACCGCAGATCGCCGCACGTTATCAGGCAGCCTTCGGACGCCTGCCGACGGATGACGATGTCACCGCCCTGTATGAGCGCTTCATGCCCTTGCAGATCGAGAAGATCGCCCTGCACTCGGCGCTGATTCCAGGTGCGCTGGATACGATCGATGCCTTGCGCGACAAGGGTCTGAAAATCGGTTCGTGCTCGGGTTACCCGGCCGTGGTCATGGAGAAAGTCGTCGAGCTGGCGCGCAAGAACGGCTACGTTGCCGACCACGTCGTGGCCACTGACGAAGTACCCAATGGCCGCCCGCACCCGGCCCAGGCCCTGGCCAACGTGATCGCTCTGGGCATCAGCGATGTGGCCGCCTGCGTCAAGGTCGACGACACCTGGCCAGGCATCCTTGAAGGCCGCAGTGCCGGTATGTGGACGGTCGCATTGACCTGCTCCGGCAACGCACTGGGGCTGACCTATGACCAGTTCAGGGACTTGCCTTCGGACAAACTGGCCGAAGAGCGCGCCCGCATCACCCGGATGTTCGAAGGTTCGCGCCCGCACTACCTGATCGACACCATCGTCGATCTACCGGCCGTCATTGAAGACATCAATGCACGCCTGGCTCGTGGCGAAACCCCTCAGGGTTCCTGACCCTGCCCGGCTTGTGCACCTGACAGTGACCGTCCTGTGGGCGGTCACCCCCCAAAACAACAAGAGAACCCGATCATGAACTACGCCCACCCAGGCACTCCCGGTGCCATCGTTTCCTTCAAGTCCCGCTACGGCAACTACATCGGCGGCGAGTTCGTCGCACCGGTCAAAGGCCAGTACTTCACCACCACCTCGCCGGTGAATGGCCAACCGATTGCCGAATTCCCCCGCTCCACGGCCGAAGACATCGACAAGGCCCTGGATGCGGCCCATGCAGCTGCCGATGCCTGGGGCAAGACCTCGGTGCAGGACCGCTCCCTGGCGCTGCTGAAGATCGCCGACCGCATCGAGCAGAACCTCGAACTGCTGGCCGTCACCGAAACCTGGGACAACGGCAAGGCCGTGCGTGAAACGCTGAACGCCGACATCCCGCTGGCGGTGGACCACTTCCGCTACTACGCCGGTTGCATCCGCGCGCAGGAAGGCAGCTCCGCTGAAATCAACGAAAACACCGCGGCCTATCACTTCCATGAGCCGTTGGGCGTGGTCGGCCAGATCATCCCGTGGAACTTCCCGATCCTGATGGCCGCGTGGAAACTCGCCCCGGCCCTGGCTGCCGGTAACTGCATCGTGCTCAAGCCTGCCGAGCAGACCCCGCTGGGCATCACCGTGCTGGTCGAATTGATCGGCGACCTGCTGCCACCGGGCGTGCTGAACATCGTGCAAGGCTTCGGCAAAGAAGCCGGCGAAGCCCTGGCCACCAGCAAACGCATCGCCA